>SDBV01006141.1_pt1 | contig 16724 bp, 11 predicted proteins | sample 2277081 | NCBI WGS metagenome assembly SDBV01 (sample SAMN10402039, study PRJNA504765) | marine sediment metagenome | isolation source: marine sediment core GS10_PC15, 223 cmbsf | place: Arctic Ocean: Southern Knipovich Ridge | collected 2010 | reverse complement strand
ATTGCGGCCGTGCAGCCGGATGTAGGCGTCCCGGCCGAAGACGTGCTGCGTCGGCCCCAGGCAGTTGCGCAGCCGGGGCTGGTCGATGTTGCAGTATCCGCCAGCCTGGCGCAGATGCTCCAGTGCCTCCGGCTGGGCCCACGACGCGTGCCGCACCTCGACGAACCGCTCGAAATCCGGAAACGCCTCTGCCAGCCGCCGCAACCAGTCCACCCCCTCCGCCGTATACCGAAACGACCACGGAAACTGCATCAGCAGCGGCCCGAGCAGCCCGGCGTCGCGGATCGGGCGTGTACCCTCTTGAAACGCCCGCACGTCGCGCGCCGCCGGGAACTCGCCCCGCTCGTGCGTGAAGATCTGCGTCAGCTTGAACGCGAAACGGAACTCCGTCGGCACCTGCGACGTCCAATTAGACGTCATCCGCGGCGTTGGGATGCGGTAGAAGCTGGAATTGACCTCGATGGCGTTGAAATACCGTGCCAGATGCGCCAGCGGCTTGAACCCCCGCGGCTTGGCCCGCGGATACACGACGCCCGCCCAGTCGTCGTAGCTCCACCCGGATGGCCCGATCCACAGCTTGGCCCGGCGAGCAGCGTCCATGCGGATGGTGTAGCCCGTAATCGGCGGCCGGACAAGATACCTGTCAATAGTTGTCCGGGGCCGAGATTCAGATTGAGGCACCCCCGGGGCCGATCTATGATAGGGGGTGGAGGACCATCCGCCGGCAGTAGGCAAGGAAGGTGCGCCGATGTCATCCCTCGACCGCCAGATCAACCACGCCCGACGACGCCTCACGCAAAACGTGCTCTTCCAGCGCCTCAGCTTCGGCATCCTCCTGGTAGCCGGTCTGTGGGCGCTGACGATCGTCGTTGCCCGACTGTTTGCGCTGAACGTCCCGCTCTGGCACGGCGCCTGGGTCGCCGCACTGATCGCCGCTTTCATCGCCGCGATCGGCACGTCGCTGGCGCGGCCCAGTGCGTTGCGGGCCGCGGTCGTCCTGGACTCGGCGGCGGGCCTGAAAGAGCGGCTGAGCACGGCCCTGGTCCTTCATCAAAGCGCGGACCCGTTTGCCCGCGCCGCGGTCCGCGATGCGGAACGCAGCGCCGGCCGGATTCACGTACCGAGCCACATCCGCTATCGCCCGCCGACGTTGTGGCCCTGGTCGGCGGCGTTGGTGCTGGTGGCCCTGATCCTGGTGCAATTCATGCCCACGGTCGATCTGCTGGCCGGCGAGCCCGAGCCGGAGTTGGCCGTTCCCGCGGCGGAAGTCGCGGCGGAGCGTCAGGCGATCGAGAGGGCGTTCGACGAGCGCCTCAACAAGCTCAAAGAGCTGGCGGAGGAGAACCCCGATCTGAAGAACTTGATGGAAGACTTGCAGCCGCTCGATATGCCCGACACGCCGGGCGTCACGCCGGAGGACATTCGGCGGGAAGCGGTCAAGCGTATCGACGACGTGCGTGACAAGCTAAAGGAGCAGCTCGACGCCGCGAATCGCGAGCAGATGATGGGCCTGAAGCGCATGTTGAACAAACTCGAGCCGCAGCCGGGCAACGACCCGGGGTCGAAACTGTCGCAAGCGCTGGCATCGGGCGATTTCAAGGCCGCGCAAGAGGCCTTGCAGGATCTCGTCAAGCAGATCGAGGAAGCGGCGAAGAACGCCGACGATCCCGAGACCCGGAAGAAGCTGGCCGAAATGCAGCGGAAGCTGAGCCAGATGGCCAACCAGATCGCCAAGCTCAGCGACACGGTGCAGTTGCAGAAGGAGCTCGAAAACAAGGCCGGCCTCTCGGAGGAGCAGGCCAAGAAGTTGCTCGAAGAGCTGTCCAAGATGGACCCGAAGCAGTTGGAGAAAGAGCTGCAAAAGCGGCTGGGTGAAAAGGGCTTGACGCAGGAGCAAATCAAACAGATTGCCAAGAAAATCCAGCAGAACCAGCAGGCCAGGAAAACCTGCCAGAACCTCGCCCAGTCGCTGGCTCAGGCGGCCCAGGGCTGTCAACAGTGCAACCAGCCGGGCGGCGCGGGCGCCGGCTCGTCACAAGCCGGCGGGGCCCTCGGCGACGCGATGGGCCAGCTCTCGCAGTTGGAAATGTCGGAGCAGCTCATGAACGAGCTGCAAGCCCAGCTCTCCGATCTCGACAACTTACGGGGCGACGTGTGCGAAGGGGGTATGTGCAACCGTTTCGGCCGCGGGCGCCCCGGGCCGATCGGTATGCAAGGACCGCAATACGGCCGCGGCATCGGTGCGCGAATCGGCCAGGAAAAGGTGGCCTACGGCCGCGACCCCACCAAGGCGAAGACCCGCTTCAACAGCGGGGCCGTCATCGGCACGATGCTCGTCGATGGCCCGCAGGTGGGCGGCGAGGCGTCGCGCGAGGATCTCGAAGCCGCCCACGCTGAGGTCCGTGACGCTCAGGACGCCATCGAACGGCAGGAGGTCCCGCGCCAATACGACAAGGTCCTGCGCGAATACTTTGAGCGGCTGGCCGGGTTGGTCGACCGACAACGCGAGATTCAGGAGGAGGAGCCGCCGGCTGAAGGCGAGTAGGTCGGGTCATCGACCCGACGCATCCGGCGACCGATCTGTGTCGGGTCGATGACTCGACCTACGGAAATCCCGCAGGCTCAGGATCAGTTCCACCTCGCCGAGCGGCATGCTCAGCGCGTCCGCAATGGTCACGACCGTTGTTCCTTTGTCCGCCAACTCGTAGATGCGGCCACGTTGCTCGCCGCGCGAAATCGCGGGCGCCGCAGTCGTGGGGATCGTGGCCGGTGACGGCGTGGCCGCTCGTTGGATCGGCGCCGCCGCATGGCCCATCTGTTCCAACCGCACGATCTTCTCGTCCGCCTCCCGAATCACGGCTTCCAGTTTCGCGAACCGGGTGTCCACCTGGGCATTAATGCGGCGGGAGGCTTCCTCGAGCTGGACGAGGAGGTCATCCATCGACGACCGGACTTCCTTCTGATCCCGCAGGCGGGCGAATTGCTCACGGGTGAGATCGCGGGTGGTGGCACGGCGCTGATGACTACGCCGCAGCATCGAAACGGATAGCATCACCAGACACATGACGACCAGCAGGATGGCGAACCCGCTATCCAATACCCCGAGGATGTTGATCGCCATGCTGTTTCGTCCATACCTGCCGGGCCGCGTCCTGCACGACCCGCAGCGCAACGCCGTGCTTCTGGGCGGCCGCCGCACAATCCTCGAATTCCGGCCAGGCTTGCACGATCTGGTCGCCGCGGCGCCCGAGCTTGACCCGAATGGGACCGAACGGTGTGGCCACGGTCACGTGCTCGCGGGCCAGTTTGCGACGGAGGCACTCGTAGCGCCGAACCCCGAACGTCGTCGTCTCGCCGAAGAGGATCCCTTCCAGCATGGCGACGTCGTCGGTCCGGCAGAGTACGCACAAGAGCTGCCCGGGCCGCCCTTTCTTCATCAATATCGGTATGGCAAAGGCGTCGAGCGCACCCGCTTCCAGAAGTCGCGCAACGGCGAAAGCGACCGCTTGCCCCGTGGCGTCGTCCACCTGGGTCTCGAGCACGATGACCCGATCCTCTTCCAGGCTGGCGGGAGTTGCCGACTCACCGACCAGCAGCCGGAGTAAGTTCGGGCGGGCCGGGTCGTCGCGTGTGCCGGCGCCGTAACCGATGGAGCCGATGGTCATTGCCGGGAGCGGGCCAAAAGAGTCCGCCAAAGTGGTCAGAATCGCGGCCCCGGTGGGCGTGGTGAGCTCGGCCTGTACGTCGCACGCGGCGAGCGGCACGCCCTTGAGAAGCTCGGCGGTCGCGGGAGCGGGTATCGGCATCAGGCCGTGCGCGCATCGCACCGTGCCGTTGCCGGTGGGGACGGGCGAGCAAACGATGGACCGGAGCCCGAGCGCGTCCGCGCCGACGCAGGCGCCGACCACATCCACGATCGCGTCCACAGCCCCCACTTCATGAAAATGGACTTTCTCTACGGGCATGCCGTGCACGTGGGCCTCAGCTTCGGCCAGCCTGTTGAAGACTCGTTCGGCCCGCTCGGACACCGCTGAGGGGAACCCGGCGTTGGCAATGATCTTCAGGATTTCAGGCAGGTGACGGTGCTTTTGGGCGGCCTCCGGACCGGTTTTGACCGTGACGTGCGTGGCCGTGAGCCCGCCGCGTTGCACCGGTTCCATGGTCAGCTCCACTCCGGGGAGACCCAGGCGAGCCACGGCCTCATGGAGGGACTCCGGCTCGAGACCGGCGTGAATCATGGCGCCGAGGATCATATCGCCGGCCGCCCCGCTGAAGCAGTCAAAGTACCCGCACCGCATTTCACATCCTCGCGTGCCGCGGAGGTCTGCGCAATGTTGCGCCAGAGGCGCATTCACCCGCTCGGCGGCTCTAGGACGGCATGCACGATCGCCTGCATCCTGAACCCAGGACCGATAAAACCGATGGCCAATGCCTTTCCCGACAGCGTCCTGCCAAAGCCGCCAACAACGCCAAACGCTCTTCTTCGCCGGCGTCGCGCCTGCAAAGTGCGAGGCGGAAGCGGTCCCCGTGGGCGCGGCTGCATTCTACCGATACGGGCTGGGCGTCGCGACCGGTGTTCGGCGGCGGCGCAGGCGCTGGCCGGGTGTTCAATTGACGCGCATATCGGCGCGCAAGACGAATCAGACGTTGCCGAATCGGCGAGTGAGATGGCGCACGGCAATGCCGCGCTGGGATCGACTCGGCGCGGGTGTTACCGCACGCCGAGCGTGACCGGGCTCCGGACGCAGCCGGCTATTCGCTGCGCTGGGCCCGAGCGGGCTCAGGTTCAGGCGCGGTGGCCTCGGGCTCGGCGGCCTTGGGCTCGGCGGCCTCGGGCTCAGGGGCCTTGGGCTCGGCGGCCTTGGCGTCCGCCTGCGGCGCCGGTCCCTCGCGCTTCTCAGTATTGGCTTCCTTCTCCTCGGGATCCCCAAAGGCTCCCAGCGCGGCCGACAAGATCATAATCATGTGTCGACCATCCATGCTGGGAGGTCGTTCGACCTTCACCTTGGATCCGAACTCGTCCAGGATCGATTTAAAGATTCCGAAGGCGATCTCGCGTCGGAATCGTTCACGACCCCGAAAGACCATGGTGAATTGGACTTTGTCGCCCTTCAGGAAGAACTTGATCGCCTTCTTCAGCTTGATCTCGCGATCATGCGTATCGGTCTTGGGCCGCAAACGCACCTGTTTGAGCTGCTGTTCGTGCTGTTTCTTGACGTTCTTCTTCTGGGTGTACTTCCATTTGCCGTAGTTCATCAATCGGCAAACCGGAGGGCGGACATTGGGTGCCACTTCCACCAGGTCCAGCCCAGCCTCACGGGCCAGTCGCATGGCCTCGTAGTTGGGCATGATCCCGAGCTGTTCGTTGTCATCGCCGATCAAACGCACCGGCGAAACACGGATCCGCTCGTTGCAACGAAGGTTCTGATTGATGGGCTTCACCTTCCTTTCCACGGTCGCGGTCGGCACACGGCCGCCGCCTTACGACGAAGCCTGGCCAACTCCGTCGGGGGACTGTTCGCCCCGGTTTCTGATTTCACGCTCGCACGCAGCCAGAAAATCCGCCAGGGCATACGTTCCGTACTGGTTGCCCTCGCGCGTGCGCACATTCACCGTGTGCTCGGCGGACTCCTGCTCGCCGACCACCAAAATGTAGGGAATCTTCATGATCGACGCGGCCCGGATCTTCGCGCCAATCCGCTCGTCGCCGTGGTCGAGCTCGACCCGCAGTGACGCCGCCCGGCAGGCTTCATACACTTCGCGCGCGTAGTCGGCCGACTTGGCGCTGATGGAGCACACGCGGGCCTGAACGGGTGCCAGCCAGAGGGGAAAAGCGCCCGCAAAGTGCTCGATCAGGATGCCCATGAAGCGCTCCAGACTGCCGAACGGCGCGCGGTGCACCATCACGGGCTGATGCTCCGTGTTGTCGTCGCCGATGTACGTCAGGCCGAACCGCTCAGGCAGGTTGTAGTCCACCTGCACGGTTCCGAGCTGCCAGTCGCGGCCGATGCAATCCTTGACGATGAAGTCGATCTTCGGGCCGTAGAACGTGGCTTCGCCGCGTTCCTCCACGTAGTCCATACCCGTGCCGCGGACGGCTTCGCGGATCGCCGCCTCGGCCTTCGCCCAGTTCTCCGCCGTGCCGATGTACTTGTCGGTGTCGTCGCGCAACCCGACGCGCACGCGATAGTCGCGCAGCCCGATCACGCCGAGCACCAGCTTGGCCATCTCCACGCAGCCGCCGACTTCGGCCAGCAGTTGATCGGGCGTGCAGAAGATGTGGGCATCGTCCTGGCAGAACCCCCGCACGCGGGTCAGACCGGATACCTCGCCGGACTGTTCCCAGCGGTACACCTGCCCGAACTCGGCCAGCCGGATGGGCAGGTCGCGATAGCTGCGCGGCTCGGAGGCGTAGATGCGCACGTGGTGTGGGCAGTTCATGGGCCGTAACAGGTACCCGTCTTCGTGCTGCAACCAGATGCGGATGCGCTTGAGGCGGTCCTCCACCGGGGCCTCCGCCGGGTACCCCTCGCGCTGCAACTCCGGATGTTCAGCCGCGATCTTGTTGAACAGCTCGACTTCCGGCGCTGCGGCGCGCGGCGTGTCGGCGGCCTGGGCCAGGTCCCAGAGCTGGTTGAGCAGCCGAGCCCGCTCGGACTCGAAGATGGGCGGGTACTGGCTGTCCTTGTAGTACGGGTAGTGCCCACTGGTGCGATACAGATCCAGCTTGGCGATCTGGGGCGTGTACACCGGCTGATAGCCGCGCTTCAGCAACTCCTCCAGGATGAAGGTCTCCAGCACCCGCCGCACGATCGCGCCGCGTGGTTTCCACAGGACCAGGCCGGGTCCGACCAGGGGGTCGAGCGTGAACAGGCCGAGATCCTGGCCAATGCGACGGTGGTCGCGTTTCTTGGCTTCTTCGAGCTGATGCAGGTGCTTCCGCAGTTCCTTTTTGTCGGGCCAGGTGGTGCCGTAGACGCGCTGGAGCATCTGCTGGGTGGCGTCGCCCCGATAGTAGGCGCCGGAGACCTGCATGACCTTGTACGCACCGATCTTCTTCGTGCTCGGCACGTGCGGTCCACGGCAGAGGTCTTCGAAGTGGCCGCGGCCGGGGTCGCCCGTGGCGTAAAAGCTCAGCGCATCCCCGTTGGCCCGGTGCGCGTTGTCGATCTTGTAGGGATTGCCCTCTTTGCGCAGCTTCTCCAGCGCCTCTTCGCGCGGCAGCTCATAGCGGGTGAAGAGCCTGTCTTCCTGCACGATTTTGGCCATCACGTCTTCGATCCGGCCGAAATCCTCCGGGGTGAGACTATGGTCGAGCTCGATGTCGTAGTAGAACCCGTTGTCCACCGAGGGCCCATAGGCGAGTTTCGTCTGCGGCCACAGGGTGCAGACGGCCTCGGCCATCACGTGGGCACAGCTATGCCGCGCGACTTCGAGGCCCGCGGCATCGGTCAGGGTGAGCGCCCGGAGTTCCACTTCCGGCCCGTGCAGCCGCGTGCTCAGGTCCACGATCCGCCCGTCGACCTTGGCGGCCACGGCCTTGCCGGCCAGGCCGGGAGAGATCTGCCGCAGTACGTCGGCCGCGGACACACCGTCCGCATGTTCGACGACACTGCCGTCGGGTAGCTGCACCTTCAGCATGTAGCGGGATTCCTCTCAGGCGTGGAACAGGCCCGTCGTGGGGCGCCCGGCGTGGGGGACGGCAGTACACCCTTGAAACGCGTAGACGAACTGGTCTCCCGGGCGAGCGTACGGCCCACGCCCGCGCCCATTCGCTTCCCCGTCACGTTTCAATCCTGCAAACTGCCACTCAGTAGTCAGCCTCTCCAGTGGGGCTGCGCGCTTAACACTGCCAATCTAACACTTTATCGGTTGTGGCGGGGATGTCAACTGAAACCGCGATTGGGCATCAGGCTTGACCGGGCAATCGCATTCTCCGACGCGTTATGATGGATCGGAGACTGAACCGGGGTTTCGTGAGATGGCGGGCGAGACGCCCACCCCACCCTGAGATGGCGGGCGAGAGGGTGGCGCGGGCGTCCCGCCCGCACACATTGGCCGGCGGGACGCCGGCCCCACCCCCCCGCCCTACCCGGTGAAAAGTCACTCGCTCCCGACCTGGTTGGCGCTGGCCTGGCTGCCGGTTTGGATGTCGCCCCGGCGCTCCATCGCCTGATATGAGTACGACATGATCGCGATCATCGCCAGCAACACCGGCATCAGCAGGGGCCAACTGCCGGCGAGACTCCGAAACGTGCTGCCCAGCGATGGCACGATCGCGTCCCCCATCCCGACGAGGCCCATCAGCATCAACGTGGCGCCGAGCAACGCGGCAAACACGATATTCATCGTCCGCCGGAACAGCAGCGACTGCAGCAACCCAATGCCGCCGCAAACGCCCACGGCGAGCCAGATTACGATACCTTTCAGCCCGATTTGGCCGGCCAGATAGCCGCCCAGTACGCCCCAGGTCAGGGTGCTGGCGGTGACGGCGGCCACGCGTGGCGTGGCCAGCGGCAAGAGGCCGATCAGGGCGGCACAGCCAAGAGCGGCGATGGTCGGCGGGAGGCCGATTTGCTTGCCGACGGCGAGGCCCACCAGCCAGCCGACAACGCCGCCAAAGAGCACGAGGAGAGGGCGGAGCATGCGGAAACCACAGAAGCCGGCCGCCAGGCCTGCGAGGAGGATGACCAGCCCGGTCAGAGCGGACTGGTGCGCGACCCAGTCCAGGAGCAGTTTCTGATAGTTCGCCACGGCTGAACTCCTGCCGCCCATGGTGCGGCTCCTCCTGGAATATCGTTCACAAGGGGGGCCTCAGCCAGTTACTACTCAGAGCGAAAAACGTCGAACATTGTCATTCCGAGCGCAGCGAGGGATCTTGCTGCATACGGGGCCAGATGCTTCGCTTCGCTCAGCATGACGTTCAACGTTTCTTGCTCCCCGTAGCAGGTGTGCAGCCGTTGCGGCTGAAGGCGGCGCACTGAAAGCGTTTTCGACGGGAATGCCGGCTGGACGCCGTCAGGCGGCCTTCTCCTTGGCGTCCGAAGCGACAGCCCTCTTGGCGCGGATCCCGCGGACGTCCGCGAGGTTGCAGATGAGGGAAATAGACCACAGCGCGCCGGCGATTATGACGCCCCAATGTTGCAGCCAGTCCATGCCGGGGGGCCAGTGGGCACGGCAAACGCCATAGACGGCACCAAGCAGCAGCAGTGTTCCGAGCGACGCGGCCCAGACGGCGCGGGAGGCATTCGGGAGCAAGAGCCCGAACACCAGTCCGGCCAAACCCGCCGCGAGCGCGATCACGAAGAAGGTCGGCTGGAAGTTGGGAACGTTCCCGGACAGGTGGGTCCAGAGGCCGGCGAGCTCGGCGCGTGGGTCCGGGCCTTCCGAGGTTCCGCCTTCCGCGGGCGGCAGGGTGACCAGTTGCTGCTGGCGGTCGAGGCCGGCCGTCAGGTAATCGTTCACGGGGTCGCGCAGGGCTTGCGCCCCGTACATGCCCAGCGACGCTATGACCAGGCAGCCGCCGAGCAAAAGCGCCAGCCACAAGCGAAATAGCGCCACGCCCAGCACCAGCCCGACCACGCCGATCACGAGCATCGAGGGCCACGGGGGCGTCGAAAACGTGCCGGCGATGGCAGCGCCGCCGGCAGCGCCGAGGAGGGCGCCGACGATGGCGGCCAGCACGGGCGCGAGGCGCGCGCCTTTGACCATGAACACGAGCCCGAGCGCGGCGCACAGCGCGGCGGCCGCGATGGGGAGCCAGGCGGCTTCGGTCGGGATGTGCTGGGTGACGGTTTCCAGCAGCATGCCGGGAAGGTCATTTGTCGGCATCATGCGTCCTCCTTGCGGACGTGTCCGCTGGTGCGTCAGCCGCCGGCGAATTCCCAGCGGCGTACGCCATCGGGTCCGCGGACGTCATAGACCCAACCGTCGGGGAACTGGTCCCCGTGTTGTCCGTAGAACGCCAGGAGCAGGGCGAGCTTGCGGCGCGCGCTGCTCTCCACGTCGTATTCCTGTCCGGGGGGCACGCCCCAGTTTATGTAGCTGCGGGGATAGATTGTGCGGATGCGAATCTTGGCGTCGTACTTGCTCACGCGGCCGTCATAGTTGGCCACGTCGATCGCGCGCAGCGACGAGCGGAAAGGGAGCTCTCCACGGGCGGCAGCGTCATTGAAGAAGTCAATCAGATCGAGGGCCGCGGCGACATCGGTCCCGGGCCATGGTTGGCCTTCGTCGGGGACGGGGGCCACCACGCCAACGACGCGTAGCCATTCATTCCAGAAGCGGTCCTGCACGAAGTCCACGACGTGTTGGCTCGGCAGGCGGACACCGTCGCGATCGACGAGGTGCGCCACCCCACTGGCCTCGATGAAGGCGTACGGTTCGCGAAACGTCGCCTGGACACGCACCACGCCGTCAGGCTGCTTGCGCACCTCTTGCACCTCGGCGATCCACGGCGACTGTTGCAGGCCCGCCGTTACGCGCGCGCAGAGATTTGCGTCGTGCGGATCGTCGTCGGGACGGAGGTCGGCCGCGGTTTCAATGTCACGTAAGATCTCCGCTCCGCCCGGGTCGGCGAACCAGTCAGGCAAGTCGACCCAACCAAGAGTGCAATCGACAATGGGCCGACCATCGTTAACGAAGGTCTGCAAACGTCGCATGCCGACCACAACGGCGGCAATCGCCAGCGACCAGCCGAGCAGGGCCCAGGTGCGTCGCCAAGCCGTGGCCGATAGGCGCCAGCCACCGCCGGCACGAGCTCCGCCGGACGACGTCCGCTTTGCAGTACGTGGGCTCTTCGCGCGCGTCATGCCGCATCCTCAAGGGCCAGGAGGACCAGACGCTCGACCAGTTCGTCGAAGGACAATCCGGCCCGGCCGGCGGCCTTCGGGACCAGCGAGTGGCTCGTGAAGCCGGGCAGCGTATTCAGCTCGAGGAACCACAGCCGCTCCGCGCGGTCGACCATCCAGTCGACCCGCGCCAGGTGCCGACAGCCGATCTGCTCGAACGCCCGGCGGCTGAGTACCTGGGCCTGCGCCAGCAGGGCCGCGGAATACCCGGCGTCAAAGACGTATTCGGTCGCATCATCCTGGTATTTGGCCTGGAAGTCGTAAAACGACCGTTTCGGGCGGACGCAGATCGGGGGCAGAGCTTCCCGATCGACGAATCCGACCGTCAATTCCTCGCCGGTAATGAACTGCTCCACGAGAGCCCGGCGGAATTGCTGGAGTGTTTTTTGGACGGCGGGCAGAAACTCGACCTCGTCGCGGACTATGGTAGTCGCGACGCTGCTGCCCTGGTCCACCGGCTTGACGATCACGGGCCAGGGCAAGTCAGGTTGGCTGCGCGCCCGGAGAGTGGCGGCGTCCCAGACCTCGAAGCCCGGCGTGTCGATTCCGTTGCCGCTCAGCAGCGCCTTGGTCGCCACCTTGTCCATGGCCAGTGCCGAGGCCCGCGAGTCGGAGCCGACGAACGGGGTTCCGCGTCGTTCCAGTATTCGTTGCAGCGTACCGTCTTCGCCAAACGTGCCGTGCAAGGCGGGGAAAACGACGTCGGCGGGCACGTCCAGGGCGGCCAGGTTGTCCGGGTCGATGTCGGCGACGTGTACCGTATGACCGCGCCGGCGCAGTGCATCGGCGACGGCCCGGCCGGAGTCGAAACTGACCTCTCGTTCGGCGCTGGGGCCGCCGCACAGCACCGTCACGCGCATGTGTTTCTGGTTGGTGGGCCTACCCGGCGGGGGAGGATTGGAGGGGGGCGGCTGCATACCGGGACTCCCTTCACCAGATCTCGACTTCAAGCTCGAGTTCGATGCCGGTCTCGCTCCGCACGCGTTCCTTCGCGAGCGCAATTAAGTCTAGCACGTTTTGGGTCGTCGCGCCAGGGTGCGCGAGGATGAAGTTGGCGTGTTGCGTGCTGATCTCCGCGCCGCCGCGACGTTGCCCCTTCAAGCCGGCCTCGTCCAGCAGCCGGCCGGCGGCACGATCCGGCGGGTTCTTGAAAATGCACCCGGAGGAACGAGCCGCGAGCGGCGGCTGATGCGCATGTTTTTCACGCCAGATGGTGCGAAAGCGCTCCAGCAGCTCGGTTGAGTCGTCGGGTTCGAGTGCGAACACGACCTCGATCACGACGGAGCGGCCGACGTTGCTGGCGCGGTAGCCGAAGCCCATTTGTGCGGCGCCGCGCAGCTCGATACTCCCGTCCGGCATCATTAACTGGACGCTGCGGACATACTGCGCGATTTCGCCATGCCGGCCGCCGGCGTTCATGCGCAGCGCACCGCCGACGGTACCGGGGATGCCGGCCAGGTTTTCCAGCCCGTGCAGCCCGCGCTCGACGGACTGCTGCACGAGTTGCGGGAAGTCCGCCCCGGCCGCCGCGTGGGCCTGCGTTCCCGCGAAGCGCACTTCTTCCCACGCCGGTCCTACGAGCTTGATGACGGCGCCGTCGAAGCCTTCATCGCGCACGAGCACGTTCGCACCGCGTCCCAGCACACGCCAACGGATGCCGTGTGCCGCACACCGCGCGAGCACGACAGCCAGCTCCCGCGCATCGCGCGGCAGCAGCAGCCAGCGCGCCGGCCCGCCGAGCCGATACCAAGTGTGCTCGCTCAGTGGGACGTCAGTCTGACAGATGTCCGCCAAGCCGCTCAGCCAACTCATCCGCGACCTTCCAGATGTCACCGGCCCCCATGGTCAGCACGACGTCGCCCGGTGCCAGCTCTTGCTCCAGACGCGTGACAATCGCATCGAAACCCGGGACGTACTCGGCGTCGCCGCCCCGGGCGCGCATCTCCGTCACGAGATCTTCGGCCGACACCGCCGCGCGGTCTCGTTCACTATCGCGGACAAAGTAGATGTCCGGCACGACGACGTGGTCGGCGCGGGCAAAGCTGCGCGCAAAATCCTTCAGCAGGAAGCGCGTGCGCGAGTGCTGGTGGGGCTGGAACACGCACCAGAGCCGGCGGGGTTCAAACCGCTCGCGGGCGGCCTCCAGCGTCGCGCGAATCTCGGTCGGATGATGGGCGTAGTCGTCCACGATGCGGATGTCGCCCACCTCGGCGCGCAGTTCCAGCCGGCGGCGGGCCCCGCGAAACTCGGCGAGTCCGGCGCTGATCTGATCCCACGACACGTCGCAATCGGAAGCGATCGCGATGACGGCCAAAGCGTTGGTGACATTGTGGCGTCCGGGCAGCCCGAGCCGCACGCGCCCCAGAGAATCCTGGCCATGCCGCGCGTCGAAGGCGTAATGCCCGCGGTCGAGTTCGAGCGCGGTGGCCCGCCAGGTGGCGTCCGCTGCGCTGGCGAAGGTCTGCGTTTTGGCCGAAGTCCGGTCGGCGATGGCGCGGCATTGGGGGTCGTCCACGTTCAGCACCACCAGGCCATCGGGCGGGACGCCGGCGATGAATGCGGCGAAGGCCTCCTGAATGGCCGGCAGATCCGGGTAACAGTCCAGGTGATCCTCTTCAATGTTGAGGACCACCGCGCGGCGCGGCCGCAGGTTCAGGAAGGAGCGATCGTATTCGCACGCTTCGGCCACGAAATGGCGGCCGTCACCGACTCCGCTGCCGCCGCCGAGCTGCTCGACGGTCGCGCCCACCACGAAGCTCGGATCGAGTCCGGCCCGTTTCAGCACGAACGTCAGCCAGGCGGTCGTCGTACTTTTTCCATGCGTCCCGCTGATGGCGATGCCGTCATACCGAGCCATCACGGCGCCGAGCAGCTCGGCATACTTGACCACCGGGACGCCGCGGCGCTGCGCTTCGAGCAGCTCGGGATGACCGGGTGCGATGGCCGCGGACGCGACGACCAGCTCCGCGTCAGCCGGGATGCTCTCCGTGCCGTGCCGGGCGTTGATCCGCGCGCCCTGTTTGGTCAACCGCGCAAGCACGGCGGATTCCTGCATGTCGGAGCCGCTGATGTGGGTGCCGCAGCGCAGCAGGAGCGCTGCCAGACCGGACATGCCGCAGCCGCCGATGCCGACGAGGTGCAGCCGGCGTTGCTCGAGGTCGGTGGGAATCACGCGCGTTGTGGTTCCGGGCCGGTCGCTGGAGACGGTAGTTGGGGTCATCGGTGCCTCCGAAACGTGTCGTCCGTGGGGCTTCGAAGGTGCTGCGTGACGGCCGGCTGCACGGCGGGCCGGAAACCGGCCCCCGGTGTTTTGGGCTATACTGACCACCTTCGCGGCGCGCCGGGTGGCCCTCCGTGGCCAGCCGCGGAACGGTCACCGCCGGCCACATTGTAACCGGTGCGTGCGGAAGTCAAGACAGGAATTCTGATGAACGAACCAGCGGCGGCCGCAGCGCGGACAGTGACCACGTCGGACGGCGCTCGGGCGTGCTCAAGGGCCGTGCTCGGCTTGGCGCTGGCCCTGCTGGCGGCGACTTTCCTCTTGATCAGTCCCCGGCCGGGGCAGACCTTTCCCGGCGCGATTCCGTGGGGCGACGCCGCGGTGCTGCGGCGCATCATCGATTGGATGTCGCTCCAGGGGCTGCTGGTCACGGTGCGCGGCGTGGAGATCAAGGATGTGGCTCTGCACCTGGCGGCCGCGCTGGGACTGGCGGTGCTCGCCGGGCGGCAGCTCATCCGCCCCCGGCTCGGCTTCGGCGTCCGCGGCACAGCCGCCACGTACGCCCAATTGCTGCTGGCGGGTTGGGTGCTGTTGTCGCTCTTGAGCAGCCTGTGGTCTGGGGAGCCGGAGATCGCGCGCGGGCAGGGGCTGCTGTATGCGCTGAGCCTCGGGTGGGCGGTGTCCCTCGCGGCAACTCTCGAGCGGCGCGATTTGCCGGCGTTGCTCTACGGCTTGGTCGTCATTTCGGCGCTCGGGGCGCTGCTGTGCGTGTGGTACTTCTATGAGCGGAATCCGCACCATCGCCCGAGTTTTCCGCTCGGCAACCCGAATACGCTGGCCGCCGCGGTCGTTCCGGCCGTGCTCGTTTGTGTCGCGGCGGTCGCGCGGACCGTGTCACGCTGGTTGCGGGCCCGGCGGTTGACGATCGATGGCGTGGCACTGGGCTGCGCGCTGGCCCTGGTGCCGTTGCTGTGGTGTCTGGCGCTGACGCGCGGGCGCGGGGCACTGCTGGCGTTGGTCGTCGGCGTCGTGGCCATGGCGGTGTCCTTCGTGGGGCGCCGGTTACGCTGGATACTCGGGGGCGCGGCGGCACTGGGACTGTGCGGGGCCGGCACTTGGTGGCTATACACGTCAAGCCTGGACGTGGCCATGGCGCGCGGGGCGACGATTCGCTTTCGGCTCTACGCGTGGCGCTACGCGGCGGAACTGTGGGAACTCCGACCGATCACCGGATCAGGGGCCGGGGCCTATCCACGGCTGGCGGGGTCGCTATCCGTGCACGACCGCGCGCTGGACCCCGCCGCGTTCATGCGGGACATCATCGGCCACGCCCACAACGAGCTGTTCGAGGTGTTGACCGAGATCGGGCTGGTGGGCGGTGTTACCTTTGTGGGCGGCATCGTGGCGACGCTGTTCGCGGCGCTGGCGCTGCTACGCGCCCGCCGAGGTGATCCGGAGCACTGGCTCCTGGTGGGGCTGGTGGGGGGGATCGTGGCTTTGCTGGCGGATGCGATGACGGGAGTCTCGCTGCGCGTGCCCGGCGTCGGCGCGATTCTGTTCACACTGCTCGGCGCTCTGTGGGCCATGTGTCGCGGGAGTTCCAAACCGGCGCGGACGGCCGCCCCCACACCGCCGGCGACCGAGCGGCTGTCGGCGAGCGCGGCGGCCGGGGCGCTGGTGTGTCTGGCGGCGGCAGTGGGCGCGGGCTGGTTGACGTGGCAGAACCTCGCGGGCTTGCGGGCGGAGCACCAGGCAGCCGTAGCGTACGACCAGGGCCGGCACGCCGACGTGTTGCAGCACGCCGAGGTCGCAGAGGCACGGCTGCTGGACCCGGTGCGGCAAATCTGGGCCCGGGAGCGCGCGCTAATGGCACGTTTTGTCCTGGCGGGCGAGGCCTTTCAGGCGTGGCGGTCGCAACGGGCGATGACCAGGGACGCGGCGACGACGGCTCGGTCCCGAGCCTTGGAGGCCTTTGAGGCGGCCGGTCGCGTGCGCCGCACGGCTCCGGCCATCCCCCGGGCGGACGTAGTTGCGGCGCGGTCGGCGGAGTGGCTCAGCCAGATCTACCAGGCCATTGGCTTTCCCGAGGCTCCTCGCTGGCAACATGCGGCTCAGCAGGCTTGGCGGCGCCAACGGGAGCGCACTCCCTTCGACGTGGAGACGCTCCTCGCATTGCGTGACTACCCGGCACCGCTGGCGGAGCAGATCGGCCTGCTGCGCGACGCGCTGCGATCCATGGAAGTGCACGCCGTGTGGCTCCGGCCGTGGGTGGAGTCGCTGGCCGAGCTGGCGCAGCAGCCAGGTTTCGACGAGACACTGGGGCGTTTTTTGGCGGTCGCGGGGCCGATTACCGCCGAGACCGACTTGGATGCCTTGATTGTCTCGCTGGCGCCGGAAGCCCATCGGTTGGCGGCGGCGTGGCATGGCCTGCAAGGCGATTACGACGCGGCCGCGCGGCAGACCGGGCGTGCCGCCGAGCTGTATGAGCCGATGCGGATTCGTTTTCCAAAGCTGCGGTCGATGGCGCTGGCCGAGCAGGCGGACTATACGTTTCGCGGGCAACCGCGGAATCCGGCGCCGGCGATCGTGCTGCTGCGGGCGGCCCTGGATGCGCTGCCGGAGGTCCAGGCGCAAGAGTATGCGGAGATGGCGGC
>SDBV01006140.1_pt1 | contig 16725 bp, 16 predicted proteins | sample 2277081 | NCBI WGS metagenome assembly SDBV01 (sample SAMN10402039, study PRJNA504765) | marine sediment metagenome | isolation source: marine sediment core GS10_PC15, 223 cmbsf | place: Arctic Ocean: Southern Knipovich Ridge | collected 2010 | reverse complement strand
GCAAGGGTTAGAAAAGTGCTTGGAGTCGTACGATGAAGAATTAGTAGTACTCGCAAAGAGCATTATTTCAGAGGACAAAAGTATTATAGGATGTGATTCTAGTACAATGTAATAATATTGGTATTTATCTATTGTATTTGTAGTTTCCGAAAATTTTTGATAAATTTTCACATCTACCACAGGTAAATTTTCACATATTATTTTATTTAAGACTTTATTATCAATTTTAGAATTTTTGAGAGGTTTTCTTCCTTTCAAAATTAAATATAAAACAGGCATATTCGAATCTGATGGTTTTAAATCTGTTTTTAAGTGTTTCAAAGAAGATTTTAATCTTTGCAGTATGAAATTATTTATTTTATATTTATTTCTTAGTTGGTGTGGAAAATATATTGTTTTAAAACAATATTTTCTATTTTTTAAACGAATAAAATGGACATGTTTAGAGTAATTCTTCTCTATAAGGACCTCTACTAGAAAAATTCCACGCTTATATGAAGAATCTACGAACAAACGGCTTCAGAAGATCCTGGATTATAAATCCACTGATTTAAAGTAAATTGCTTGTGATAATGACCTAATGCCAAGTAATCCACTCGATCTTTTAAGAATTGAATTTTTTCCAATTTTACACCCGGGACATTTTCCATTTGCCCTTCAATACCAAAATGCTGTAAAAGAATATGAAAGAGTCCATCGTCTTTATCAATTGCTTCTTTGATTTTTGGCAAGTATATCTCCGGCTTTTGCATATAACAATTTCCATAAATTATTGCTGATTTTATCTTAATTTTTCCACCTTTCCCTAATTTAAAGTCATACGTTTTAAATAATTCCTCTGAATCTGCCTCAATATCAATATCAAGAAGAATAATTAATCCCAAACCTGCTAATAATTTTAACCATGATTGTCCTCGTTGATCAAATCTAACTCCTCTAGAAAATTTTCTAATGTCATGATTACCCTCGATAGAAATTATAGGAATTGCTCCATTTGAGTATGTATTAAAGCTTCTTAGAACATTTACAATTTTAGTGAGTTTTCCAGGTAATATTTCTAAGGAAGTGAAGACGTCACCACCTAATATTATAAAATCAACATGATTTTTGATAGCTAAGGATAAAATTTCTTCCAATGCTCTTATAAAATCGTCCGAACGATAAGAATTGCTGTACTGATGAGATCCTAGATGAATGTCACTTGCGTGGATAAATTTTACAGTTTGATCGCATTTCTTTGGGACTATTCCAGAAGATCCAAATAAATCAGAATTATTAATAGAAGTCATGGGATAAAAAATAAATATATGATATGGTTTTTAAATTGAAAAAGTCCTAAAAAATAGTAAAAAATTATAACAATGCATTAAACGAATTATTTTGAATAATCTTTTTATAGAGATGTTTTTGGACAAGATATCATGAAGGAATTAATAGAACAGCAATCTGGCTGCGTTAGAGTGTTAGTGGGTGAGTAATTATTATTGATCAGAAACATTTTTGATGAATGAGCGGAATTACCCTTTTTAAATTCCCAAAGCATTAACAAAAAAACTTGATAACATCGAAAGGTCAAAATTAAAATAATTTTTGATTATTTCTAATAAAAAGTCTAGATATATACTTGAAATTCGTATTTCTTTCTTTTCTCCTAGCATATCGATCAGCTTAATTTTTCCTAATTTCTCCTCACCCTCGTAATTACTTAATAATTCCATAATTTCTTTTGATATAATGAAGGCTTTGAAGATCTCATTTTTAAGCATAATTAAGCTCACATCTGGAGCTGTTTCAGCAAAAAATTTATGAATAAATGATCTTTCAATTTTGATCTTTTTTGGTTTTAGTAGATTATTTTTGTCTCTAATTATTTTTTCTTTATCTAAAATAATGAAATCCTTGTAAGACTTCTTTGATTTTTTATATTTTTCACTATTTTCTATGGAAATATCTATTTCAAATGAATCTTTGAAAATGAAATTAAAAAATTGATGCAAATGGTCATGCAAAAATTCTTCGTCAACTAAAAATAAAGTTTTTCGCTTTAAAAGACAGCTTCGGATAATAAAGGCAAGGGTAAGAGCATAAAAATTAATTTTAATCAAGTATATATCAAGAACATTTGAATCAGGGACTTTACTCCCTTCCATTGAATCAACTTCCAATTCTGGAAGCTCAATATGAAAATCTGGTACAAAAGAACCTCTGACAAGGTAATTTCTATCAATATATGCTATAAAACTGTGAGAACATATTTGGGTTTTTACGGCTAAAAGTCCACTGGTACTTTGTTTTACAATATTCTCAGAAACTTCAACATGACCAATTGTGGAACAAGATGGACATCTTAATTCGATTTTAGTCATAATCTTAACTTATTATTATAATATTGTATTAATTAATATTGACTTTCAATTTTTACATTATTATTATATAAATAATCAAATATCATATTATAGTGATAATATAGTGATTAAGAAAGTCTTAGAAAACAGACAAAAATGTAAATAGCGATATGTTTTTTGATATTCCTGAAGGTTTGAAAGGTATTGGATATTATCAAGGTGTGTCTTTAATCCTATGGTATATTGCCATAAGTTTAATGATTTTAAGCTCCGTGTTATTTGCTATAAAAGGAATTAAGATTAAAGAAAATAAGGGGTTAAGAATGACACTTCTTGCTTTCTCGATATTCTTCTTATTCTTTTCTTTTTCAAGAATTGCATATTTAGTAGCTGTATATAACCCACAGAATTACGATTTTTTTGTGATTTTAGGATATATATTTACTTTTATTGGAATTCTTCCTTGGGTATATGTACTTGAATTATATGCGATAAAGTTCACAAAAAAAAAATTCACGGTTATATATGTAATCGGTTTCGTTATTTTGATAATTTCTTTAACAGGAGTATTGACTAAAACCTTCGTTCAAATATTTTATTATATCTTCGGATGGTTCGCTATCATTGTAATTATTATAATATACTTATATTTAATAATAAATACAACCGGATTCTCTCGTAAAAAAGCGCTAGGAGTTTTAATTGGCTTCATCTTGTTTATTATAGCTAATCAGTTGGATTCTGAAATCGTAGTAACCACCTTTCAAACCTTTCCACTTGAAATTGCTCCAATAATTATGATTCTAGGAGTAATCACTTTTACTAGTTCTCAACTAACATTTAAATCCCAATAAGAATGGTAATAAATAATAATTAAATACCACATCATCTCATAGAGTTTTTTACCTTCTCTCTTTAACATTTCTTATGCATTGTTTGTATTTAAATTATGTATCTAAATAATGCATTTGGAAATTAATATAGACGGAAAATCGGAACGGTCGATACAAGACATTAATTTTTCCTTAATTTTACATAATCTTTTACTTTAAACCTAAAAGAATTAACACCTCATAGCCTAAATACATAAAATTTTTATCTTTTCTCTCATTCTTATCTGTAATAATTACATAAAAAATTAGTTAAAGTGATAATATCATGGTAAAAGTAAAAAACCCTGAGGAGATCAGCCAACTTATAACGAAAGGCTCATACGATAAAAAACGGATCTTTTCGATTGTAGCGCATATTGATCATGGGAAAACTACAGCAACAGATTATCTTTTAAGACGAGCAGGATTAATGAGGGAAGAAGACGCTGGACAGCTCCAAATGACCGATTCAGATATAGAATAAGTTTTACTTTTTCTACTGAAAGACGAGGAGCAGGCAAGAGGTATTACTATATTCACGAGTGTTGTATTGCTCACTTTTAACGATTCAAGAAAGTCGGCTGATGAAGAACCTTATATTCTACAGATTAATGACACTCCTGGACATATTTCATTTACTGGTGAAGTGTCAAGAGCTTTAAGAGGTAGCGATGGAGCAATCATCTTAGTGGATGCTTTAGAAGGTATAATGACTCAAACTGAAACAAATATTAGATTAGCTGTTGGAGAAGAATATTGTAAACCAGTCTTATTTATTAATAAAGTTGATAGACTTATTAGCGAACTTAAACTTAGTCCACAAGATACTTTTTCTAAAATAGATAAAATTACTAAAGAAGTTAATACACTAATTAAGAAAGTAAGACCTGAAGGTTCAAATTGGGTTATTAATTTTGCAAAGAATTCTGTTGCCGTGGGATCTGCTAAACATGGTTGGGGTTTTACATATGAAATTTTGCTTGAGAAAAAGCTTAAACCTCAAGATGTTTTTGCCAAATATAAAGAAGGTGATATTCAATGGTTAAGGGAAAATTTACCATTGGATGAACCTTTGCTAAGGATGGTAGTTGACCACTTACCAGATCCGGTTTCAGCAGCTAAATATAGAATTCCTCATATTTGGAGTGGAGACATTAATTCGGATTTAGGTCAATCGCTTTCTAAAAGCGATCCAAAAGGTCCGGTTTATGGAATGATTACTAAGATATTTCTTGACCCTAAACGCAACTATCAAGCAACACTGATAGGGCGTATTTTTTCAGGTACAATGGATCAGTCAGGCGCAATATATCTAATTAACAGTAGATCAAAACAACGAATTAAACGTCTAGGTGTTATGGAAATAACCGATCTTCTTGATATTCCTAGAATACCCGCGGGAAATCTTTTTGCATTATATGGATTTATGTGTCCATCAGGAGAGACTTTTATAAGCGCTGATAAAGTACCGAAAGATAAGGACGAACTAGCGAGATTACCTTCATTTGAGCAGATAAATTATGCATGTAAAGCGGTTGTATCTAGAAGCATTAAACCAAAGGATCCTCATGATCTCGCAAAATTAGGAGATGTGGTTAAAAAATGGATTCAAGCTGACCCTACTGCTGAATTTCGCCGTGATGAAGAATCAGGAGAATATATATTAAGCGGAATTGATCCATTACAGATTGAAATCTTAGTAAAGAGGATAAATATCCTTGTAGAAATCAATATTGGAGAGCCTATTATAGTTTATCGAGAAAAAATTAACTCAAAAAGCAAATTATTTCACACAAAGTCATCTAATGCTCACAATCGTATTCTATTATTCATGGAACCATTAGATAAAAAAACTGAAGAACTTATTGATCAAGGTAAAATCCATTATTTACAATCTGATAAAGAACGTGCCACAATTTTGAGAGAAGAGGCTGGATGGGATACTAAAGAGGCTCGCCGAATTGTAGATGTTTACAATGGAAATCTTCTTGTTAACGGAACCTCTGGGTTACAACGATTTGATAGAGTTAAAAATGATTTAATAAGTGCCTTTAGGAACTGGCTAGATGAGTGTATTATAGCAAAAGAACCCGCTTTAGGTATTAAAGCAGTTTTCACTGATATGGTTATCCACGAAGATACAAGACATACTACATATGCGCAGACCGCTAGCATGGCTTACTCTGGTTTCTCTCTAGCAATGTTAAATGCCGAACCCCATATATATGAACCTATACAACGAATTGACGTAAAAACTCCTCAAGGAACTGAAGGTGGAGTAAATGCCATAATTAATAAGCACCGCGGACGAATTCATAATGTAATTCCAGAGGGCGAATATGTTAGAGTTAAGGGTCAAATTCCCGCTGCTGAAATAATTGGAATTGCTGACGAAATTCGTAGTTCTACGCAGGGACGGGCCTTTTTTGGATATGAATTCAAAGGATTCGAAAAAGTTCCTTCATCTTTAGAAGAAGATGTAATTTTAAGCATTAGAAAAAGAAAGGGAATGCCTGTAGAGATGCCGTCTGTGAAATCGTGGGAGAGATTCATCTACAAGCGAACATAATTTATGATCCTTTTTTTTTGAATCCTACTTTTATGTTGAATTTAACTTAAAATTATAAAATGCCTTCTATAAAATCTTGGGATAGATTCTTTTTTTTTCTTTATAACTTATTGAGATTTTGAATATACTTTAAATAATCATCAAAATTAAAGATTAAAGAGTGTTTTTAACTCTTTGACATGATCTACTAAAATATCCGGATTATTTTCCAATAAAGTTTCTTTTTGAGCAAGACCACTTGCCACACATATCATTTTGACATTAGCAGCTTTCCCTGCCAAAATATCAGTAGTCATATCACCTATAAAAATTACTTCCGAAGGGGTTAAATTCCATTTTTTAAGAATTATTTGAATTCCTTCAGGGCTAGGTTTTACTTCAGTCACATCATTAAAACCAATAATAGTTTCGAAATAATTTGAAAGATTAAACTTCTCTAAAACATCTTCGGCATAAGAACTTTTATTATTAGTTAAAATTGCCAGTTTTACTTTTTTAGACAATTTTGAAATTGTTTCATCTACACCTTCAAAAATATTCGCCTCTTCTCTATATTTGTTGAATTGATTGAAAATAAAAATAGCGATACGCATTTTCTTAAAGTATTTTAAACCTTCTAATGCTTTAATTTCTTTTAGTAAATTATAGGAGTTTAAAATAATTCTTGGTATTGGATAATTTTGAATTTCTTCTATAAGAAGTGCTATTTCTTGAAGGACATCATCCTTATTTACCCGTAAATTATATTTTTCTACACTATCTTCAACAGCTTTGTCTATTGCTTCAGTAATATCGTATATTACTCCGTCGAGATCGAATATGATTGCTTTATAATTATCTAGATTAATTTTATCCATTATAAAAAGATTTAATGCATAAATTAATATTAAGTTTAAGTATATGAATATTAAAATTTAAAGAATTAAAGAATTATTAATGTTATTAGAAGATTAGAAGATTACTTAAATGTGCTAATAAAATTGTCCTAGTGATAATTAGTGGATGAAGAAAAAAAAAAAAATGATGATGGTTTACAAGCATATATAAAAGAGATTGAAATCCTTGAAACTGATTTTTCTGACCTTTATGATCTGGATTTAGAAGAACTTCAGGAAATGCAGGAAGCAATTGCGAAAGTTAAGGAGGATGAAGAAATATCTGTTGAAGAGATAAAATTAGATTCTGAAAAAAAAATTATCGGAGTAGAAACTGATCAAAGGGATGAGACAGATTACCTTGAAAAACAACAAGAATTGATTAGAGATTTTTCAGATATCGATGAAATCGATTTTGATGAGTTAAGAGAAATGAAACAAGCTATTGAAATTGTCAAGCAAGAAGAACTAGATGACCTAACAGAAGCTAAACAACTTTCTTCTCAAGTAATCTCCAAAGATTTAGAAGATAAAATTAAACAAGAATTATTAAAAAGGAAAGAAAAAGTAGAAGAAGAGATAATCACTAAAGAGAAATTTTTTGAATACGTTAAAAATAAACGTAATAAGATATGGTATCACGCACTTTATTATTTAGTTTATAAAGTAGAAGATAACCTTGCTAGCAAATCTTTGCTATATGATGTACTAAAAGAAGTAACAAGTAAAAGTGCTATTGACTCCATTCCAGAACATCAGTTTTATTTTGGTTTGGGTTATATTCTAAGACTTTCATTAAATGGTAAAAAGATTATTCGCTATATGAAGGGAGGGAAATTAAAAGTTAATGTTAATATAAATGAGTTAAAAGAGATCTTAGAAGACAATGGAGAACCAATAAGTACTAGGCCAATAATAGCTGAAGACGAAAAGAAAAAAATGTTCAAAGATTTTCTTAAGGATGATTTTTTAGATATTTAAATGTAATATTGTAAGTAAAATGAAGGAAAAACCATCATTGCTAATAATTGGAAATTCTAATGTTGGAAAGAGTTCTATAACAAAGCTTTTACTAAATTTAGCTAAATTTAAAGGAAAAACTGGTAAAACTCCAGGTAGTACTTTAATAATAAGACCAATATCACAATCAAAATTACCGTATCAAATTGTAGATTTACCTGGATTTGGTTTTATGAAACGTTCTAGCCGGAGACGAGAAGAACATATTAAAAAACAAATTGTAATTCATATTGAAAAATACTATAAAGATTATTTTTTCGGTTTAGTAGTAATTAATATCCTTAGAATAGATGATGAAATTAACAAATATTTTGTAGAAAATGAAGAGACAATCCCACTTAGCTTTGAGTTGATCAAATTTTTGAATGAATTTAAGATTCCTCTTTTAGTAATAGTAAATAAGATAGATAAAATCTCTAATTTTGATAAAAAAAGGATTATCACTTTATTTGTTGAGACTGCAAATGAATATGATTTAAAATTAATACATTTAGATAATTATAGTTATGATGATAAATCATACATCCCATATTTAGAATTTTCTGCGACAAAAAAAATCAACGTTGGAAAATTAAAGCAAATAATTCAGAAATTTCTTAAAACAAAGTGAAAAAACTTTATTTAGATAATCCTAAATGGTTTGATAAAATATTCTTTAGTTCTGAATATTCATTAACCACAGGGAATTGCTGAAATTCGTTTATTAAATTTTTTGGTGGTCTAAATAAAATCCCATGTTTTGCTTCCAATAACATGTCTATGTCATTATAAGAGTCGCCTATTGCTATTACATCATAATTAAGATCTTTAAAGGCTTGTACTGTTTTTTTTTTCATATTTTCAATTCGTAAACGATAGTTTATAATCATGTTGTCCCCATTTGTTTCGAGATCATGGCAAAATAAAACGGGATAATCAAGTTTTTCTATAAACGGTTTAGCAAATTCGATGTAACTATCAGTAACGATAATAATTTGAGTAACAGTACGAATCCAATCACAAAATTCCCTCGCACCTGATAATAGGTTCATACTTGCGATAACATCTTGAATATTTTTTAAGCTAATATTATTTTCTTTGAGGATTTCTAGCCTTCTTTTCATTAAAAGATCATAATCTGATACATCACGTGTAGTAAGTTTAAGCTCATCAATACCTGTTTTCAAGGCTACATTTATCCATACTTCAGGCGTGAATACTCCTTCAAGATCGAAGCAGACAATAAACATGATTATTAAATGTAATCATTGATTGTATCTTAATTTTTTGATTTTTCATTGAATATAATATATGTAAAATTGACTATAGTTAATAATAAAATAAGATTTTATAATCTTCAAGATTACGGATTTTCAATTTTTGGATCCTTTTCCTTATCCCAATTAACAGCAAATAAAAAGTCTCTGCTTGCTTTATTTTTATATATTAATGGAAAATTTCCTAAATCTTCAAATTTATGGGCTATTCTTTCTAAATACTCATAATCTGGAAAATAATGTTGTATAGCCTTATTACTTTTTAAACGTTTATTTATTAATAACGCTTTTGCCTGTAATGTGAAACCTTTAATTTCAAGAAAGTTAGGATTAGCTCTCTTAATAATCTTTACATAGTCTTTTATCAATTTCTCATTTAGATTTAAGTTTAGGTCCTTTACAGCGGTTAATCTTACAAGGGTTCTGCAATTTAAAGATTCTATTAAATCCATTGTATTCATGATATTGTTCCATCCGTTTTTAATCATTGGGCGACAAATTTTCTTATAAACATTTTCATTATGAGCAGGGAGAGTAAAATATAATTGGGATGGTAATTGGTCTAAATTTTCTATTTTTTCTGGTAAAGTGCTATTCGTCACAATAAAGGTGGTCATACCGTGTTTCTTAAATTCTTCCACAAGTCCCGACATAAACGGATACAGTAGTGGTTCACCATCAAGAGAAATAGCTGCATGATTCGGATTCATTGCTTCTCCATGTGCTTGCATAATTTCATTAGGTGTTGTTAATTCACGTGACATTAACTTTTCAATTTCTTCTCTTGAATCAATGCAGCATGAAATATCTCTATCAAGCTTAATATTTCTGAGATCTTTATCTGTGGAATTCAAAAATTTTTGATTTTTAAGTAAAGTTAAAGCTCGTTCGATTTTATTTTTACTAATATGTAAATCTTTTGATAGAGAATGGATGCTTTGATTACCCTCCTTTAAAAGTAGGTAATATAAAATATCAATCATTACTTCATAATTGTCTAAATATCTCCTTAAAGGTAAATGGTTTTTGATTATATCTCTATGATGACGAATCATTTCTTCTACTAAAGACGTAGGATCATCGGGTTCAGTAGCAAAATAGCTCCCAAGCGAACCATTTTCTATATCTCGCCAACAAAATACACACTGATGATTACAAAAAGGTAAAGATGGAGTGTTTTGAAGGCATCTGTGACTTTTGACTCCAAAAATCCCTTTATAACAATTTCGGTTGTTTCTCCCAGTCATTAACTTTTGTTCTAACCAATGACATGGTTTTATCGCTGAGTGCTTATGGTTTCCTAATATTCTATATGTTGTTTTAGTATATCTCTCAACAAAAGCACCAGTTACTTTATTATTCTCAATCAATTTATTTTTCATAAAATTACTCAATCTTTACTCTAAATATCTTACTACTTAAATTCTACTTTAAATCTAATATTATATGTATTTAAATAAGTAAATAAAAAATACTATTAAAAATTATAAGTCTTGATATAATTAGGACAAAACTTATAAATTATAACTATAAGTATATATAATGTTTAATAAGATAAAGAACGAGTTGATAAATTTCGGCTTGAAACTTATGAGTATTGATGATAAAATAGCTAGAATGTTTTTGGAAACTGCTCCTTCTAATATTAATGAAATAATCATTATGCCTGCTAGCAAAATTTTTGCTAGAAAAATATTAAACAAACTCCGAAATAAAAGATCTCATGGTAGGGTTTACAATGGGTTATTAAATGATATCAATGTCAGTGTGATTCGTTCTTTAGTTGGCTGTCCTATGTGTGCAATTACCGTAGAATCCTTAAAAAGATGCAATACGAAAATAATTATAAGAGTGGATTTTTGTGGAGGTATTCAAGATGATACTGCTCTTGTTGATGTTGGTGATATATTACTCCCAAAGCTCGCTTATTGTGGAGACGGAACGTCACCTCAATACATTATTAAGTATTCAGAGTTATTAAATCATTTAAAATCTGTACCTAATCCATTTTCGAAAGTTCATGAAGTGAAAACTGGAAATCAAAATGTTTTCATAACTAAACCAAATGAAGAATTAAAAAATATATTATTAAATGAAGGAAATTCTATCGCATCAAATAATATTAAAGAAGTAGACTTCTGGACAACTGATTCATTATTTTGTGAGACTAAGGATTTCATTAACGGATTAAAATCAATAAATGTAAAAGGTATTGATATGGAATCTTCAATACTTTTTTTGTTAGGTATGATTTATAAATTAAAAACGGTCTCAATTCTTTCTGTTTCAGATTTACCTGGTCATTCTAAATATGATATGTTTAAAACAAATGAAATTCATCCAAGTCTGATAAAGGGAATAGATATAGCTATAAACTTAGTGATCAGTGCCTTACCTAAAATTAAAAAATTGATTTAAATGGTATTAAAGTTATTTTTTAAATATATTATTATATATGATTAAAGCTTAAATTTAATTTAGGATACAAGCAGATTCTTTTATATCTTGAAAAAACTAATAAGGATGAGCTAAATTCTTGAGCCAAAATATTGAAGATTTTAAAATTGAACCACGTCAAAACGAGGCTATTGATGAGTTAAGCAAGATTGTCGGTAAAAAAATTCCTTGTCTTGATGATAGAGGCATCCCTGCTTTTGGATATAAAATTGAAGGTGAAGACATAGTAAGTTTATGGTTATATCGTTGTGGATTAAAAAAATTTCCCGAAGCAGTTTTAAAATTAAATAAGTTAAGAGAGCTTCATTTAAGTCATAATTTTTTATCTTCCCTTCCAGAATCCTTTGAAAATCTTATTTTACTCCAAAAGTTAAATTTAAAATGGAATATTATACAATCTTTACCAGAATCTTTTGGAAATCTTGTTTCACTGAGAGTTTTAAAACTAAATTCTAATAACTTGTCTTCCCTTCCGACATCAATAGGAAACCTTTCTTCGCTCCAAGTTTTAAAGTTAAGCAATAATAAGTTAACTACTTTGCCTGAATCCTTTAAAAACCTCAAGGTTCTAAGGAGGTTATACTTGAATGGAAATAAATTAAAATCTTTTCCAGCAATTCTAGTTGAAATAAAATCCCTAGAAGAGTTAAATTTAGATAATAATTATTTAACTAATTTACCTGAATCTATCAACAATATAGATTCTCTTAGAATTTTATCTTTAGCAAGTAATAACTTAAAGATAATTCCAGAGAATATTTTAAAGCCAATTCTCAGATTAAAATCGCTTCATACATTAGATTTTAGCAATAATTTTCTATCATCTCTCCCTGACTCAATTGGAAACCTTACAAACCTTAGAATCTTAAGATTAAGAAAAAATCAATTAAACTCCCTTCCGAATTCTTTTACACAATTAAAATCGCTTGAATCCTTAGATTTGAGTAATAATGATATCATAAAAATTCCAGAACAAATTTTTCAACTTAAAGGACTGCAACGTTTATATCTTGAAAATAATAGGATAATGATGCTTCCTGAAACATTTGGCAATTTAAAAAAACTTAAAAAACTTTATCTTGAGAATAACGATTTAAAAACGTTGCCAGAGTCATTTAGAAATCTCAAAATGCTCAAAAAAGTATTTATAGTAGGAAATCAGTTATCATATCTTCCAGATTCCATTGGCAATTTACAGTCACTCCAAATACTCGACTTAAGGGACAATAAATTAACTTCTCTTCCAGATTCAGTTAAAAAATTACAAAATCTTCAAGAATTAGATTTAAGACATAATGAGTTTAATGACATTCCTGAATCGATTCTATATTTAAAAAATTTAAAGCGTTATTTCTTAAAACTAGATGAAAATCCATTAGAAGCTATTCCATTAGAATCAAGGATGGCTACCAAAGATGTAAAAATCATACAGGAATATCTGCGGAACAAAAAGGATTTAAAAAAATTATTAGATAAAAAATAAATAATTTTTATTTAACAAGGGATTTATGGATTTAAAATTTAATTATTTTGAAGGAGATATTTTTTTTATTAAGAAAGAGCAAAAAATTTCTGGAATGAAATACGGTGTTGTCAGATTGAATAAGAATCATTTAAAAGGTATTATTGAAAATGTTGATCTCACTGCTGCAGCATATCCTATTCCGAGAAACTTACGGGAAAGATTAGAAAATAGAATTTTACCCCGATTCTACGAGATTAGTGATATACTTGATTCTGTTAAATTGATACAGGAAGAACTTGGAATTGAAATATCAGAATTAAATCAAAAGGATATCCTGTATGGACTTGAATCATCCAGTATAAATAAATTGTTAGAAGAAAGAGGATATGACACTTCTCAGCTAAGGAGTGTGATTTTAAATATCCAACTTACTGTAGAATAATTAAAACTGTAAAGCAACCTTTATTTAGGCTAAAGGCCTTCTAAAAGTTTAGCAAAATCCGGTTCTTTAAAGATAGCGTTATACTCTTTTAAAAGCTCAATATTTATCAAATGAATTTTTTTTCCAGATTGATTTTTTTTGACTTTTAGTAAATTTAATTCTTTTAACTTTTTAACATGGTATTGAATAGTACCAGAATAAATGTTTAGAGTCTCTCCCATTTTTGATATCGCTACAGCATCATCACGAAAGAATTCTTCGACAATTTGTGGTATCAACGGATTTAAAAAAATTACTTTGTATTTATCCAAATCCTCTGGAATATCTTCTAAGAAATAGTGTAACCCCTTGCCAATCTTTCTCGATCGTATCAATTTAAACCTTTCTAATGTCATAATATGTTTTAAAAATGGTGTACGAGTTATTCCTAATTTTTCTTTTATTTTCGTACTTCGAGCATGAATACCAGGATTCTCTTTAATAAAATTTAGGGTTGTCATTAATTTTTTGTTATTTAATATTTCTTCTTTGGTTACTCTAGATTTACTTATTATCCAGCTTTTTTCTTCCAAATTTCGAATCGCAAGAAAAATTTCGTCTTTGCTATAACCTTTGTTATAAGAAAGTTTAGCTATACATTTAGCATATAATTTCTCGATAATTGGATATTTCTGTATTTGAGATTGGGATTCAATTTCAAAAGTTGCATCGTATCGCTTTAATTTTAAGATGTCTTTGGCAATTTCTAAGATATCTTTTTCAATCTCTGTTAGCGTTTCTCTTCCAGTTATATCTTCAAATTTCTCCTTTACAATTTGGTTATCTTTTATATTCCGTTTTTCGTGCAGAGGAGTAAAATCTGTCTGCCTAAATGAACTATCTACTAATTTTTCCTTTTCACCATCCTTAGTATCCCTTCTTTTTTCGAGAGACATTTTAATATATTGGTTTTTTAATTCAATTTAGGCATTATCTTCTAAAAATCGAACAAATCTCAATTGTTCATCATAATCCATGAATTTTAATTGCTCTGAGATTTTTACATAATAATCTGGTTTAACATTCGGTAATTTTTTTATTCTTTCTATTAGTTTTATAGGCAAACTCTCCTGGTATAAGTGGACAATTGCCTCGATGTATTTTACTTGTTCTTCTTTTGATATAAAGGCTAATTCTTTTAATAGTTCCTTTTTCTCTTTTTTTGGAATTTTTAAATCATAAATCTGCTTCCTTAAATCATTGGAAAGGACATTAAATATTTTCGCGAAATACTCCTTTACCAATTTTTTATCTTTCTCGTCTTTAACAGGCAAAAGAGAGTCATGCAGCTTTATTTCAATTTCTTCTTCCTTCTTGATTGAGAGTTTTTCTTTTCCCTTCTTTAATATATTGTCTTCTTCCTTTGTTTCAATAATTTTTTTTTGAGGTAATTTGATGGGAGGAGTTTCATAAGAAACAGGTGTTATGGGCTTTTTAATCTCAATCGTTTCTAATTCTGGGATTTCCTTTTCAAACCGTTTTTCTTCGATAGGTTGTACCGGTTCTATGTATTTGGGTGGTTCAGGTTTGACTTCTATTGGTGATATCATGGTTATTTCTGATGGCTCACCAAATGATAAAAAAAAGATAACTATACCTTTTAAAATAATAAAAATTCCAGCAGCAGTAAAAATGGTTCCAATGATCCCAATAAATATTATTCCAAAAGAATCTAGAATATCAAATTTTTGCTTAAATTTTATTTTTTTCCTTATTACCAACAAATCAATAATTAATGCGACAATTGACAAAGGGATAAAAATAATAAAAATAATGAAAAATCCCATCATCATAAATCGTGCTCCTATAGATATGGCATGTAATAAAAGTAATATTATAAGAAATCCAGCTAACGCTGAAAAGTTATTTAATGAATTTTTTAATTGAAGACCAAAATCATATATCTTTAGTTTTTCTTCTCTAAGATTATAATATGCATAGAATAAAATTAATATCCCCTTAATTAACAAAATAACACCCGCACCATAAACTATACTCCCCATGATTCCAATACAAAATGAGTCTAAAACAATTTCATCATATTTGTATTCTTTTATTTTACGGGAGATAAATTTCAAATCATATAGTGAGATTATAACACCAAAAATCCCTAAAAAAAACTGTGTTGGAGTAAAAATTAAGATGATAGATACGATTAGAATTGGAATCCATGCTATTTTATTTAATAATATTATCGTACTATGCAATCCAGAGCTTTTCTCTTTACTTTTCATTCCTCCGCTTTTTTCTATTTCAAGTTTTTCATCTTTCAATTTAAAGCCTATAAAAGAAAATGGGGTTCCACATTTTTCACAGAAAACTTGTACATTTTCTTCTATTAAATTATTAAGATCTTCTCTATAAACATTTCCGCATTCATTGCATACGTACAGTTTCTTTGACATCTTAATTCACATTACGCCTATAATGTTATTTTCATTTCCATTCATTTTATTTTTTATTATTCAAAAAATAATTTTAAAATAGGTATAAAAATCCTATTTGGGTCACTCGTTTTTCTATTGTTAATTAAAAAATATTGATGTTAGATTAAATTATTTTCATAGACCAGTTTTTAAATTTCTCCTCTGATTTTTGGTAAATATAAAGAAAAATAAAATTTAATTTAAAAAAAAATAAAAATATTAGAACTAACTTATAGGGCTTATCTTACGACACCAGGTTTATAAAGAAATGAAAATATTAGGTTTGATGAAAATCATTACTTATATTGATTAAATTTAGCCAATTTATGTTCTCTACAGTATGGTGAAGCATGTGATCATCGTCAACAACATTATATTTCAATTTAAGAAATAATTTTTCAGCTCTTGAACGAGATGGTTTAAGTGGAACAACATTATCTTTTTTACCATGATATATAACTACTGATGTATTAATAAGTTGATATTTCTCGGGATTTAGTAAAGGAGTAGCTAAAGAAGGGGCTAGAAGAATTAAAAGAGCGACCTTTGAAGGATATTGACATGTATAGAGTGCTCCCATAAGACCTCCAAAACTAGAACCAATAATAATCCATACTTTTTTTTCGGCTAAAATTGCCATTAATTGCGACATTCTTTTTTCCAATAAAACTTGGTATGTGTTATTTGGTTCAAATTTTTCGAAATCTGGTGTAAGACAACCTGGAATTACTCTTCTAAATAGTTGGCCTTTAAATTCATTGCCAGAACTCTCTAGACCGTGTATAAAAATAACATTATGCACATTAGATACCTTATTATACTATTAATAATAGGCCTTTCATCTCTTTTCTATGCCCGAAATACATTAGTATCCCCAAAATACTGAAGTAAAGAATTAGCAAGAATATCATAAAAAAGTAATACTTTTTAGAGGCGAATGACATGAAATGTAAAGCATT
>SDBV01006139.1_pt1 | contig 16726 bp, 9 predicted proteins | sample 2277081 | NCBI WGS metagenome assembly SDBV01 (sample SAMN10402039, study PRJNA504765) | marine sediment metagenome | isolation source: marine sediment core GS10_PC15, 223 cmbsf | place: Arctic Ocean: Southern Knipovich Ridge | collected 2010 | reverse complement strand
CTGACGGCCGTCGAGGATATCGAGATGGAGCTGGAGCAGCGGCGGGCTCGCGATGAGCAAGTCCAACTCATGGAGGCCAATCTCAGGCGAGAGTGCCAGCAGTTCGTCACGGAGTACGTCCTGTCGTTCCGGCGGGAGGTGGCTGAGTTCTGCGACCAGGTGATCGCCCAGAAGGGCGCGGTCCACGGCAAGACGCTCAACACCATCCGCGACCGCATCGATCGATTTCACGCCATGAACGTGTTCGGCGACGGCGACGCGGCAGCCAAGCTAACCCAGCTGAAACAGCAGGTCGCGGGGCTGACGGGGCAGGACCTTGCCCAGCAGCCCGCCGTGGCCGCCAAGCTCGGCGAGGCGTGCCTGGCTCTAAAGAAGCACATCCTCAACCCCGACAGCGTCAGCCAGCTCACCGGGCGGTTGAGGCGGCGGGTGGTACTGGACTGAACGATGACGCATCAGATGTAGGAGGCGGGACTCTTGCGACCCAGCGTGTCGTCTTTTCGGTGACGACGCGGACGAGGAGTCGCAACAAGGAACTCGTGCGGCAGGTGGACCTAACGTCGGAGATGGTATCAGGCGCAAATACCAGGCGGATGATCGATGGAATCTCGGCACCGTTCACGACGCTCACCACGCCTAATCAGTTCGGGTTCTGCGAGGTAGAGCCGCATCCGATTGGGCGGCGGGATGCGAAACACGTAAGTTGTTATGGCACAAGGGGGACGGAATTCTCAGTAGGGACAGGTTGCGCGTGGGGGCCGATTCGGGGCCACGGGCGGCGCAGCACGTCTTCGGCCCAGGCGCGCAACTGCTCGGTCTGGATGCTGGCACCCAGTTCTTCGCGGAAGCGACCGATCTGGTATTCAAGATTCCCGGCGATGTGGCGGTCGTAGTACTCGAGGTCCCAGACGCGGAGCGAGCCGTCAAAGCCGGAGGCCACGAGCGTCTTGCCGCCCGGCGTGAAGGACACCGAGAGCGGCGGAGTTCTAGGAATCATGGGCTGGGAGTCGGACGTGCGGGCTGGGGCGTTGGCAGCTTCGCACGCCACTGGGCGGCCTGGGCGGGCCGGTCTGAGGCTTCGTAGAGCTGGACGACACGTCTGACGTTTTCCTCCAGGGCCATCCGCTGGACGGGCGTTGCGTCTTCGGGACAGTCTTTGAGGACCTCGTGACTGCGTAACAGCAAAGCTTCGGCCTCTTCGTACTTGCCGGCCAGAGTCAGGCAGGCGCCGAGCCTGCTCTCTGCAGCGGCGAATGTGTGCCCGCCAGAGGGGAGTGCCTTCTGTCGGATGGCCAGAGAATCGCGCAACAGTGCCTCGGCTTCCGCGTACTGCCGCTGATCGATCAGCACGAGCGCCAGCCGCTCCAAGCGGGCCGCGATCACGGGGTGCTCCTCGGGCAGGGCGGCGCGGACGATCGCGAGCGCTTCGCGGTAAAGCGCCTCGGCTTCGTCATACTCCCCCTTCCTCCGAAGCACACTCCCCAGGTTCGAGAGGCTGCGGGCCACGGCTGGATGTTCGGCAGGAAGTGCCTTTCGGCGAATAGCCAGGGCCTGGCGAAACAGCGTCTCGGCGGCGTCGTGATCGCCGCGCAGCCGCGACAGGCCCGCCAAGCCGTTGAGACTGGTGGCTATGTCCGGGTGCCCGCCCGGGAGTGTCTTGCGACGCGTGTCCAGTGCTTCACGGTAGAGCGCTTCAGCTTCGTCGTACTCACCACGGTAGTGCAGGAGGAGTGCCAGGTTGTGCACGCTATTGGCCACTTCAGGATGTTCGTTGCCCAACAGTCTGCGGCGTATGGCCAGGGCCTCGCGGTAGAGTGGCTCGGCCCCAGCATAATTCCCTTTGATCCTGAGCAGTACGGCGAGGTTGTTCAGGCTCACGGCCACGTGTTCGTGTTCGTCGCCCAAGAGCTGCCGGCGCATCGCCAGTGTCTCGCGCTGGAGCGCCTCGGCTTCCTCGTAGGCTCCCTGAGCCTGCAATACCAGTCCGAGATTGTTGAGGATGGTGGCGATCTGTTCGTGCCGGTCGCCCCAGCAGCGTCGGGCGGCTTCCAGCGCGATACGCAAGTGCTGCTCGGCTTCGGCGTTCTCGCCGGTTCGGATGAGCAGTTCCGCAAGGAAGTTTCGACTGGCGATCACGTCCGGATGCTGGTCTTTGAGCAGTCGTCGCTGAATGTCCCACGCGGTTCGCAATTGCGGCTCTGCGTCAGCGTAGAGCCCCAGCGCCCGGTAGGTATTTCCGACCGTCTGCCGCACGGCGGCCTCGACCTCCGGCTGGTCGGTGAGTTGATCGTGCAATCCGACGACGAAGTCGTCCAGGAGCTGCCGGACGGTGTAATCGGGCCCTTTGTCTTCGTACGGACTGGCCGAGCTGAGCATGTCCTGCAGCAGTCCTGTGACCGCCTTGGCCTTGGCGGTCTCGTCCTTTGCTCGGGCTTCGTTCGCCTCCGCCAGACGGCGCTGCTGTTCCTCGGCCTCCCAAGCCTGCTCGGCACCTTGACGCGCCAGCGTCTGTCCATGGTACATGATGCCCAGGGCGATGGTCGCGGCGGTTATGAGCACGACGAACGCCGCCGCGATTCCCACCGCTGCTCGGTAGCGGGCCAACGTCTTGCGCAGCACGTACCAGCCGCTGTCACGCTTGGCCTCGAGCGGTTCGCCCGCCAGAAAGCGGCGAATATCGGCGGCCAGTGCGAGTGCGGACTGGTAGCGGTGAGTCTTGTCTTTCTCCAGCGCCTTGGTGACGATCGTTTCGATCTCGCCGCGCAAATCCCGGTTGATTGAACCAAGACGAGGCGGCTGTTGGTCGTGGATCACGCGAGCCGCCTCCGGGATCGATTTGCTGTCGAGCTTGTACGGCGGTTCTCCAGAGAGCAGCTCGTAGAGGACTACGCCCAAAGCGTATACGTCGGAGCGCGTATCGATCTCGGCGGGTTCGCCGACGACCTGCTCGGGGCTCATGTACGGCAGCGTGCCGATCAGTTGGCCCGCGTGGGTTTCCCACGTTGCCGTCCGGGTGGACGCGTCGACCGCACGGGCGATGCCGAAGTCCAGGATCTTCGGCTGGTCGGACGCATCGACCAGGATGTTTCTTGGCTTGAGGTCGCGGTGAATCACTCCCTTCTGATGCGCGTGCTGGACCGCGTCGCAGATTCTGGCAACGATTTGCAGCCGCTCGCGGATGCTCAGCTTGCGCTCCGACGCGTGAGCGTTCAGCGGTTTGCCACGTACAAACTCCATCGCGAAGAACGGCTGTCGAGTGGCGGGGCCTTGTTCGCCTCCGATTTCGGCCGTTCCCGCCTCGTAGATGCAGGCAATGCCGGGATGCTGGAGGCGGCCGAGCATCGCCGCCTCGTACTGGAAGCGCCGCAGGACGTGCGCTGATGCCAGCCCGGGCCGAATGACCTTCAGGGCCACCGTGCGCGCCGGGTTTTCCTGCCGCGCTTCGTATACCACCCCCATGCCCCCCTCGCCAACGACGCGGACGATCTCGTAATGCCCGATTCGGCGCGGCAGGGGCGTGGCATCTGCCGACGCCTCATCCGGGGCCGGGAGGTAGGCTGGATTCGCCAGGAATCCACCCATGCCACCGTCGTAGTTGGCCAGCAGTTCCTCGACAAATGCGTGCAGTTGCTCATCACCACCGCACTCTTCAGCCAGGATTGGACCGCGCTGCTCTCGCGGCAGGTCGGCGAGTCTCTCGAAGATTGTCCTGGCTCTTTGCAGCCGTGTTCCTGTCATGGTGTTCGGGCCGTCACGAGATCGCTTGCGAGCCGCCCAACTGCGTGTAGAGCAACGTACGCGCGAAACGCCAGTCCCGCTCAACCGTCGGCACGGAGACCCCCAGTGCCGCAGCCGTCTCCTTTATCGTCAGTCCCGCAAAAAAGCGCAGCTTCACGACCTCGACGAGGCGCGGTTCATCCTGCTCGAGCTTCTGAAGCGCCTCATCCAACGCCAGGATGTCTTCCATCGGCGATTCGAGCGGTACATCAGGAAGGTCCACAACGTCTAGGTCGACCCGTTTGCGACCGCCGCCGCGCTTTTGCCGCTTCTTGCTGCGCGCCTGCTCCACCAGGATGTCGCGCATCGCTTGAGCGGCCGTTGCGAAGAACTGCCCGCGAGTCTTGCCCAGCTTCGGATCGTCCTTCCCGATCAGGCGTACATACGCTTCGTGGACCAGGGCCGTGGGTTGGAGAGTGTTTCCCGGCGGGGTCTTGGCCATCCGTGCCCGGGCCAATCTGCGCAGCTCGGAATAGACCAGGGGCAGCAGCTCAGCGGCCGCCTGCGCATCCCCGGCCTCGGCCGCTCTCAGAATGCGGGTCACGTCTCCTTCCGGTCGGTCACCCATAAAAAACCCTACGTAATCTGATGGCTCCTGCCGTCCAACGTCGGAGGTACCTATGGCGGGTCACGTAGTTCGACAGAGACTGGCCCGGGGTCCGGACCCGCCACGTGTCATTGTATCAGTTTGGAGAACCCGTTTGTCGCACCCGAGCGCGCGTATTTGGACGACGAGCCGCCGGCTTCGGCGGCCAGAACAGCGACGACCGCTAAAAAGAGGGAGAACGCAATGAAAAGGAAAGTGTATTCGGCGTTTGCGCTGACGGCGACCTTGGTTATCGGTCAACTCAGCGTGTATGGGCAGGCCCCCCTGGGCAGCGAATTCACCTACCAGGGGCAGCTCAAGGACGCCGGCCTCCCGGCCGACGGCGACTATGATTTCGTTTTCCGACTCTACGACGCCGACACCGGCGGCGCGCAGGTCGGCGGGGATGTCACAGTTGACGACTGGCCCGTTGCCGACGGCTTGTTCACGGTGCCGCTCGACTTCGGTGCCGGCGTGTTCACCAGCGACGCGCGCTGGATCGAAATCGACGTGCGCGATGGAGCCGGCGGCAGCGATTACACGACGCTCTGGCCACGCCAGCCGGTGACCGCGGCGCCGGTCGCGCTGTACGCGCTCGACGGTCCGGGCAGTGGCGGCTACTGGACGCTGAACGGCGACGACATCTACAACAACAATGCCGGCGGCGTGGGGATTGGGACGACGAGCCCCGCCTCCATGCTGGACGTGCAGTCGACCGAGGACACACACGGCATTATGTCAGCCGTCCCGTGGATCGCCGTCTGGGCCCACCGCACCGCCACGACCGGAACTTATCCGGCCATCCACGGCGAGTGCGACTCTGAGGCCGCCTACGGCAGCGCCGTCCGCGGCATCATGACCAGCACGTCGCCCGGCTCGAGCTCGGCCGCCGTCCTCGGCATCAATAACGGCACCGGCGGTGCCGGCATAGGCGTCCACGGCTCGCAGGACGGCAGCGGCTACGGCGTCTATGGCTTCACGCCGGACGGACGTGGCGTCTATGGTCGCTCCACCGACGGCACCGGCGTCTGGGGCGCGACCGATTCAGACTCGTGGTCCGCCTCGGGTGTCAAGGGTGTCGTCAACAGCACCAGCCCGGGTCTGTGGTCCGCCGGCGTACACGGCCACAACAACGGCACCGGGGACTTCGGCTACGGCGTCCACGGCAGTCAGGACGGCAGCGGCGTTGGTGTCTATGGGTCCGCGCCGAGCGGCTACGGCGTCTACGGCGCGGCGGGCGACGGCACAGGCGTCTACGGCCTCTCCAACGACGGCATCGGCGTCTGGGGCACGACCGATTCAGACTCGTGGGCCGCCTCGGGCGTCCTGGGTGTCGTCAGCAGCACCAACCCGGGAATGTGGTCCGCCGGCGTACGCGGCCAAAACGCCGATACCGGGGACGATGGCATGGGCGTCTTCGGCAGTCATGACGGCAGCGGCATCGGCGTCTATGGCTTCACGCCGAGCGGCACCGGCGTCAAGGGCGCCACCGATTCAGTTTTATCCAACGCCATGGGCGTCCAGGGTGTCGTCAACAGCACCGCCCCGGGTGGGTACTCCGCCGGCGTACGCGGCCACAACAATGGTACCGGGAGCCTCGGTATCGGCGTCTGGGGTTCCCAAGATGGCAGCGGCTGGGGCGTCCATGGCTTCGCGCCGAGCGGACGCGGCGTCTACGGCAGCTCCACCGACGGCGTAGGAGTCCGCGGCCACTCGGACAACGGGTACGCCGGCTACTTCACTGGACCAGTCCGTGTGAGCGTACTCGAGATCGTCGGTGCGGACGTGGCCGAGAAGTTCCCCGTCAGCGACGACGCGACCGATGTGCGGCCCGGGACGGTCATGGAGATCGACCCGGAGAATCCCGGCATGCTGCGTGTGGCGCGCGGGGCGTACAACCGCCGCGTGGCGGGCGTGGTGAGCGGGGCGGGCGATATCCCCGCCGGAACGATTCTGGGCAACCTGCCCGGCAGCGAAGACGCTCCGGCGATCGCGCTTAGCGGGCGCGTGTGGGTGCATTGTGACGCTTCGCAAACCGCGATTGAAACCGGAGATCTGTTGACCACCTCGGACACGCCCGGACATGCGATGGCGGTCAGCGATTTCAGCCGCGCTCACGGCGCCGTGATCGGCAAGGCGATGACGCCGCTGGCCCGGGGCGAGACCGGCATGGTCCTGGTTCTCGTGAACCTGCAATAGGAAGGAGAACCGGAAATGAAAAAGCTACTTGTGACCATCACGGTCTTTTGCGGCCTGTCGTGCGCGGCGTCCGCGCAGTCGGACGAACCGTTGACCATCTTTACACCGTTCGATGGTCAGCCGGTGCTGCAATCGTCGGCCACGCCCGAGATGTTGTCGCCGCGCTGGGTCACGCCGCGATTCGACGTGCTCGATGCGGTGAGCATCGGCCAGCAGCTCCTGTTCGAGATTCCTGACGGCGTCACTTACGTCGGCGTGGTCGAAACCGTCACGCGGCGCGGCGAGCAGCGCTATACGCTGACCGGATCGCTCGACAGCGACGGAACCGGGTATTTCATCATCGCGCGCGAGCAGGAGGCGCTGGCTGGCATCTTCCACGCGCCCGCCGACTCCTTCCTCGCGGAGATGCGGTTCGCCGGCGACGGGGCGCACTGGCTCTACGAAGTCGACCAGAATCAGCGGCGGCCCTGTGCGGGCAGTCCGCAGGCGCCGGTCGGAAAACAGAGAGCGGACGATGACGACCCCGAAGATATCGGAGACGAAGGCGGCGGCGGACGAAGTGTAACGACGTCATGCCCGCCAACGCAGCCGATCCACGATTACCTCGTCGTGTATACCGACCTGGCGCGCGCGGCGGCCGGCGGGACGAGCGCGATTCGCGCGATAATCCAGACCTACGTTGCGTACACGAACATGGCGTACTGGAACAGCGTCATCGATCTGCGGATGCGGATGGTGCACTGCGCCGAGGTGGTCTACGACGAAGTCGATCCGCCCGGTGGCGACGACCCGTTCGATACCCACTTGAATCGTCTGACCGACATATCCGACGGCATCATGGACGAGGTCTACTCGTGGCGCCAGACGTATGCCGCGGACGCCGTGATGCTTCTGCTAGCCGACAGCAGCAGCGGCGGGCTCGCATGGTGCTGCGCGGACGGCGTCTCTGCCTACGCCGTGATGTTCTGGAACAACGGGGCCAACACATTCGCCCATGAATTCGGGCACAACCAGGGCGGCGCGCATAATCCAGACGACGTTGACTGCACCGGTTGCGACGCGTACTCGCGCGGACACGTGTTCTTCGGGGACGACGACGTTGAGTATGGCACTGTCATGTCTTACCCCGGCGAGCGTATCCAGTACTTCTCGAATCCGAACGTGGACTTTCAGGGCGTGCCAACGGGAATCGCCGATGCGCGCGACAACGCACGAACGGTCCGCAACAGCCGCTACACCGTGGAAAACTTCAGACTCACGCGTTTTGACATCTGGGTGGACTTCGCTGCCAGCGGACCTCAATACGGCACGCCAGCCAACCCATACGCATCGTTGACGCCCGCCGTCGACCAGGTTCCCACCGCGCAGTTCTATTCCGAGCTGCCGAACCTCTGGATCGAAGCCGGCGACACCTCGGAGACCCTGACGATTGACAAGCCGATGATCCTCAACGCCTGCGGCGGGATTGTTCGGATCGGAGGTTGATCCGAGAGTGAGTACGAAATCACGTATCGCGCTGTGACGACCGTGATCCTATACTGGTCGATGCGGTCAAGAAACTGGAGCATTACCATGCGTAATATAGCTATCGCTGCAATCACCGTGCTGGTCGCCGCTTCGTCGACTGTCGCCCAGGACTACGACATCGCCTGGCATACCATCGACGGCGGCGGTGAGATGTTCACCAGCGGCGGCGACTTTGAACTGTCCGGCACGATTGGCCAGCCTGATGCGAACAGCGCCGCCATGACTGGCGGGGACTTCGAGTTGACCGGCGGCTTCTGGCCGGGTGTGGCGGCAGCGCCACAATTCGAAGTGGGTGACCTCAACTGCGACGGCAACGTGGACTTCTTCGATATCGACGCGTTTATCATCGCTGTGACGGACCCGGCAGGCTACGCGGTGGCGTATCCAGACTGCGACCTCATGCTGGCCGACTGCAACGGCGACGATAGCGTGGATTTCTTCGATATTGACGCGTTCGTGGAGTTGATCACGGGCTGAGCAACCGGCCGAATACACCGCAGGTACTGTACCCATCCACCGATCTTTGGGAGGCCGATTCGACGGCTCGGCCCGGCACTGAACGACGTCGCATCACTACGAGCCTCGGCTTGAACGGGTTGCGGAAGCTGCTCCAAACCGATCCGGGACTGGGAACCGCAGCATCGGGCGCCTCGACTCACACGTTCGTAGCGCGGGGGCGACGCTGCGTATTCGCTGACGGCAGCCTACGCTGCGCGTTTGAGCGAGACGGCCGGCAGGTGTCGCGCCCTACCGTGGAAGTCGACTTCGAGTGTGAATCGATCGCCGGGCTGTCCGGCGATGAGCGTGCGAGGTCCAGCGCGGGGTGAGCGGCGCGGCCAGCGTGCGCGTGAACCGGAGTTGGGCGACAGAGTTGTGTCGAGCTTCGACTGAAACCCGCAATCGCTCCCGAAAACGGCCGCAAGCGTAAGTGCTTATAACAGAAGAACTTAATCCCGCCTGGCACTTGTGCCTAACATCAGGATGATAGGGACAAGTACCAGGCGGATGATCGATGGAATCTCGGTACCGCTCACCACGCCGAATCAGTTCGTGATCTGTCAGGTAGAGCCGCATCCGATTGGGCGGCGGGATGCGAAACACGTAAGTTGTTGTGGCGCAAGTACCGCTGTCCAGCCACTTGCAGTTCGGCTGAGTTTTTGGACCCTACGGGGAAGATCAAGACGCTGGCCAATGTCCTTGTTCTCGAGCCCGGCCGCGGCAAGCAAGATGGCCTTCGTGCGGATCACCATACAATACGATGCCGTATATCTTCGCGCCGCGGCCTCCAGGCAACTCCGCTCTTCATCTGTAAGAACGATCAAAAACGGGCTCTTTCTTGGCATATTCGTTCCTCCATGGTCACTGGAGAAACGATACCTCCGCACCCCCTGGGGGCCAAGAATAATACGTCATCGTATTTAGGAATACGAGCACCAAGCCTTCGGGAGTAGTGCTACTCGCGTTCCTGGCTTCCGAGCCGCATTGCCCGCCGCTGGACAGGTACGCTAATCATCGCGTTCGGCGTGCTTTACAAGAAAGCGGGTGATGGGATTTGAACCCACGACATTCACGTTGGCAACGTGAAGCTCTACCACTGAGCTACACCCGCCTGGGTATCGGTTGGCCTGCCGGCCCCAACCTGTTCTTTCTACACCGCACCCGTGGTCGTGGCAAGGTCTGAAGCGCGGATTCTGATGGCCGCCGGTGTGCTGGCGGAACGCAGGCAGCCGGCCCAAGCGACTCGGCAGTCTTTTTCGGACCCCCGGGGCCACCCGTCCCCGACGCCGGGGCCGGCCATGTACGCCCCCGTTTGAATTGCGGATAGACTGCGAGAATCATGCGCACCAAAGCATCCGACTCGGTGGTCCGCTGCCACGCGTCAGCGTCGTACCTCTGGCTCAAGGCTCGCCTGGACGCTTTTGTGGCGCTGGCTGCCCTGGCCGCCGCAGCGCCACTGCTGCTCGTTCTCGCGGGGCTGGTCCGCCGCGATGGCTCCGCCGCGCTCTTTCGTCAGACCCGGGCCGGTTGCCACGGCCGCCCGTTTTCCCTGCTGAAGTTCCGCACCATGCGTCCCGATGCGGATCCCTTCGGCGATTCCCCGCGGAGCGGCACTGACCCGCGCATCACGGCGATCGGACGCTGGTTGCGAGAGACCAGCCTGGACGAGTTGCCGCAGTTGATCAATGTCCTGCGGGGAGAGATGTCGCTGGTGGGTCCACGACCGCTATACCTACAGCAGATGGCGGCCTGGAACACCCGGCAGCGGGGTCGCCTGCTGGTGCGGCCCGGACTGACGGGCCTGGCGCAGGTCCGCGGCCGTGGCAGTCTCACGATCGAGGAAAAGCTGGCATGGGACGTCCGTTACGTCGAGTGCATCAGTCTCCGTACCGACTTGACGATTCTGTGGCGGACATTGCGCGGCGTCGTCCGACGTGGCGACATCTACGAGGTGCGTTACTCAGAGTCCCGCGAGCGGCGCGGCGGGCAAACAGACTCGCAGCGCCGGACCTCCGAGTCCGACGATTAGACGAGTTACAAACCGGTCCCACAGGGTCACGCTGGACTCGGAGGTCCAGCGCTACGGTGCGAGAAACTCCTCCTCAATGTACTGGGCCGCCGCGCCGAAGGCCTCCGCGGCCTGCCCAAAATTGACCTCCATCGGGCGCAGGTCCTTCGGATCACAGACCCGCGAGCGTTTTGTGGCCTTCCGGTGCAACGGAATCTGCGCGGACTGCCCCTCCGCCAGCCGGCCCTCGACCGCGGCGGATAGCAGATACTGGATGAGCCGCGCACCGGCGTCTGGGTGGGGGCACCCCTTGATCAGCGCCAGCGTGTTCGGCAACAGCAGCGTGCCCATCCCGCCCTCCATGCCATCCGGAAAAACGATCGCGACCGGCCGGCCGGCTTCCTGTTCGATGATGGCGTCGTCCGTGTCGGTCAGCCCCAGCGCGAGCCGTCCGGCGGACACCATTTCGGCGCACGTCTTGTTGCCCGCGACCACCTTGACGTCGTTGGCCTTGAGTGACTCCAGCAGCTCGCGCGCGAGCTTCTCGCCGTGCAGTGCGAACAGGCAGGCGACATGTGAGGCGGTGGTGCCGAATAGCGGCTTGGCGAGGCCGGCTTTCCCCCGCCACCGGGGATTTGCCAAATCGCGCACCGACTTCGGGAACTCCGCGCGCGGCACCAGATCCGTATTGACGATGATGACCCGCGCGCGCGCCGCGAATCCGTACCAGAAGCCGTCGGGATCACGATACAACGGCGGGTAGTTCTCGGCCTCGGCTGGGCGGGTCGGCTGAAGCAGCCCTTCACGCTTGAGCCGCAGCGTGTTCAGAATCTCGTTGTTCCAGAACACGTCGCAGCGGGGCCGGTTGGACTCGGCGCGAATGCGGTTCACCAACCCCACTGTCTTGGTCGACTCCGCATCGTAAACCGCGCGCACCTGAATCCCGGTCTGCGCGGTGAAATCGGCCAGGATCGGCGCTGAGAACTCGCGGTCGAGGGCGGCGTAGACCACCACTTCCTCGGCGGGCGGCCGGCACCCACCAACAACTATGGCCAGGCCAACGATTACGCTGATCTTCCGGTACGCCATTCTGTCGCTCCAATCGGATACGGTGCTATCTGGCTCCGCGGATCCCCGGGAGGGCGCGGCGCAGCAAGCATACTATCAGCAGCCACGGCAGCAAGACGAAGCCCGCCGAGAGCAGGGCGAGCACCGCCAGATCGCCGTACACGCCCTTGTGCAGCAGCAGAAACGCCGTGACCGAGGCCGTGGCCCAGCCGGGGGCGTGCAGCAACACCGTCGCCCCTACTTCCGCGAAGCAGAGGATCACGATCACCAGCCAGGCCAGGGCGGCATCCGTCGCCATGGCCGGCCAACGGATGTGCCATTGCAGACGCGTCCAACCGCAACCGTCGACCTGCGCCGCCCATTCCGCCTCCGCCGGCAGCCGCCGCACGGCGGGTATCAGCAGGAGCACGCCGATCGGCAGAAAGCGCACGAAGTAGCCGACGCTGACCACGATCGGCGCGTCGTGTATCCAGCCCAGCACGCCGGGTCGGTTCAGCAGCCCTTTCAGACTGATGCCGACGACCGGCGCCGGCAGGGCGAGCAGCACGACCACGGCGACGATCGTGACCCACCGCGGCCAGCCACCCCGCACAACACTCCCCGCCAGCCCCGCGGCCGGCATGATCACCAGTGTCGCACCCAGCGCCGCCAGCAGCGTGGAGTGCAGCAGCTCGGGTTGCAACGCGACCGCCGCTGCCCACGGGTCCGGCACCTCTCTGGCCCGCTCGACAAAAGTCGCGATGGGCCACCCAAAACCACCCATCACCACCAGTCCGCACGCCACGCCGGCCGGTGCCCGCCAGCGCCCCAGCTTGAATACGCGCGGAGCGCTGCCGAATTGCCACGGCGAATGCTGCCCGAAGAAGTGGTACCTGGCCTGCACCGTCAGCAGCAACGCGGCCAGGCCGACCAGGACCGGCAGGGCCGTCAGCAACGGTCCGCTCCGCCGGCCATCCAGGGCGTACTGGCTGTTGATCTCCTCGGCGAACGTGCGCACCATCAGGAGGTCGCTGATGGCCGAGTCCGTGGCGACGAGCAGGACGACCAGCGTCGCCAGCGCAACTATCCCCCAAAGCGCCAGCGGCAGTGTTACGCGCAGGAGCACCCGCCGCGGTGACGCGTCCAGCAGAGCGAGGTCCTCCAGGTCGCGGTCGGCCGATCGGAAGGCGACGCCCAGCACCAGTATGGCCAGCGGTGTGTACGCCAGTCCGTATAGCGCGCCGCACGCCACCGCTGACTCGGCCAGGTCGATCAGCGGAACGCGGGCGAAGAAGAACACGAGGCTGACGTACACGGGAATGCAGGCCCCGAAGAGAGCCGCCCCGAGCAGCACGCGCCGTCCGGGCAGGTCCGTGCGGGTCGCTAGCAGACCGAAGAGTCCCCCCAACACACCGGCGGTCAGCAACGCGATACCGCACACGATGGCGGAGTTGCCGAGCAGAGTCAGCCACCGGCCCAGGTCGAGCAGGGCCGCGCGGCTGGCCGGGTCGGCGGGATCGAGCACCGCGCGGAGCGCGTCGAAGACGGCATATCCCGGGACCACCAGGGCGGCGAGCAGCGCCAAGCCATGCAAGCCCGCGGCGCCGATCCGCGGGAGTCCTTTCGACCGGATACCCTGCGCTGTCATCCGCGCCACGTTGGTTTCTCGCTTTGACGACTACCACGAGCGGGTGGCACGCACAAACTTGTTTGTGCGTGCAATCGACGCGGTACTCTAGCACACCACGCCGGCGCGTTCGAGTTCCGTGCGGTTCGCGCTTTTGTGACAAACAAAGCAGGCCGGCGGAGCTTTCCACCGGCCTGCCTGATTGGCAATCGAGATACACTCTCCGCGCCGTCTACCGCCGGCCGACTACCCGCCGACGATCAGCGCCACGAACGAGTCGATGTCGAAGAAGTCGACGACACCGTCACCGTTGGTATCGGCGGTCAGGATGTCGCAGCTCGGATACGTGGCCGCATAAGCCGCCGGATTCGTGATCGCCAGCACGAACGCGTCGATGTCGAAGAAATCGACCACGCCGTCGCAGTTGCAGTCGCCCACGAGGAAGCTGCACTCGGTGATGTCACTGACCATGCGCGGCAGGAGCTGGTAGCCGCTGTCGTACGGATCGGTGAAGTCATACTGGCTGAAGATGCCGGCGACGTTCACCTGCCCGGTCGGGATGAGGGTGCCGACCAGCGGGTGCAAGTCCGTGGGCACGCGGACCGTGAACGTCGTGGCTCCGTCCGTGGCGTCATAGTTGTCGCGCGCGAACACGCCGCCGCTATCCACGAACACCACGCAGTTCACCTTCACGAGCATGCTCTCCAGCGCCTCGGCCGTCGGGCTGAGGTCCGCAAAGTCCGCCGGCGTCACGATGATCGGCGTCACCGACGGATCGGCCGGCCCGAGGTCCTCCACCAGCGCCAGCGGCCCGACGTACCCGTTGAGCTCGAAGACGCCGTTGGCCTCATCGGTCGTGCCCTGGATGGTAATGACATCACCCAGCACGACACTGTCCAGGATCGCCTCGATGTCCTCGTTGCTGCCGTAGATGGTGATGCCGCCCGAGTAATCGGCCTCCTGGGCGTGGAAGCTCATGGAGTTCTCGCTGTTGACCATGTCGGTCGTATTGTTCACGACGATCTCGCACAGCGCAACCTGAACGCCGGTGCCCAGGGCCTTGGCGGCCGGAATCGACGTACACAGCAGGCACGGGCTCGGTACACAGCCGGTGTCGTCGCCCTGGTATACGCCGCCGCCGGTTTCACACACGGCCTGGGTCTGAATCAGGCACGTCTGGTCGTAGCAGCAGGCGCCGATGGACACGGTGCTGAAGGCCACGTCGAGGCCGGGGAAGATCGCGAACTCGCCGCCGCCGTAGAGGAAGTACCAGTACGTCTCGTCGAGCGCGTCGATGTCCGCGGCGTCAATGTCGCCATCGCCGTCGGTGTCGAGTTCGAGGTAGGTGAGCGCGCTGCCATACTCGGTCATGTACAAGCGCAGGTCCGGGCCGAGCGCGATCTCGCGCCCGGTGTCCATCACCGCGCTCATGTCGATCTGCTTGACCTCCGAGAAGGTGGTCGCATCGACCACGGTGATGGTCGTAAAGCTGTCCGGCGTGATGAACGTGGAGTGCAGGCAGAAGATGTAGTCGCACACGTCGGGGTTGTACGCCATCGACGTGGACTCGCTGCCGTCACCCGCGTGCAGCGTCGGGATCGCCAGCGCATCCGCCTCAGTGAAGGCGCCGTACAGCCCGCCGGCCGCGTCAAAGTCCCACTTGTACAGGATCGTGGTCGCCAGATCGAACGCGATGTTGTAGGTCATGACCGTGTCATCGTCGACCCACGCCGTGCCCTGTGTCCCGCCCCGGACGTTGATCAAGATGTTGATGAACTCGTCGCCGATCGACGCCCCGGTACCGGTGCCGATGGCCGTGCCGGCATCGTATTCCAGCACGAACAGGTACGGCCAGTCGAAGCCCCAGGCCGCGACCAGGTTGTTGGCCGGGTTCACGCTGAGGCCGCCGATGCGGGTCTCGAACAAGGGGTCACTCGGATCGGTGCCGTCCCAGCGATACAGCTCCTGGCTGCGGTTGGAACCGTCGGTCGCGAGGTTGTACAGCTGGCCGCCCGGTTCCTCCTCGCCCGGCAGCGGCTCGGCGCCGAAGTTCAGACCGAGCAGGTTGCCGCTGGCGTTATGGAGCTGCGCGGCGAAGTTGTCGAAGGCCATCGACTGGAGGTATTCCTGCTGCGTCCACGCGCCGACCTTCTCACCCTCGCGAATCTGCTCGAGCGTGTCCAGCGGCTCTTCGTGGCTGAGGCCGAGGGCAATATCACCGTTCTGACACGGCTGCGGACAGACGAAATAGCCCGGATCGCCGGGATCGTCGCACGGGACGAAATCGCCGACGTACCCGCCGCCCATCGCGCTGCAGTCCGCCTCGGTCTGGATCGAGCACACGCCGGCGACACAGCAGGCGCCGGTCGGATTGCAAGGGTCGTACGGGTCGCACGACGTTCCGTCGCCCTGGTACTCGCCCTCCAGCGCGGCGCACTCGTCCAAGCTCACCACCGAGCACTCGATCCCGACGCAGCAGGCGCCCAGGTCGGCGCAGGTTCCCGGTTCGTGAACATCCACGCTGCCGCGCAGAAGTAGTTGATATCCGCTGTCGTACGGGGCGGTGAAGTCGTACTGGGCCAGGATACCGGTCAGGTCCACGGGGTCGATCGGAATCTCGGCCCCGAGCAGGTCGTTGTAGCTCTGGCCGATCCAGACCTCAAACGCGCCGGTCACGTCCGTGACGGCGTACGCGGCGAAGTCCACGCTGAAGGTCCCGGTGTCCACGAATGTGCAGCACTCGAACTTGACCAGCATGCTCTCGTACATTTCCGCCGTCGGGCTGCCGTCCGCCATGTCCGCGGCGGTGACGACCACCGGCTCCACGTCGCCGAAGGGCACGGCCTCCTTGCTGACGAAGACGGGATCGCTCAGCTCGAACAGGCCGTTGTACTCGTCGGTCTCGCCGGCGATGGTGATGATGTCGCCCGCCACGATGCCTTCGGAGAGCAGCATCTCAGTGATCGTCGCCTCCGAGCCAAACACGGTGATGCCCGCGCTGTAGTCCTGCTCCTGCACGTGGAAGCTCGCCCAACTCGCGCTGGCGGTCACGTCGTAGGTCGACGACACGACGACTTGGCACAGTTCCAAGTCTACGCCCGTACCGAGCACCTTGGCCTCCAGGATCGTGCTGCATTCCAGGCACGGGTTCGGGTCGCACGAGCCGCCGTCGCCCAGGTACACGCCGCCGGTCGTTTCGCAGGCAAACAGCGTGGTGATGGAGCAGTTGCTGCTGTGGCAGCAGACGCCGCTCGGATCGCACGTGTGTGCGTCGCACGGCACGCCGTCGCCCTGGTACTCGCCGCCCAGCGTATCACAGTCGCCCGGCGTGTGGACGAAGCACTCGCCGTCGATGCAGCAGGCGCCCTCGCCCGTCAGTTCGCCAAAGGCGACGTCGATGCCGTTGTAGGCATAGCCGCTGGTGCTGTAGTAGGGCTCGTCGCTGTCGCTGGTCAGG
>SDBV01006138.1_pt1 | contig 16726 bp, 14 predicted proteins | sample 2277081 | NCBI WGS metagenome assembly SDBV01 (sample SAMN10402039, study PRJNA504765) | marine sediment metagenome | isolation source: marine sediment core GS10_PC15, 223 cmbsf | place: Arctic Ocean: Southern Knipovich Ridge | collected 2010 | reverse complement strand
CCATGTGACCGATGCAGAGCACCACGTCACCTACGCCGGCATCCCGGAGGAATTCAAGCTGATGCTCCAGGAATGGTCTGCCGCCGGCGTCGATCATTGACTTGGGTCGGGTCTTGGACAGATTGCCCAATCTCGTCGCCTTTCCGCCGGCCAGTATTGCTACCTGCATGTCTTCCTGCGCTTCTCCGTTCCTACCGATGCGCTGTGGGTTTCCCTTCGCCGGCTTCTCCCCGCCAACCACCCCTCAGCTGCAGCGACGCTAACTCTGCACAACACCTTCATCGCGAAAGAGTTCATCTAGTGCCTTGCGCCCCAGGCGCGTTGGTTTCGCTCCCTTGTTCTCCCAACGCTGAACCGTTGAGAGGCTGACGTCGATATGACGTGCCAGGTCCTCTTGGGCCCATCCCCGAGCCAACCGCAGTTGCTTTAGCCTGCTACCGAGATTCTCCATTACACTATCGCTCCTTAGGGGCTACCTGGTTGGGACATTGTACAGAGCGTTACCTGAAAACTATCAGATTGACACTGTAACCCGATAGAACTTAGCGGGCCAAGTTCATAATCAAAATGGGTCAGCACCGATTGTGCGGGGCGCTTTGCCAGGTGTTGAGAGGAAGTTGTGGAGTATCGGCGTCCGCACGATTCAGCGGGGTCGGAGAACACCGCCTCCGGTTGATGTGAAGGTTGGACCGACGCACCTGAAAGGGCATTACCCAAAATATCGTCAACCACCACCACGCTCCCACCTGGTCCTCTCGGGCTAGTGCAAAGGGTTTAGGTACACCCCGCCGCAGTATGTGGGGTAGCAGGTACTACGGACGTAGTATCGTACCCCGTGGGGGCGCGGTTGTCAAGCGACGAAAGATCTGCTACTGAAGTCTTTGTCCTCAACTCCACGACGCGGCGACTCCGAGCCGATTCATAGGTCGCGTAGGCAAGTCTGACTGCCTCCAGACCATCGCCGCCGCTCCCCAACGGCTCGCGGTCCTCCTCTATCGCGGAGACAAACTCTTGCCACTCGCCATCCCATGACCGGTCTTCCCCTCGGAACTCGATAGTCTGCGACGCAAACGGCCGAAGAAGCTCCCTCTTCCCCAGAGTGGCCTTCTCAGTCCCGTAGCTGCCGCCTAGCCCATCCACCGTGATGTAGCCATCACTGCCGATCAACTCAAATGAAAACAGGTTCTTCCATTGCGTCCAACTCACGTGGATAGAGGTTGTTAGTCTCTGTCCGGAGCGCAGAAGGACAAACGCGTTGTCCTCGAGCGGAGCAACGTCCCAGTAGACCGTGGAAACGAAGCCGAATACCTCGTCAACGTCCCCCATGAACCAGCGGGACAGGTCCAGCACGTGCAGGCCCTGGTCCATCAGTTCTCCGCCGCCGGTCATCTCAGACTTGGCACGCCATTCCTTGTCATAGTGCGGTCTTCCGCCTATTCCGTAGCGGCAGCGAATGATGCCCAACTCACCGATGGCGCCTTGATCGAGCCAGTCCCTCGCCTGGCGCACACCCGGGTGATGACGAAAGTTAAAGCCACACTTGAGCACGACTTCGCAATCTCTGGCGGCCTGCACTATCTGCTCCGCTTCCCCGGGATTCCGGGCCAATGGTTTCTCACACAGCACGTGTTTGCCGTTCTGCATGGCAGCGATGCTCATGACGCCATGGAGATGCGGTGGCGTGCAGACTATCACGGCTGCAATATCCTGCCTGGCAACCATCTCTTCCCAGTCATCGGTCGCTTGACACCCCATTTCGGCAGACAAGGACTCCGCCCTGTCTTTGTCGGTATCTGCGACCATCACCAGTTCGCTACCGCCGAGGCGTTTCAGTGCCAGAGCTCGGCGTCTCCCCTGAAGACCGGCACCTATGATGCCAACTCTCATTTCACGCTGTACACTCACCAATCGTATCCTCTATCCTTTGGCGTTATCCTTCGCAGTGTATACACGTCTGATGCCATGATCTCGGAGACATGCTCCGGTATGTCGCCCCAAGCATCCCAGAGAAGGCTGATCAGCCGGCCAGTCAGTCCGTCTGACTTCGGTGAAGCCAGGAATACGGCGAGTTCGCCCACCTTCTCCGGCGGCACGCCTCCTTCTTCATTCTGCCTGATCGCCCTGGCCAAGACGTCACTACCAGCGGCTTCACCGGCGTCCAGGACCTCCGTCAACAGTCTAGTATTCACCGCTCCGGGCGCGATCGCGTTGATCTGTATGTTGTGCTCCCTAACCTCCTCGGCAATGGTCTCGGTGAGTCTTACTACCGCCGCCTTCGAAGCGCTGTAGGCGCTGAACATTGGAAATGGAGAAGTGGCCCCGCCACCAGAGAGGTTGATGATCTTGCCTGACCTGTTCTCCATCATGTGGGGCAGGACAGCCCTGATGCAGAGGAAGGTACCGAAGAGATTTGTGTGTATCGTTTCGAGCCACCGACTGGGGTCCACGTCCGCAGCCCGTCCGATGGGCCCGTAGATTCCGGCGCAGTTAACCAGGCAGTCGATCTTCTCAAACCGGTCCAACGCAAACTCCACCATGCGCCGCACCTCCACTTCCTGTGAGACATCTGTCTGAAAGACCGCCACAGTTGAGCCGAGCGCTTCCAGCTCGCTTCTGGCTTCTTCCAGATGCGACTTCGTCCTGGCCGCGAGGATGAGGCGTGAGCCCTCCTTGGCCAGAGCCCGGGCAATGGCCTTACCTATTCCCATGCTGGCGCCAGTCACAACGGCGACTCTGCCCTGAAGGAGCTCTTCTTCCGTCACTGGCCCATTCCTCTCCCGATTCCCAGATAGACGAACCCTGCTGCCCGAAGTCGCTCAGCATCTAGCATGTTCCTGGCATCGACAAGTACTGGCTTCTTCATGTAGGCCCTTATCAGGGAGAAATCAAGATCCCTGAACTCGGGCCAGTCAGTTATCACAACCAGCGCATCGCAGTCTCTGGCAGCGTCATAAGCGTTGGAGCAGAAGAGAAATTCATCATGCTCCTCAATCTCCGTCGCATTGGCTTTCGGGTCGTAAGCCTTGACTGCAGCGCCCTCATTGACGAGCTCTTGAATGATCTCCAAGGCGACGGAGCGCCGCAGGGTACTGGTGTCCGGTTTGTAAGTCAGTCCCAGCACCCCGACTGTCAGGCCCTTCAGGGAGCCGTAGATCTTTCTGAGTTTGTCCACCACAACCTGGTTCTGCCTGTCGTTTACCTCCAGTGTGGCATCCGTAAGGATTGTTGCGCAGCCGAGGCGCTCACCAGCCCCCTGCAATATCTTGAGGTCTCGGGCCAGAGTGCCGCCAGAGAAGCCCAATCCCGGCCGCAGGGGAGCCCTCTTCCCAATGCGACCATCGAGCAGCAGGACATCCGTCACGTCCATGGCATCGGCTCCAAGGCCATCGCAGAGATTTGCCAGTTCACTGCTGAAGCTGATGGACATGCCAAGAAAGGCATTGAGGGCGTGCTTGGACATCTCAGCACTCCTCAGGCTCATCCTCACTTTCGGAGCATCAGTGAATGCCCAGAGCTCTTCTACCCGTTCCTGCGTAGCGGGGCTATCGGCGCCGACAACGATCATGTCAGGGCGGTTAAAGCACGCTATCGCCTGTCCCAACCTGAGATTCTCGGGGCAACAGGCAATATCGAATCTCAGCGAAGGCCTGCTCTCTCTGATGGTTGAAGCCATCCGCTGACATGTGCCAACCGGTACCTGACTGCTCACGACAAGTATGGAGTCTTCCTCCAGGTGCTCGGCCAATTCCCGGCAGGTCTCCATGACAGGGGACAGATCGATTTCATCCCTGTCGTCGACCGGCGTGTCGAAGGTGATGAGGACAAATCGGGCTCCTTCCATCGCCTGTGCCAGATCGGTAGTGTACGTCAGGTGTCCCTCTTGGATGTTTGCCGTGAGCAACTCAGCCAGGCCGGGATCGAATACAGCGGGTCGCCCTTCGACCAACTCCGCGACCGCGTTCGCATCCGGGTCCCAACCGACAACGGAATAGCCGGCATCCGCCAGGCACGCGGAATAGACCGAGCCCAAGTGCCAGATACCGAGGACGCAGACCTTGCCTTTCGACTCCACTCTCCCACGTCCTGCCCGGTAGTTGTCCTGTCGCCAGACGCGCCGCGTCAGCGGAGCCATGTCGCGCGGACCATCCGAGCTTCGCCAGTTCCCCCGAATCAAGGCGGACCACGGGCACGCCGCCGATCCAGCCATTGCTGATCCAGGCCTGCCGCTAGCTATGGTGACTGTAACACGCCGAGGTCTGGCGGCTGCGAGCCGCGTGGGTCAGAGCGGTTGTCCGTACGAACAAGCAATGTGACACTGGAGCCTCCGGTCGGCTCACACCTTCGGTGAGTTTCAGAAGCGCAGTCTGGTCCAAGGCTGTAACGTACGAGTAAGTTGACAATCGTACAGGGCAATTGACAACGTCGGATTGGGCAACCACCTTGCTGTTTGGACAAGAAGAGACTAGAATCAGGGTGTCGGTAGACCTAGTGTTCTGACACCCTGATTCATCTGGAAACCCCTCGGCAGGGGTGGCTTGCCAGGCGTGGTAGGCCGTGCAGGGCTCGAACCTGCGACACCCTGATCAAGAGTCAGGGCATCTTCGAGCCGATCCAAACATCCAGTTTCGTAGCTAGGCCCAGCAAGACCACCCCCCAATTCGTGACCGAATCAGGGCATCACCGTTCCTCTCAGTTGCCGGCCGACTACTTGCCTGCATTGTACCATGTTTGTCTGGCGGACAACTAGCCCCCGCAACCTGTCTCGCCGGGAAGATTCGAACATCCGCCGAACCGGGTCACAGAACGCCTCATCGAAGATCAGGGGCGACCTGGTTCGTCGGGACCGCACACCTCACGGGTGATCAGCTCGGACAGATAATGTAGCTTATCTTTCGGTATGCCGAAGGGCCCCTGCTCTGGATTTGCAGGAGGACCCGGCTAGTGGCATGCTCATCGCCAGATCGTCGGCAAGAGCCATTCCGTTATTGCCTCGTGCCCAGCGGCTGACCGTCAGGCGCGGTAACTGGCAGAGCTCTTCCTGCAAGCTACTCTGCAACGCCGTCCAACGAGGCTATTCCGCACTCACGAACGTGTACCCGACACCGGGCACGTTGAGGATAAGGCTGGGACCTGCCGGATCAGACTCTAGCTTGGCCCGCAATCGCCCTGCGTAGACGCGCAGGTACCCCCTCTCCTCCCGGTACTCCGGACCCCACACTTTGTTCAGGAGATGATCATGGGTGAGGACCTTGTCAGCGTTGCGAACCAGTTCTTGAAGGAGCCTGTATTCCGTCGGTGTCAACTTGACCTCACGCCCGCCGATGGTTACCCGTCTCTCGGCGAAATTGACAGTAAGGTCTCCGCTTGAGAACGAGGGCCGCACCGGCGCAGCTTGCCCGGCGTCGACGCGGTGCACCACCCGGCCAGCACGCCTGGTCCGGGGAGCCGAAGCCTGATCAGCTGAGCCTAATGAAGTGCTGGTCGCCAGAGGAAGGCCACTGGCAACGTTGGCCAAGAGGGGCATGCCGAGAGCATCCTGGGCCAGTCTGGCGATCTCCCTGGCATACCAGTCAAGAATTCGTGAGTACTCAACAGTCAACGAATGAATGTCCACGTTCGGATCTTCCGAGAACGTCCGTGCGAGCTTGGATCGCATCCGGCGCATTGTCACCAGCTTGGTGCCGAATTCAGAAAACGCAGCGTCGGCAGAACCCATGGTGCGCTCCACACGCCGCATGGAATCACTGTTCTTGCGAAACCTCGCGGCAAGCAAGGCAGCCAAGTGATCTCGGTTCTCGGGATCTTCCGATCCGAGGACGCACAAGCTCTCGGTCTCCCAGCCAAGAATCCGCTCCAACCAACCCAGCAATGTCTTCCAGATGCGAGGTTTCAGATGCTCCGCCACTGGGAGTGCTGCACTGGACCAGGAGTCAAGGTTGTCGATGAGCAAGACTGTGCGGAAGACGTACGAATCTCGTACAGAGCAAATCAAGGCGTCACTCAGGAGGATTAGCAGCTGGCGACTGATGTCCTCGCCGGCGATCTTCCTGGCAATAGCGTTTGCCCAACGCCGATCCTCGACTGATCGCTTCAGAGCATCGAAGATTGTCATCCAGGTCTGTGGCTGTATCGCCTCTGTGCTCACCTGAGACAGGACATGCCAACGGAACCTAGCCAAAGATACTCCCGATTCGGCTATCCCATCTCTGATGCATGCAGACAACGTGTCGGTATGAGCCGCCTGTGGGTTGTCACGTAGCAACCCATCCAGTAGTTCCAAGAACCGGTCAAAACTGGCGGATCTGATTTCTGGGTACAGAAGACTGGCACAATAGTCAGCGAGAGCTGAATCGAAATAGCGCCACCTGTGCGCCACGATGGTTCTGCTCTTGGCAGGCTGGTAGTAATTCCTGTGAACGCGTCGGGGCGCTTCGCGCTGCCCCACAACTCGCGCGCCCATTCTCTCCATCAACCGCTCACTGTAGTCGCTGAGCCCCGATTGAGTAGACTCGCTGGCGGTCCACAACCGCCACTTGCGGACTTCGGCCAAGCTTGGCAGACGGTAGACCGGCTCGCTGACGGTCTGCTCGGAGATCGCTCTCAACACCGGCTCAATGAGAATCCGCCACCGCGGCTCCGGAAAACTCATATAGGTGACGAGCGGTTGCGCATATCGCATCTCACCCAGGCAGACCATAGCCACCAGAGCGTCAACTGACGCCTGGTGCTGCAAGATTTCACTGTGAGAGAAATCAGCCAGACGGCTCTCGTGGAACCCAGATCGCTCCTCAAGCCAGTCCAAGTCTCTCAGTTTCTGGCTGGCTGTGTTGAAGACCGCCTCCTTGATTGCCAGTCTCCGCTGCATCAACGGCAGAGATCGGAATCTGCTTGGCTCAATCCCCAGATTCATCAGGGAACGATCCAGCGCTTCTGCGACAATATCGACAGGTTCCATGACTGCTTTCTCGCGCGGCTTCATAGTCCTAGCTCTTCTGGTACACGCGGACCGATTTCTCCGTGATCGCATCAATCCTGTCAACACGCACTATCTCGAAAGGTGCCTGAATGGAGAACGGAATGCCGAGCTCTCCCATCCACTGAAACTCTACCCGGTGGGGTATGCCGAGTATCTCTCGAATCCCTTCGAAGTCATAGAGGTGGCTTTCAGGTCCTGTGATCGTCAGGAGAAAGCCGGGATTCCCTCCACCTGCCGCAAACTGGCGGGCCACGTGACGCGACCGAGAAACCGAAACGAATGGGCTTGACAGGCTAGTTACCTGAGCATTGTACATGGCCAGACTCAGAACAGTCGGATCGCCAAAATCGGTCAGCTGATGCATCAGGCCTTCTGCGTACGAGAGTGCATCGCCCAAAGACGCTCCTTGAGCAGTCTGGTAGTCGATGGATGGGGCTCTCACTGAAGCCCCTCGTATCCATCCGCTTCTGCCGTGGAATACGGTCGTCAGCGTCGATGGCAGGCCACAGAGACGTGAGTACTTGCTGACGAATCTCCGGACTCGATCTGATTCCGGTCGCGACATGCCCCTCGAGATACCTCATCCCCTCAGCCCGTCCCTCACCTCGTTGTCACTTTCCTCCACTCTTGCTGTGTAGCTATTATAGACCTGCGCGAAAGGGCCGGCAAGTGCCTACCCCGCAGAAAACGGCCCAATCTGCGTACTTCCTAGGGCGAGTTCGCTGCAGAGTCGGTACCTAGGATTCTGTCCTAGCCGCCGGGTGTCATCGCCTGCACTGCCTGCTTAGTGCGCTCGAGGGACTCGGCCATGTCGATCAGCGGTAGCACCTCCATGTCGCCGAACGGCGCCAGCGGGAACGCGTTCACGATCTCGTCGAGCTCCTCGAGCGAGTCCACGTTGACGACGTCCAGCCCGATTGGCTGCCCGGCGACACCCCAGGAGACCTCGCCCTTGCCGCTGTCCATGAGGTTCTTGTGCCACTGGATGGTGGCCTCGAACACACCGGCGGCGATTTCCGGTGGCATGGGGTGTTTCCCTCCTCTTCCGATGAGCATGAACTTCATGATGCCCTCCTTCTTCTCCCTGACGAAAGTGCCTGATCTGCCAATACCAGGCCCACGGACGAAGTGAGAGCAACAATATAGCAGAAACATACAAGACTCGCAATCATGCCACAAGCTCTTCCTCTACGTGGAATGCCCGCCAACACGCAACGTACGGATTTGACACGACGAAGCTATCTGCGTCTGAACCCTCACTGAACTGAACTCGGGCCAGTTGGCTCATCAGGCGAGATGGATAATGTCCCTTATCTTTCGGTATACCGAAACGCCATGGCAGCCGACCCTGCTCTCTGACGTTGAATGATTCCAGCCCCTTCGCTCCACAGGAACTCCGCATTGCTTTGTCAACGTCTGGTCAACGCCTGTCCGAGAGCGTATAATTGCAGACACACTGGATACGCAGTAATTAGCAGCAATGTGAGATCTCAAGCCAAATGAGCGCCTCCTCAACTGATGGTGAAATCCGCGCAAGAAAGCTCGTTTCTGCTTTAGCTGCGTGGCCACCAAATAGGAATCTCCTTCACCATTCTCTGTATCTTTGGCAAATCATACCGTCGATTCTGGGCCAATCTTCCGCCGTTCCAGAAGACCCCGCACTGGTATTCTCATGCTTGGTCGATTCACTTCCCAGCAAAGTAAGGTCTCTGCTGGCAAGTCTGGATGATTCCTCCATCGCAGACCAGCGTGCAGACATACCAGTGAATTGGTATGGTAGACCGTACCGTTTCTTCTTCGGCAATATGGAACGCCCGCTCGCATTCATGAGCAAGTTCTTGGATGATTTCGTCCCCATGGATGCCATCCTTCTCCATGACCTAGGCTTCTGCCCGTCCACCTTGGTTACACTGTCCTTGCTCCAGCAAGATTTGCTCGCTTCCCGGATCAACGAGTTGGCTGCCGATGCCCCTCGCACTCCCAGCGATCAATTCCAGATACCGCCGGCGAGTTTTCAGGAGGATTGGTGGAACTTCCTCCAGGAGTCGTGGGTGACCGCAGTTGGCAGCCTTTCGGACCCCGCCAAGGAGGAGGTCAACGGCTGGGTGCGCTATCAGAAGGGACGGTCAGGTGCCTGGGCCACGATGCCGGAGGACCCCGAGGCTGTCATCAACTTGTTCCCTCTCTTTGGTGACGGTTCAGTGGTCTTGGTTCCCTTCCCCCAGATGTGGCTAGCTCACCTCGTGCATCTGTTCACTACAGAGGCGAGCAAGCTTCAGAGTAGTCCCCAAATGGATGACATTCTTGCCCGCACCACCAAACGCAAGACGATAGAATACGCGGCTCTACTCGCCGGACGCACTTCCGACGCCGCCGTCTTCCCGGATGTTCGTCTTGAACTGGCAGATGAGTGCTCTGATGGAGTAGACGCTCTGCTCCAGGTTGACATTGACAAACTCGTAGTCATGAAATCAGCAGTCGGCTTGCATCTAGACGGCTTTAGGGATAGTGTCAATGCGGCTGTAGCCAGCCTCCGCACGGTCTGTGATTTCATGCGAAGGGCAGGCAATTCCGAGGAACTCTCCGTGATATCCAACTCCAGTGGTGCCAGTGCCAATCTCAGCTCCGGTGCAGACTTTACCATCTATCCACTCCTAGTCTTCAACCAAGTCATTCTGGATCCAGTTCTTGTGGAGCCCGACGAACCTCCGCCCGACACCCAGGGGATGATGCTCACTGACCTGCAGGCAATCTCCGCTGAAATTGAGGATGCTCTTCACTTCACCCGGTTCCTGGAGGCACTCTGCACGCTGCAGAAATCAGACGCAAGACTCATATACTTTGATTTCCTCGATGTATGGGCATGGTATCGCGACAACGGGCACAATTTCATCTGGTCCGTTCGCAATCGCCCCGCAGTCATTCTTGTGCCATCGCATCTCTTCTCCACAACAGAGACCGAGAGCCTTTCGGACAAGGCTTCTCTGCGACGGCTAATGATAGAAGAGGGTATCCCTGAACGAGCCGTGGCCCATACTGTTGCCCCCGACACATTCAGATTCATGGATCCTATTTCACTTGCTGGAGTTATCGTCAAGACTTCAGCCCTGAAGCCCGCCGTCCTTTCGCTGCATGTCTGCTCGCGGAACACTCACATCGGAGATATCAACCCCAACGAATCGCTTGCTGAAGTGATACTTCGGAGATACGAGGAAGTCCGTGGCTTGGCTCAGACCTTCATGGAACTCGCTCCGGCTGATCTACGGAACAGACTCATAATCTGGTTGTATGGCGAGCAGACTCTTCAATCATCTCCATCATTGGGGCACCTCGCCACCATTCTTGACGCAAACCCCGCCGCTCATGTCTTGAGTACAGGAAAGCTGCTACCCAAAGGCGGAGTTGGTGTTGCCATTCTGTATCGTGAAAGTCTACTCCAGCTCATGGCCGAGGACACTGTCGAAGGCGAACTGCTCTTGGTAAAGACGATACTGGAAAGCATTGCATTTGCAGTCCAGGCATCGCAGGAGACAATTGACTCGGTGGTCCCAGCAGTGAGCATCTCAGACAGGAAGGCAATCAGTGTAACGGATGTCGACACTGGTCACGCGTGGCACGAGCCGCGCAAGCCACTCGCAAGAAGCAAAGCTACCGAAGCCCACACCACCGTTCGAATAGCTCAGTATCTGTTTTCAGAAGGCGTGCAACAAGGCAGTTATCAAGGACAGAAAGCGCGTGATCTGATAAACCAGAAAGTCTTTCCCTTCCTGACCGACAGCCTGGATGCCAGTCTCCAAATCCTTAGTCAGGACGGTGTTCTTCGGTGGGTCTATCACCAGATCGAGAATTCGGCCGCATATGATCAGATTCAGCGTATGCGCATGGGAGCAGCAGCAAGTACGCTCGTACTCGAATATGATCTTGACAAGGTCGCTTATGACACACAGAGAGAGAGCGTGCAGATCGCCGGGGCCGGAGGTCTCATTCTGGAGAGACTTGCTCATGCAGAAACTACTGGAGCGAATCAGGTTACGCGTCAGGCTGGCGAAGAACTGCTGGGCTTCGCCATTGCCTTGTCGGAATATACCCAGAGCAGTGAGCAAGACTATCACAATCTCGAAGAGATCAATTTCGAGATTGGCGATGACTACGCGTTTCGACTCGTTACAGCTGCGGACAGTGCGGTGGACTTGGCATCCTGGCAATATCGCCATGCAGGTGACGATTTCCGACGTGAACAGCCAGCCAGACCTAGCAGGACCAAGGCCAAGGACCCAAACGAACGGTATCCTGATGCTGACCCCGACCTGAAGGACATCGCTAGTGAGTTTCACAGTCAATTCGGATATCGGCTCGCCGATCTGATTGAAGTAATGAAGGGATTGAGTGTATTCCCTGTGGAAACCTCAGACGATTGGTTTCCGCTGGTTAGGGGCAGTGAGAAGGCACTTTTGGAGTATCTGGTTTCGGTGATCCCCGGTTGCCAGGAAGGACCAGCAAGGGCATCTCTTCAAAGTCTGTATCTCAGTCGCGAATTGTCGGAACATGATTGGCGGCCTTGGCTTCTGAGGGGCCGCAGCCACCGTTTTGCCATGCGCCCACTGTTCCCCACGGCTGACGAGTACGTCTATGGGCCATGGGTTGTTGAGCGCGCCGCCAAGATATGGTTCACATATCTATATGAGGGAATGCTGCCTATACCAGATAGAGACCTGTCAGATGGACTGCGTTACGCCCTGCAGGAGTTCCGTGACCGCAAGAATCGCCAGTTCGAGGATGACGTAGCCACAGGGATTGATCAACTGCAACTACCCAGGATCGGCCCCAGAATACAGTGCCCTGAGGACCTTTGGGGTGCAACCGGCGAATCGCCCATTGGCGAGATCGATCTGATAGCTGCAGACACCGTGGCAAAGAAGTTATTCGTGCTTGAAGTTAAGGATCCCGCGAGAACGCTAGCCATTGAGAGCATTGCCGAACAGATAAATGACTACTACCGCAAAGAGGACTGCTTCCAGGCCAAACTGACAAAGAAGAAAGATTATATACAGAGCCGCCTGTCCTCTGTTCTCCGTGATCTGGGCGTAGGGACTCCCGACGATTGGCGCGTGGGCGCCGCGTTTGTGACCAGATTCCCCGTGGTTGCCGCTTATGCCAAGGACCGAAAGTACCCGTTTGTTACACTCTCTAGCTTGCAGGATCTCACCCAGGACCGGTAGACGCAGACGCCGTTTCACCCCGCCACAACAATAGCAAATCCTGATAGAGCGGAACGCTACTAAGGGGTCTCTAGAAGCAACAGTCCCCGTAGCTCTGGCAGGCACGGGCTGTATGGCTTTCGCGACATTACCCTTTACAAACCCTATGTGACTACTAGACCGATTGCAGGCTTGAGTGATGACCGGTTTTGGAGGGTCTGCAAACCAGATGGTCTGCAAAGGAGCCGACTGTGGAATGGCCTTCGTGCCGTTCGTGGGCCACAACAACGCCGGGGTTTCGACAGGCTATGTCGGCTGGACTACAACGCAGAACGGACAAAGAGGCACCCCGACAAGAGATACCTGATCAACTGGCGGTATAGGAATAAGCAAGCGGACCAGCCAGACAAGATGAATCAATAGGGTCAAGAATGGACTAATTAGGCGTTTCTAGTGCTGCTTTCGGTACTGGAAACGCTGTTTTATGCCTGGATGTATAGCATATTGAGGCAAGTGTTGAGCGTGGAAACAGTCAATGTGCGGCACTCGCGGCGAGTTTCTGAGAATACATTGGTGGAGATGGGCTGTAATTGGTGGTTTGAGATGAATGGACGTCATGCCCAGATAAGTATAGCGAGGGTTGCGATGAGTAGCCCAAAGAACACTGCCAAAGCGATGTAGTACACGCGTCGAATCCACTTCTGGAATGCAGGCTTGTACATTGTGCTCGCAAGAACCATTAGCAGGAAACCGACAAAGAGGGTGAAATTGCCCACGCTGGTCCAAGCCCCTTGCTGAACCCAGAAACCAACGCCGACTAGTCCGACTGAAAAGCCAACCATTGCAGTATTGGTTCTATTCTGTTCCTTCCGCTCTCGTTTCGCATCAGCGTCTATGGAATCTAACTTCTGCATGATTGATTCAAGCTTGCTGTTGGAGTCCTCATTTTCCATTTGGATATCCTCCTCGTATGCCCGATTCCCTGAGATCGTTGAGGCCTAAACACTATGGTTGCCTAACGAGATATCGCTGTCAGGAATCTCTCGTTAGGAGTATTGTTGCCTCGGTTTGATCCCCCACAATTCCAGTCGAGATTCAAAGTAGTTTCTCAGTGATCCGTAGCGTGAAGCTAGAAGTAGGTTGTTTTTCGCGGTAAAATCAGTATGAGCTTGGACTACGAATTCGTAAGCTTTTTGAACAAGAGATTCTATTTCGACACTTGTATCTGAACGAATTCCTGCCCCAATGACATCCAATATATAGAAATGGTTATGGTCTTTGGTAATAATGGATTTACAGACCTCTGCCAACCTGCTAGCAACTCCTGTGTAATCGCCTGTAGATGTCAGGTGTTGAACTGAATCAATATAGTCGTACAGGGAATTACCGATAACTACTCTTGGGTATAGAGCAAAATTGCTCTCAAGACGATGTGCCTTCACTATAGCCTCTCCATAGACTTCATGTGCATCTGTCGGTAGCTCTATCGCTACACCGACATCAATACCACATCTGATTGGTCTTCCTTCGCCAAGCGCAGCTAGGTATGTTCCGCAAATAGCATACAGAGCAGCAAGAATTCCGCTGATTGATAGAGCATGATCAAAGGCTGCATCGAGTGGTACCGCAATAATAATGGTGTCAGAAAAACTTGAAATAAGAGGCTCTTGATTGACTGTTTCTTGTGCCAAAGCTTTGTAAGTATCAGACAATGAATCTAATGGGTATGTTGAGGGGAATGCATTTCTATGCTCAGTGTAAAAATGTGTGAAGCTTCGTCTCAATTTCATTATGAATCCGGCAGTATCAGACAACACACTGACAGCTTCCTCTTCATCCTGCGGAGTGATGGGAATACTGTTTAGCTCTAGCAACCTTATGCTTTGACCTAGAGCATCAATATTGGCAACAAAGTAGTATCGCAATGTACCAGTCATTCGCAACAACACCTAACCGTCTGGATATTGCAGCATAGCATAAAGTGGCTTTTGTACGGAGTGGTTTGGTTCGTCAATATATGCAAATCTGATGATACTCTTCTTGATAGGTCAATATGAATCCAAGAAACCAGACATCCGAAGTTAGTCTTTTGGTTTCCTTAGCGGGTGAGGGGATTCAGCTAACCTGCTTGGGAAGCAGACACTCTAGGAAGGAGCTTTCCCCACGCAGGCGTTGCATTCAGTCTCATCTGGACTGTGACTATTCCTGTAGGTCCTAAAGCTCCCCTGTTTCCCTGCCTGGCGGAATACCGAAAGGCGAAGAAGGCATGAGAAGACTACTGCGCGGCGAAATTTTGGAAGGGGAGCGTCGGTCTCATCCCGAATGAGATGCCGAGCGAAGCGGAGGCAGTGATCCGAGCCTTCGTCGAGTACTGCAACTACCGAAGCTACCACGAGGACATCGGCGACCTCACCCATTGATGCGGGGAGGGGAGCGACCGAGACTACGGAGACTGTCTTAATCGGTTGTCTAGGAGAGGTGTTCGGCCTGCCACGATTGGCAAGCCCCCCGCCCCTCGATGAGGAACCGGGCGAATCAGGGTGTAGCGACATGGCGTCGACTGCCTGATCAGTTCACCCGGTATGGTGGGTAAGGGCGTGCCCGAAGAGTGGCCTGTACGTGGACATGAAGCTTGTTGATGAGCCAGCCGGGGAGGCAAGTGATGGTTGTGTGGGACAGCTAGCTCGACTGGTCGAGGTGAGGTGAGTGTCTGGGACCCACGACGGCATGAGTGCCAAGTGGGTCCCTTGGAGCGGCACAAAGAGTGGATCTTCGAGACAATTCCTTGGGGAGGCTCGCCAGTCAGGTGTTTGGGAATGAGGAATGGCTGACCTGGGGCTTCTTCTACTACTCGTTCGCTGATGCTATGCTGGCGTCAGCGCGGCCGCGGCGCGGGCGGGTGCCGACGACTGTGGTCGGGGAGAATGACTGAGTTATGAATATCGTGCGACAAACCACAGACCTTGCACGGAGGAAGTCAGGGATTCGAGTCCACTAGCACCCACCAGCAGTCCCTCTCGCTCACAGCACTTCCAGCAGACCATTCTGTTCTCTGCCTCTCGGCGGTTCGCTCATGTAGATCCGCTATGAGGGTCCCTGGATGGCATCCGGCGCGGATCCCCAGCCGAGAATCCTCGAATCACCTCGCATCTCGCCCCTCTACAAAGCCGTCAGTGCAAGGCGTTGCTCAGCCGTGCCCGGATGGTCGGTGACGGTGTCTTGTCAAGGGTGTTGATACCGCCAAGCGACGGTGCTATGATTGTCCGAAAGGTAGAAGGAGGGCACCATGACTGAGCAGGAAATGGCTGATAAGATTGAGCACCATGCTCCTTATAATGCCCATTCTAACGATCTCACCTCTCTCCGGCTGCGCGGTCTTTACATAACTGCCAAAACAACTCACGCCTGGTAGTGGGAATAGCGCAGATTCACTGGGTCCCGGTAACGGTATCTCCTTTTCCTGGCAATACGTAACCCAGGGAGGCTGTGCAGATCACAGCTTGACGCATCTTTCACTTGGTCGCCTTCCTGAAACTGACGACAAGCTCCGGAGCCAGAGAGGCGCGCATACTCAGCAAGCGGTCAATCGGGTACACCGCCCCGGCAAACGCCTTGTAGAGCGGTCTTTCGATGAGCGCGTTCACCCCCAACTCCATCTCACCAATGCCAACACCATAGGCCCCCGTAACGGAGAAGCCATGCAACGCCAGCAGTTCTCTCAGGCTTTTCAATGTGAACAGCTGCAAGCTGTGCCCACCTCCGCCATGGGCCTGTGACAGTACCGGTCTGCCCACATTGTGGCGCAAGCTGACCATGGTAGCGAAGGGCTGCCATCCCAGCAACAACGCAAAGCGATTGACCCACATGGCCAGGTTTGGTGTTGTCAGGACGCAGATCCCCCTGTCAGTCAAAAGCCTTGATATTTCGTCGAGGAAGCGGTCACGGTCCGTCAGGTGCTCGATGATGTCGCCGCAGAAAATGGCATCGAAATGACCGCTCTCAAGAGGAATGTCCCCGTCTTGGTCGAGGTCCAGTCGTATCGCCTTCACCCCTCTTGCTTGAGCTGCGCTGACGCGTTCCTCCACCAGGTCCACCCCAAAGACCTCACCTGCCTTCAGGACAACCTGGAGGTGCAGTGCTATCCCCCCCGTCCCACAGCCGATGTCCAAGACCCTTTCAGCCATACCCAGTTGAGACACGAACATCTCAACCGCCTTCTTCACCCGGCCGTCAATGTTATCTCCTATGTCCTGTGCTGCCGGCACCACTGTTTCCACCCTTCCTCAAGAACGCTGTTCAAAGCCGCCTTGTCCAACTCACGGGGAACTTCCGCACCTTCAGCCGGTGTCAAGCTATCCCTTCCGTCACAAACTCCCCCTCTGTTGTGGCGCGGTCTTTACATAACTGCCAAAACAACTCACGCCTGCACAGCTTCGATTCGTTTCCTCGTTTCAAATGATAGAACTGTTTCCGGTCTTGCGCAAGGTGGCTGGTCAGAATTCGACACCGGCTCGTTCTTCTCTCGGCAATCTCCCCCGCCGCCACCAGGCGA
>SDBV01006137.1_pt1 | contig 16728 bp, 16 predicted proteins | sample 2277081 | NCBI WGS metagenome assembly SDBV01 (sample SAMN10402039, study PRJNA504765) | marine sediment metagenome | isolation source: marine sediment core GS10_PC15, 223 cmbsf | place: Arctic Ocean: Southern Knipovich Ridge | collected 2010 | reverse complement strand
TTGTGGACGTACTCACCTTCCAATGGACTTTACGTTTCATGACTCGATTACCTGTGACGTAGCCATCGTGTTTACGATAGAAGAACTAGAAACCATACCTCCAGTAAGGATACCCTTCGAGGTCAAGCAAACTCTGAGGTGGGAATAGTCACAGTGTTTCTACTTACCCGGCACTCGGCCCAACTCGTCCCATCCCACCCACGAAATAACCCCATATCCGGCCCTGTAGTGACCAACCATACCAATCAGTGGATAGGTGCATGGAATTGTACCCGGGGGAAGCAAGCGCAAAAAGTAGAGGCGGCCCTGGCAACTAGGAGCCGCCTCTGCACAAGTCCAGCACCGATGCCATGACTGGACGTAGCGCCTATCTTGGTTGCCTCAGAGCAACTGTGCTAGTATCCCCAATGTACTGACCTCGATCTCGCCAGATGCCCCAAGCCTCGTTTCTTCGCTCGATAGCTTCTCTCCTGAACAAGTCGGCTAGGATTATATCTGCCCCAGCAGCTCGCTCATACTGGGCAGCCTCGGTAAGATACCGGTCAACCTGGGCTAGTCTATCAACTGCCTCGTCTATGAACCCTCGAGCAACAGCACCCCATCCAGCAGCCTGTTCGATGTAGGTGCGGAGGTTACTAATCCTAGCCAGCGCCTCGTTGATGTAGGTCATGGCCACAGAGCCTCTGGCCTCAGCATATCGCCCGTAGTGACCAGCTACATCTGCACCAACGTTAGCTGCGTTGATTAGAGCAGCGCCGGTTGTAAGGTCACTAGCTACCGTATCCGCATAAGCGTTAGCAGCATCCACAGCAGTCTTAACTGCCGTCCTAAGGTCAGCTGCTTGGGTAGTGATCTCAGTCAGCATGATCTTGGCACTATTGTTAGCGTTGGTTTCCAGGTAAGTAGCTATCTTTGCCAGAGCAGTAGTTATCAGGCTATGCACAGCAGTTGTAAGACCAAGCTCTGTTCTCATACTGGCTAAGTCAGTAACTGCGAAGTGCTCATGCTGAAGGGCCTTTATAAACAGAGCATAGGCCCCAGCTGCTAGGATAACCGTGTTGTCAAGGAACAGTGGGTAAGAACCGTTAGCAGCCGCAGCTGGAATTGTATGCTCCGCAAAGTACCGGACAGCTATATGCTCATTGGCAGCCATCTGCGCCTGTGAGTCGTCACCGCTGCTCCCAACTAACAGTACCATGTTGAAGATTTCAGGGCTGATGAACTTCTGAGGTACCTTGCCATAAGGGTATTCGACTCTGTCTAGTCTGATGAAGTCGGTTAGACTAGCTAAGTCTACCTCCACCTGGCTTATGACGTAGCTGATAGCACAGACCTCGTTATTACTGATCTTGCCGCCAGAGATATGAGTGATCTCGCCATTGCTATAGTCAATAGTGTAGTCAGTGTCCCTGACACAAGCAGCGGCCGCATCGTCAACTACTGCCTCGCTGCCTTGCTTTATTGGCTTGTTAGCTAGAGCTACATAGGTGCCTGCAGCTGCCGCGGCTGTCCAGGCCTCGCTAGTAACTGCAAATACCAGTGTCTTCTCATAGACCTTCTCTAGTGGTAGGAATCTAGACAGGTCAGCCACAGCCCTAGTCACACACCTGTCCAACTCGCTCTCCGACCAGAGGGTTGCTCCGTCCTTCAAGTCCAGCTTCAGTGCTGTTCTCATAGCTGCAATATACATTATCTCTGCCCCCTGTGTAAGCCTTTGACTATTCCCTTCACTTCCCCCAACTCAGTAGCCATCTCAGCTTGTTTCTCCATAATCTCCCTAGTCCGCTCGAAGCACTCCTGGCTAGTAACATACTGTCCTCTCATCAGGCACTCCGATGGATGATTGCCTGGGTTACCCTTGTGGTTCTTACCGTTCCTGCGTTGGCGAACTAAGGCAACAGCCATAGCACCGTTAGTCGCAAGGAATGTGGTTAGCATTGCAATGACTATTGGATCGTTCATTCTAACCTCCTGGTACTTAGGCTGATCCCTGTTTATTGGCTATCTGCTCCAGCTTTATAAGACACAAATTCAGCAAGCATAATTGGCAGATAGCCAAGTTTACTTTCTTCTTCTGATGAGGGCAGTCTGATTGAGTTGGTTTCCTCTCTTCATCTGTATAAGTTAGCCAACTACACTTCATTCTTCTGTCCTTATTCCATTGCCACCCAGCAGAAATCACAAGAAGCTAGTGCTGAGTGGCCAGTGGGAGTCGTATGGGTATGTCCTTGCATACTATGACTATGAGGATTACCTATTGAGTGGGTATGACTAGAACCACCAATAGTAGTCTGTCCTGAAGCATCATTGTACCCATGCTGATGCGCATCTGTTATACCAGTCTGTTGGGAGCCAGTAACCTGCGAGTGAGTATGCGCCGATTCAGCACCTGTTATGGTAGGCCCGCCTGTACCAGTGTTATCGGAATTACCACCTGTTGCTACACCACCAGCTTGCCTTGTACGGACAGTGAAGGAGGAGGAGGAAAGTGCAGTAACAGTTATGATAGGGACATTAGTCCCTACCTGTCCCCTAATTGAAACAATAACATCTGGAACAGCCGAGAATGCTGGGGAGAAGGTAATTGTCTTGAGGCCAGAACCATCTGTCGTATCTGTACCATGCTGAATATTATCTCTCCCTGGAGTAGCAGAAACCGGCGGATCCTTGGGAGTCCCGGCACTCATATCACCCATGTCTGAAGCTATGGAGTCTGTGTTAGACGGGACAGCCCCAGGAGTATGCATGAGTCCGCCCAGCTGAATTATTAGCTCGTACCTCCCTGACTCATAGAATCTATCTAGACGGCCAGCTCGAACCTTGACAGTTATATCTGCCCGAGTGTCAGTAACCCCTATCATGTCGTAGATTTCCAGCCCGCACTCCATCGGGACTGACACCTGTCCCTGATTGATCTCGGACTTTCGCTGGTGAATCCAGGTCATGCCCTTGTTAACTGCCTCGGCATCAGACGTAATAGTCGGGTCTACCTCAATGGTAAGGAAGGTCCCAATCAAGGATTCCGAACCTGCGTCAGCAGCCACACCAAAGTATGTTGCCACTATACCGTCAACAGTGGGCAGCTGATCTACAAACAGTACCTTGTTGGGGAGGATAACTCCTTGCTCCCGAATATCAGTCCAGAAGGAATGGCTACCATCGAAGGTGTACTGAGCCCCAGCAGCGCCATCAAGGTATAGCACATGGAGCTTATCATCATCCTCGATCCTGGCCCCGCACTTGGTCATTTGGAGTAGTTGCCGGATGAGCCATCTAACCCGAGCTCCAGTCGGCACCATTACCAGTGGCTGATCCTGCATGTTAGTGTCAGAATCGTCCTCATCAAGAATGACATCAGTGAGAACTGAACTAGTTATCGCCTTGAGAATGTTGAGTATGCTAGTATCCTTGTTCCACTCACCTCCGCCAGCAGCAGACTTGGCAGTTACAGCGGTCAGACTGCCACAAGAGATACTAGCTCCATCAGCATCTTCGGTAGTTATGAAAGTTCCTGTGACATCTATGACAGAGATAGAGGTAGCAGTTACTGATGATAGCTTGCCTGTTGCACCTGAGCTGTCTCCGGTGATAGTCTCACCGATAGTGAAGTTCTTAGGATTAACCACAGTACCGACTAGCTCCACTCCAGCAGCGATGAGAAAGGAGTTAGCCAAATATGCCCATTTGTCGTAGCAGATTAGCTCGGTGAGCAGCTTACCTTCAACAGAGATATCTCGCTGGCTAACCACCCAGAGAGGCTGGACAGATGATGTCCTGTACGCAGGACCAGCGCACAAGAACCCCCAGCTTAGAGTCACAGCAAACCCTCTGAGATTGAGGGTCTTAAAGTTCTGGTCGCTGTTATCTAATCGAATAGTAGCCATGCCGCCATAGGGCTCTTCCCAGTGGTGAACAGAGACTACTCGTTTGCTAGCCCCGCCAGATGCTGCAGTGTCGTAGTTGTAAGTATCTACTCCATCAGTCGCACTGACCAAGACATACGGAGTGCCAGATGCAGCCTGTTGAGCGGTAGTTAGACCAGCATGGAGAGTTCTCACTTACTCTATCCCCTTGCCTCCGAGTTGCTTCATCAGCTCGATGCCGCCAGCTAGGCCAACTCCATAACCGACTACCTTAACGATCTCTTCGCTGCTGAGCCATCCTCCCTCGCCACCAGCATAGGCAATGCCTCCGCAGATGACAATACCTAGCCACTGAGCAAACCTGCCCTTCTCGATAATGGTCTTTATTACTTCCTTCACAGTTGCCTCCTAGATCATCAGTAGAAAGATTGGGATGTATTGTCCAGGCATATCTGAGGCATATGGCATGATCTTATCAGTCTGCGGCTCAATGACCATGAGCTGCTCCTTGTCGTTGATATAGACATTGAAGGCGTGAGTGTTAGACCAGGCAAAGCCAGCCGCTATACTTGCCCAAGGGCCTTCGCTCAAGGCTCCGAGAAGTCTCCAAGTAAAATCATCACAGTCGTACTTCTCGACAATGTACCGCTCCAGATTGGTCTTATCTTCTCTGAGGAACCGAGCCATCTCCTCGTCTGCAATGAGACCATACTGCCTGACGTCCGACATATAGATGCGAGAATCCGGAACAGCTGCCTTGGCAATCCTCCTAATGCCAGGCCCATCTACCCACTTGGAGACAGTTGGAGCAGGAATAGGCTTTGCGGCATCTTGGAGAGTAGCAACCTTCGCCAGCAAGATATCTACTCTAGTGGATAGCCCGGCACCTGTAACTTGACAATCTGTGAGCTGCCGACGAAGGGAAGTGTTCTTCTCGGTCAGACTATTGTTACCTTCAACTAAGATATCTACCTTCGTTTCCAGCTCCTCATTTTGCTGTTTGCACTCAGCGAGGGGCTTGAGGAACCTAAGAAACCTCTGCAGTATGCCTATTATCCTTAGCATTGACAGAAGCCTCAGAGCACCCATTACACTTTCCCCCTATCAAATCGCGTTAGGCGTCTTCCAGCTAGTGCACTGATATATTGCTCAACAGCGGCTATACTGACGACAGACGCCACTGTTATTATAGGTCCGTATTCTGTTATAAGTAGTGCCAACACACCAGGCGTCACTAATCTAGGCGTAGATATTACAGCTGCATATTCAGTCAGAGATAACGCCAGTGTTGAAGGCACAACATAAACACCAACCGCTATTGTTGGGACATACAGAGTAATTGATAATGCCAACACTGAGGGTATAATCTTCAGCCCGATAACTGGAGCGTAAGTCGCCAACGATAGCACCAATGTCGAGGGTATAATGCCCAGCTTTATCACCGGCGCATATTGCGTGACGGACAAGGCCAGAACTGGAACAATGACCTGGTGCTTCATGATGGGCGCGTACTCGGTGAGCGTCAAGGCCAGAGCGGGGGGTGTTACCGTAACCCCACCTGCCTCCGCTGTGTAAGTGCCGTAGGCTGACCACTCCATCGTGCTATGGGCGGCATCCGTTGGGTTGGTGGGGGTGTCATAGCTGTTGCTACTATCATAGTGGTCTTGGTCAGCATCTCCAGTGTCGTACCAGTAAATAACGTCATCTGTGTTGTGGACGAACATAATTACATAGGGCGTGGAAGCAGTCAAGGTGGGGGGCGTTCCCATCGTACTTGTAACCCACCCAGGGGCTTCGCTTACGAAGGAGCCCCCACCTACACCATTGGCAACTATGTTCAGGTTACTATGAAGGACAATCACGCCCTTAACGTTCTTGCCCGCAGAATAGGCATCGCAATAAATGGTGATAGAGTCCAGTGTGTCCATATCTCCTGGGGTTGTCTGCACAGAACCCCTTATTCTAGTCCCAGGCCAGTCGTTGGTAGAGCCTCCTATAGTATCATACCCGAAGTCAGGGTCAAGCACTACAGGATATACAGCATTGTCAAGCCACACAGGGTCAATATGTATGGTGAGTAACGTACCTGTAATTTCCAGCACACCCCAGGCTCTATGCCCCAAAGCATCAATCAGTAGAGGGCGATAGATATGTCCCCATTTACCAGTACGATACCTGTTAGCTTCAGCCACAGTCCTGTGTAAAGCACCTCTGGTGTCATGCTTGACAACGTAGCTTCCCACTACATTGTCTGGCCTTCGATAGCCCTCAGCAATCTCCTTTGCAGTCAAGGCGGGCTGGTAGATGAACTTCAAACCTGTGGCGTTGATGTTGAACGTGAGCTTATTGAATGGAGGTCTCTTGTGGAAGATAGTGTCAATAGCCACTCCACCCATCTCACCCTGGATGGCTTTCCACTTGAAACCAAGGTCATCGTTGGTGTAGATTAAATCCCCAACTGAGGAAAGCAACTTGGCATCAGGCAGGATAAGTGCTGGTTCTAGTTCCAGAGTCCTTTCCCCATTCCAGCGTTTCATGCTAACCACCGGGCTAAACTTATCCGTCCCGCCTATCTCGAACCAGTTATCAGCAATGCCGTCAAGTTTGTATTTATGTGTACCTAGCTGCTCCATCAATTTACACCTATGCCAGGGTGATTACGCCCGAGGCGTGCGCTGCGACGGTCAAGGTGTTACCATCTGTTGCGGTAACATCCGCTGGGGTGCTGTCAAGTAGGCAGTAGCAAAGCACATTCCCGCCTACCTCGTAGATCACAGCGAATCTAGCAACAATCGAACCACCGGAGGCCGTCCACACAGGATCGGTGTCTATGTCCACCTTTACTGTGGTGGTTCCTGTGAGTGCCAGGACGACGGCTACACCGCCTGTCAAATAGCCGTTGGCATTAGCGTGCTCGTTTGTCAACCCTGCATAGGCCGTGCTACCAGCTCCGATGTTCGACGTACTCAGGAACAGTGCCATCTTCCACGTATCGGAGTCGATGTCGAAAGTTCCGTCCAGCAGACTCGTCCTACCTGCGCTTGTGAAGACCCATGCTCCAGCAGCACCCAGCTGAGACAGTAGAAACCTGGTCAGCGCAGGAGGCAGTCCCTTAGCCCAATCTGGGACTACAGAAATGTCCTTCTGAGCCAGCCGTCTCTTGGTATTCTGAGTAAGTATAGGGTTGAAAATTACTGTTCTGTTCATCGCGCTTCCTCCCGTTACTTTCTGGCCAACTTCTTGATAGGCCACCTCACAGCCCTGGCGATGTTGCTCCACACTATTCTCAGTACCAGGTACCCATCGTGCCTTATCAAGCCAAGAATCCCCACACTGCATTCACTGATCCGGGAGAACCGTATCGGATCAGTGCAATAGCATACCCAGACACTCACCCCGCTATCGCTGATGAGTGAGAAGATCATCCCCTTTCGAATCTTCCCATTATCATCGAGTGGGAGTTCTGTTCCTATCAGTACACTTGTTGAGTGTATGTTACTCATCACTACTCAACTCCCCATGTTCCTGTTTTGAAAAGAGCCACCCAGTCACCGTTACCATCAGCAACAGCTCGGATGCTTTCGTCCTCATCGTCAGCCCATATGTACTTGTCGTCAAGCTGCTTCGCACCATTGATATAGAAAGCTCCGGCAGCACCGGGGTCAATTCGAAACGCTTGGGCAGCCATCACAACGAAGTCAAACCAACATCCTATAGGAGCATCCTGTGGGAGTGTAAGAGCAACAGCACCACCAGCACCTAGGTTGGTATGCACAGAGTCAGCGTCAATCTTGTCGAGAGTAGTGCCCGACGTGTGGTGAGTGACTGACTTATAGGGACTGGGGCGGAATATTGATAACCTATCCTTGGCCATTGGCTACTCCTACACACTAGTGACAGTTTCCCAACCTGTGCCGCTGTAAACTTGGAGCTTGTGGGCCGAGAGGTCCATCTTGAGAGCGCCCTCGGTAGTCTCTACGGCTGCACCTACTACTGGCCTATCGAGCAAGGGTAAGCGGATCGTCTTCGTCCCATCAAAGCTCACGGTGCCCCCAGGGATAATCCTGTTAGCCGCCCCTAGGCTGAAAAGGTCAGCATCAGCCGTGCCAGCCTGAGTCCTTGACTTGATTATCTCGCCGTGCGGGATTCTAATAACCCCCGACTGAGCAGGATCAACTCCTACAGCCAAGAATGTCGGGAATATTGACAGACCGAATGTATGAAATCTTGACAAACTCATCTTACGGACTCCATCCACGCATTGTGAAAGTCTCGTCGGCACTCTGGCCTACGGAAGAAGTTATCTTGATGTACCGGAACCCGCCGAGGGTGAAGATGTCAGTATAGCCTCCGGTTGTGGTATCAGTCAGAGCGCTGGCCCCCAAGACTGCATAGGTGCCATCAGGAGTATTGCATACTTGCAATCCAATCTGGCAGCTATCCAGAGTGGGGATCTGAATTTGCAGGTATTCCGCCTCCATCCCGAGATCAACGGCTTCCGACAGATCATCGTCTACAGACTGGTCAATTAAACCTGTTACTATTGGGCCAAGCATGTTACCTCCTTACTGAGTCCTCCGAAGCTCCTTACCAGTCTTCTCTCGAGCAACGTCGTAGATCATCCCACCGCATTCCCTGGGAGTTTTGCCCTCCCTGATACACTGCTCGTAGGAATTTGACACAGCTTCTTGGATATCTCGATCAGAGCTTTCCGCGGTCAGCTTATCAACTGCTAATGGCATACTTCCCTCCTCATACAGGTATGGGAGCCAAGGCCGAAGCCCCAGCTCCCATATTTACGATCCTGGCCTTGCAGCCTCGGTTGCAGATAACCAGGAAACTCTAGTCAAGCCGCAGGAAGATGATGCAGTACTTGTCCGTAACGCCCGCAGTTATCATCGTTCCAAGGGTCGTCTCCGTGTGGGTAGCAGCAGCGGTTTCCGGGTCAATCTCCCCAGCGGACGTCCCAGCAACAGGACTCGTGTCTATGCCGATGGTGTTGTTGACCAGTACCGCAGCAGGGCCACCAGTCTGAAGCCAGAAGTAGTAGCTAGCTGTTGCAGCAATCTGCGGCACACCCAGCGGAGTCGTTGGAGCAGCCGCCACAGCGATGACACGGTCATAGGGGTTCTGGATGAGTCCAATCGTGTCAGTAGCAGCGGTCATTATCCTCAAGACAGCTTCTTGCAGGGTAATGACTTTGGTAGCAGCCACATTCAGCGCCGGGTGGGAGAGAATCTTCAAGCACTGAGCCCCGCCAGCTTCCTTGGCGTCAGTGTAGATGAACCCCTCCTTGTAGAAGTTAACGGTGCTCGACAGGTTCGTGGTGCCTGTGATGCTCACAGTCTTATCGCCAACCGCGTTGGTCACAGCAACTGTTAGGCCTGCGTCAGCGTCAGCATGTTGAAGTTCGGCGGCCTGAGCCATTACGCCCTTCCCTGGCCCGCCTGATGCGGCGTTCCGGCAGTACCGATACTTCCTCTCCCCGACAATCAGCAAGCTCCCGAGAGGAAACAACTGCATGCTGGATTCCGCAAACTCGTTAGGAAGCTCCCCAGCGTTCTCAGCCAGGCTATTACACTGACTGGGAATAAGCACCTTCCCACCAGGGTAGCTTACGACGTTTCTTGTTCCTATCATTTTCCTGAACCTCCTCCTTTCCTTATGCCGTCACTGCGACGTCTTCGATGTCATAGATCCGACCGAGGCAATGAGGAGCGCCAAGCAGGACTGCTCCATAGGTGACCATCCGCATGGCCTCAGCGTCAAATCCCTCAAGGGTGGGAAAGGTATCAATCTTGTAGAACTGCCCGCCCCCTTCGGTATTGCCAAAGGCAAAGGCCATTCCAGGCTCTGCGTTCAGCACATTGCCGAACTTCACAGCCATGACAGAGTACTGCCTGTCACCTGAGCTGTACTTGGCTCGTGCGTCAGACCCGACACCGGTGTTGGCCTGCTCTGCCATCAGGTAATCGGTACGGATTATAGGAATCCCGTCCCAGAACATCTGCCGCTTTCCGGCTTCGTTCCACCCGATGCTCATGCTTGCCATTGACCCGCCCAAGATCGCCAGGCCAGAGAAGCCCTTCTCCTGATAGGCAGCATCCATGCGCCGCATGACCTGGTAAGGGAACCAGAGCTCATCCACTCCAGCAGGCATCGCGTCGATCATGGTTCGGAGGTTTCCAAAGGAGAACCCCGCCTCGCCCTGGTCAATGTCGAGATCAGTGCCGGTCTGCACTGCAGCCAGAGCGTGAAGTCCATCGAACTGCTTTGCCCCGCCGTAGGTCAGATCGTTGTAGAGTACCTTATCGCCGAGCTTCCTCAGAAGAGCCTTCTCCATCTCGATCAGGACTTGCGCTCGGTAGTCGTTGTACGTCCCGTAGATGTCCCTGACGTACTTGTCGAGCTTCCGCATGATGTAGGATATCTTCAGGGCAGTCTCGGCCTCGTCGTAGTCCATGTTCTCAGAGAAGACCAGAGCCTCACCGATTGCTATATCCTGAACATCAGTGTCAGCCACGGTGCTCTCCTGCAGCCACTTGATGCTTTTGCCAGTATGAGCTCCCTGCACCAGTGCCACCCGCTCAATCGGATTGCCACGCTTGATGTCGGTCTCAACGACACCAGGAACGTTAGTAGAGTCGGTGAGCTTCTGAAGCGCGGCAAGGTTTGCCCAATGTCCACCACTATCTGCCATGATTCATCTCCTTGTTGTCATTCACCAGAAGGAGAGCTCCCGGCTCTTTTCTTGTCAGCCTCTGCCAGGATTGCGTTCGCCCGCTCCTTTGCAGTTTGAGGAGCACCACCTGCGCCACTTCCACCAAGAGCATAAGGTCCTGAGCCTTTGCCAGCAGTGACTAACTTCAGAGCCTCCTCAAGATGGCCAAGCTCTTCCATAGACTTTTCCTTCACTGAGTCGGCAGAGATACCAAAGACAGTAACCACAGCTGCCCTCCGTAGATCGAGAAGTTGGTTGGTAAGATCCACGCCTTTGCTTATGGCCTCGCCGTACAGTTTTCTAGCTTGTACCAGCTCTTCGGATGAGCTCTCGCCGTTCTTTGACCTCTCCTCCAAGGTAGTGACCTTGGCCTCGGTAGCAAGCAGCCTCTGCCTTGTCACCTCATGCTCACCTCCAACCTTAGTCAAGGCTGTGTCGTGAGCAGTCTGCGATTCGGTTAGCTGCCGCTCCAACCCTTCCGCCTTAGTCTTCAACGTAAGGAGATCGGTTTCGAGAACCATCTTAGGCCCAGTATCACCAGCACCAGCCTTCTGCCCGCCCGCAGGTGGAGTAGTTGGGGGCTGGTTTCCAGAGCCAGATGGATCCTTATCGCCGCCGGAAGTCTGAGGGTCTTTATCAGACATTAGCTTCCTCCTACCATATTGTACCATATTCAGCATCGGTTGTCAATAGTATAATATTAACATAGGAGATAATGTATTGATTATCTGAAATTATACATCATCTCAAAGCCGCATACGCATTTACCTCCTTCTCATGTCTCGCTGGATTTGCTCATAAGCTGCCTCAGCAGCAGCGGTGGTGAAGGAATCTACTCTGCCCCAAAAGTTCAACCATGCGTCGAGCTGGGGATTAGCAAAGCGAAGAGCTCTCCGGGCAGCAGATACATCAGATTGGAAGCTAGAGATAAGCTTAAGCTCATTTTTCTCGGATATTGTCTCCTTGATAGCTGCTCTTCGCTCCTTGTTTTTCTTCACTCTGCCAAGATACAGATACTCCTCGATCAGCTTCCGCTCACCTTCAGAGTAGGTAGCCAGCACCATCTCCCAGACATGAGTATACTTTCGGAAGTACTCCTCGCTGACCAGGAATCTGACTTGCTCGTAGGGAGTAGTATTACGAGAGAGGAACTCCTCCCACTCAGCTCTGAACTCATCAGGAATTGCAGCCTCGATGGCTTTTCGGTAAGCCCAGAAACTATCCCAGTCGGATTCTAGCTCATCAGTCTCAGGATTTACTACTTCCTCGAGCTCGATGGAGAAGTACAGGTTCATCAGTTCTCGCATAGGATGCTGGACAGGAGGAGTCCGGCCATGATCCTTATACATCTCCAGCCGCTCTTCGAGGGTTATCGCCACGTCCTTATACAAGTCAGACTTGTGCAGCTCGTCGATGTAGTTCCGCTTAGCATCATAGACCTCAGTCATCTTCCTGATGTATTCCTTAGGGCCTTCCTGACCAGAACGGAACTGAGCCTGGAACTGGAGGGCTTCCTTGGACTTCGAATCATTGAACTTTTCCACATCGTTCCAGAACATTGTTTGGCGATTGAGTTCAAGCTGCTGGGTACTGGGGAGCAAAGGATTCTTGGAGCTCACCCATTTGTAGTAATCCAGCTCCTCGAGAATAGCCTGTTGGGTCGGAGACATACCACCCACCAAGTCCCAGAGTCTCTCACCCTGGCGCCTGAGGTCTTCCTGTTGCTCGGGAGTAACCCCAGTCATTTCGAAGATTAGCTGACTGGCAGCTTCGTATACTTCATACTGCTCATCAGTCCTCAGTCGGAACATGCCAAATTGCCCAAAGGGTATACTCCAAAGAGCAGCAGTTCTCCGACCAGCAGACCATGCTGATCTCTCTTCTTCGGTTAGCTCAACGCCTTCCTGAATCTTAGTCCAGATAAGAGTTCCGTTTGCTCCTTGCTTGTTAACCTCAATGATAGTTGCGTAGTCATGAAACCTGTCGTTGAAGAGTCTATCCCGAATAGCGTTGACATACTTGTTATCTGGAAAGACAGCTACCATTGTGTCGAGAGCTGATCTGTGAAGAGAAGGTAGCAGTTCCCCGGTCTGGGCTTCTAATCCGCCAAGCAGAGACAGCGGAGCTTGGATGTGGATGCCTGGGTAGAAGCCCCATCTGCTCAGCCCGTCCATGACTTCGACAAGGCCTCCGAGAGGCAAAGAGTCATAGTACTCGGGGTAGTCACGGCGAGTTAGTCTGGTTGTCAGAGTCCCATAGACAGTTCCTCGGAAAGGGTTGATGTCAGCGGAAGTTCCAGGGATGTGGATGTAGCCATAGTCAGTGTTATCCTGCCAGCGCTCGAAGCTAGTGAACACTCCTGGGTGCCGGACGAAGCTGCGAGGAACCCAGTAGAGCCGCTGGGACTCGTAAGTCCAGTAAGGATAGATGGCCTTCATAAAGGCATCAAAGGCATTGGCGTTGGAGTAGTCAGGGTACTCCTTGTAGTACCACTTGTGAGCCTCATCCATCGCGTCTTGGCGGAGGGTTTGGTAGTTGGAGAATTCAGGCTTGAGGACTCGCTCTACAGGAGGGGGAGCTACAGGAGGAGCCTTCCTACTCTGATCTCCCAATCTACGAGCGAATGTTTCTACTACCTTCTCATCTCCTAGCCCCAGAGCGTGTCCAGCCTCATGGAAGAAGTCCTCAGCAGTAAAAAGTGGATGTAAGTGTAATATCCTCTCAGACTCTATAAACAGTCCGCCAGTCTTTATATGGGTGGAGAGCTTTATCCTCCTCACATTAAGCTTGCTGCCTGCTGGTAAATATAAAGCCAATCGGTCTAACTTCTGCCTAACTTCTGGTGTAATGCTCTTATGGAACTCAATAGCTTCCCAATCTATCGGTACTTCTGCAACAGCAGCAGCCCTGGGAGCCTCATATATCAGCCCATCCAGTGCATCCGCATGAGCGTCTATATACCCATGCATCTTTTCAATCTGCTCCTTAGGAAACTGCTTGGAGTTATGAAGTGCCCAGATTTCCTTTCTCAAACCATCAATCTGCATCTGACTACGAGTTATATACGAGAATGTATCTGGTCTGACATGAAGGCTGCTCACTATCTGGTCGTAGACAGACTCGACCGCTTCTCGAGTGAACCCGACATCAGTTGGTCTAACTCGGCCCATGACATAGGCAGCAAACCTCGGCTTGCTGTTGACAGTTAGGACTTCCAGCAGAGCTCTAGAGATATCATCCCCCCTTGCTCCGATAAGATTGCCAATATCGGCAGGAGCTAGTGCTCTGCCAGTAACTTTGATAGGAGCACGGGCTCTTGGCCCAGCCCCAGCAGCAGCGTCCATGAGCTCTCGAGCCTGCTCCATCTGACCGAACAGCTCAGCATCCCGCAGTTCAAACGTACCCCACTCAGACTCCATCTGCATACCAAAGTCGTCCCAGAACTCAGGAGTGCGTTCTCGTCGAGAAGTAGTAGCAAATATCTCGTGTCGAGTAGCCATGTTCTGAGTTCGGAACTCAGCAGCATACTCCTTGCGAGCCATCATTATGTCTAAGAGGCGGTTGGCTCTAGTAGTGTACTCAGTCCCCAAGCCAATATTAGGAGCATCTACTCGAAGCTTCTCTACTACCTTCTCTATGTTAACTCCTGCATCGTCTAGGAAGCTGTATATCTTCAAGAAAACCTCGTCGAACGATGCTTCCCTCTGAGCTAGTTGCAGTCCTCTCGACTTGATTGTAGCCTGGGCAACTACCTGATGAGGCAGTGCGCCGTAGACGTCAGCTACAACTTGAATCTGTTGCATTGCCCAGGCCATTTCCTGGGGACTTCTGACCTCCATCTCGGTAAGTATCTTGGTCAGCTGCTCCACTTGCTGACTAGCCATATCAGGACTACGGATGAAATCTTCCACCAGTATGTCCTGAGCCTGCTGCATAGTTCCGTCTATGTCCCTCCACAAAGTACCTCGGTTGTGAGCTTTGAGTACAAGGTCTCTGGCTGCTGGAGGCATATCAGGGTACAGGCTTATGGCATTTCGGAGCTCGTTTCGGGTGAGATTCTTGTGAGTAAAGGCGTCTTTAACTGACCGGACTAAGTCTACATTGCCAGTAGTCTTGGCTCGGTAGACTTCCCTCTCCAGGTGCTTAGCCAGTCTCTTCTCCAACCTAGCAGGAGTGTTGGGGCCAGACCTGGCAATAGTCTGCATGATATCTCCACCACTCTCAGCCATGATCTGCTCGAATCGTCTAGCTATGAAGTTCCTCCTGATGTCCATACCTAAGCCACCAGGAGTCCTAACCAACGCAGTGTAGAGCTTCTCGGCCCATTTCTTCTGCCCGCCAGTAGCAAGCTGCAGTACCCAGTTGTTATGACCAGCAGCTTCGCCAGTTCGTTCGAGATATCCGATCATCTCAGACATGCCGTAGCGGGTAAGATTAGGGTCGTACCTAAGGCCCCAGGTCATATTCTGCCAAGCTTCGACTCCCATTCTCCTAGGAAAGACTCCCCCCAGTGCTGATCTTCCATAGTCCTCCAGAACGTTCATAGGGCCGTACATAGCAAAGGTAAGATAAGCCTCGGCAAATGGCCTAACCAGTAACCTGTCAATGTGATTCTGCCAGATTGCAACTACTCTAGTATCAATACCTTGAACTAGTGCAGTCATAGTACCACCTTCGAGTCTAGCCGTGTAAGCGGCACTTCTCTCGATCTGCACCTGGACCTTGTAGTTCTGCCTGGCTAGAGCTCTAGTAGCTTCAAAAGCATTCTCGGCACTAGTCATAAACTTTGACCGGCCTATGATTCTACTGCCCCTGGTCTGGAGTAGTTTCCCAGCAGTCTTATAGGCAGAATCCTTTGTAGGAGCTATTCCCAAGACCTTCAGTAGCTGAACCCCTGCTTCATCTGCGGTAAGAAGCTTGCCACGAGCACTTTGTTTGAAGAAGTAATCCTCAAAGATATTATCAGACAAGTCGATCATTTCCTTGGTAACATCCTCAGCTGGTATCTTAGCTCCCAGCCTCTCAGACCACCTTTCTATGTCAGCTTGGTTAACCGGAGCGTGCTTGAGGAACTCCCTGCCTGCGATAGCCTGTGTGTCTCCAGAACGAGGGTTCTTCAAGGTAAACCTGATAGCCGCTTCCCGAGCCTCATCCATCTCTGATATGCTTACCTTGTTGATAGACTTACCAGTAAAGCTCTCGATATGCCGCCGAGTCTCTCGAGCAGCTATATTCTCTGCGCCTATTGCTCGGAGGCCAGTGGTCTGGGGAAGCTTCCCCAGACCAGCCTTGATCGCATCGAACGGGAGCTCCAGCATCCTTGCCATTCCTAGCTCAAACGGCCGGACAAACTTGCTAATAGGCTTGCCTACAAGAGGGACAAACTTGAATCCTCTAGAGACTACTCCGTAAGGAACATACATCAGAGGATCAACTACACCTTCCATTACCATGTACTTGAGAATCCAACTTGGAGCCCCACTTAGCGGAGAGTCCCATTCTTCCCAAGCCTGACTCCTTGCTGCCCAAGAGCTTGCACCAGCAGCTCTAAGCCTCTCATACTCCTCGTTGATCTCTGGAATGAGTACAGGGAGCTCTTTCCCCATAGCCTCGGCAGCAAGATACGCTGGAATAAGCGGAGGCAGTAACCAGGGAAAGTTCCCCCAGAAGAGTCCTGCTAACGGCATACTAACATGCTCGAAGTATAATCCAGCAAGTTCCAGCAGCCCTAGCCCTGGTGTCATTAGAACGTCCTTGAGCTTAGCAGGATGGATAGACTCTATGCCTTGCTTGAACGCTGCTATCATGTCTACAGAGTCTTTCCACTCAGTGCCCATTCGGTTAGTCTCTTGGATATAGAAGTCCAGTAAGTCTTCGTCCGCAGCAAGCTCACCAGTTTCCCTTAGACCCTTTAACCATTCGTCCTCAGACAAGACTGGCTTCGGCTTAGCTGGAGTTTTGAAAGCCTTAACCAGATCAGCTACAGTTGCTTGGTGGGTAGTTACTGGAATAGGCCGAGCAACAGGAGTTGGAGGAACTAATTCTAACAAGTCAAGCTGCTCAGCATATTCCTCGAGAGTCTTTGGAAGCTCCTTGATTGCTTCTGCTAGCTCCCCAGCAGCCTCAGCAAACATTCCCTCTGCC
>SDBV01006136.1_pt1 | contig 16730 bp, 19 predicted proteins | sample 2277081 | NCBI WGS metagenome assembly SDBV01 (sample SAMN10402039, study PRJNA504765) | marine sediment metagenome | isolation source: marine sediment core GS10_PC15, 223 cmbsf | place: Arctic Ocean: Southern Knipovich Ridge | collected 2010 | reverse complement strand
ATAATCGTAAAGAAAAATTAGAAGAAATCAAAAAACAACCACTTTGGTTGGAATCTAAAGCAAGAATTGATACAAACTTACCATTATTACATCTTGATCTTAAAGATAAAACATTCTCTGATAACAGCACAGGAATGCAAAGTAGCTTAATATTCCTTACTAGTAGATTTAAATCTGGTCATTTCTTAGGATTTTGGAGCGGAAATCCTTGCTCCACTACCCGAGATCAGGATAAAGGGTGGGCTGTTGTCGATCCAGTTACTTTAAAAATTATTGATGAATGCGAGACTTGTTCTGGTGGTATATGGGTGGGTGAATTTTTAGATTGGCAGAAGACACTGAAACCAACATATGGTAAAATGACAATATTGCATGATGGGATTGACACAAATAAACCGTCATGGAAAAATGATGAATAGATATAATTTGGCACGCTGTTTGCAGTATTTTAGGTAGAATGTTTACAAAACCATTAATAAGACAGATAGGTTCAGAAATTGAAGCTGCTGTACAGGAAATTGCCAAAAAGCATAATATTGGAATTGCTTATGGTGGAGCTAAATTGTCAGATATTAATTGCACTCTCAGATTAAAAATGAGAGCAAAAGGAGAAGCTGCTGACAAGGCAAATGGTTCTTATGCTGAATTGCTTGGATTACCGAAGGATATTGTAGGGAAAACTTTCAAGTATAGAACATCAACATATACCATTAAAGGATTGGATATACAAAAAATCAAATATCCTGTTATTGTAAAGAACCATTACAAGTTTACTGTTGATTCCGTGAAACGAGCATTGAATTTGTAATGTTGGTTGTTGTGTTTTGTTGTTGTTCTTCAATTAGGGGCGTACAGGTAGTGCTGTTGCCCCTTTTGGGGTTAGAAATGAAAATACCATTAGTCATACGAAAAGCATTAGAGCAAGGTGCAAGTCTTGCTGTCTCTATCAGTGGTGGTAAGGATGGACAAGCCATGATTAAACATATGGTGGACTGGTGGAATAAAAATAACTTCAAAGGAGATATATTCGCTATCCATTCCGATCTTGGAAGAGTAGAATGGAAACAATCGTTACCACAATGTAAAAAAATCTGCAAAATATTGGGAATTAGTCTTGTTGTTGTAAAAAGAGAGAAAGGTGATATGATTGACCGGTGGCAAGAGAGAATGAATGTTTTGAAAGGTACTGGTAAGCCTTTTTGGAGTTCATCTTCTCAACGCTACTGTACTTCTGATATGAAACGTGCACCGATCAATAAATACCTACGCAAATACAGATTTATTATTTCAGCCGAAGGTATAAGGGCTGAGGAATCCATTGCAAGAGCAACAAAACCTATCTGTCATATCCGCACACATATTACTTTTAAGAGATTAAAGAATATGACATTAGAACAAGCCCTTAGATGTCGTAAAGAAGATGAACGTCTGGCGATTACCTGGAATCCGATACTCAAATATATCAAAGAAGAAGTTTGGAAGACATTCGGACATACTCAGGAAGATTTAGACATCAGGCGACAGCTTTACGTTCAAGGGAAGACACAGGAAGCCCTCAGAAAATGGTCTTTCCATCCTGCCTACGTATTCGGGAATGAAAGAGTATCCTGCTCTATGTGTGTACTGGCTTGTAATTCTGATATTAAGAATGGAATAAAACACAACCCAAAAACATATAAAATTTTAAGAAAGATGGAAACCGATAGTGAGTGCACTTTTAAAAATAAAAAATCATTATTAGAAATTAAGAATTCATAACATGAACCACCAAGTAATAAATAACGTTGGAGAAACTGTAAAAATCTTTAAGTATTCTACTGATTATAACAGTTGGTGGAATGCAAAAGTAAAAGCAGAAAAATTGGCAAAAAAACTTCGGGACAAATATAAACAATGGTTCGGAATTATTATAAGTGCAAATCAAATAAGCCATTAAAATTGGCACGATCTTTGTAGTGTTTTAGATAACCAAAATCAACCAAATCAACCAAATGCAAGTAGAAGAAATAGTCAATGCTGAGTTGTACAAATTAAAAACAACATCAGCATGGAAAAAAAATTAAGTCAGCCTACCAAAATCCTTTCTATTCTCATAGAAGGTAATCCTATCCTTAGACAGAAGTGTGTAGAAGTAACTCCAGATTATACTGGTTTAAAGAGCATTGTTGAAAGAATGCATACTACGCTTGATGCTACTAAGATTGGTGTGGGTCTATCTGCTCCTCAAATAGGAATTTCCATAAATCTGTTTATACTTGGTGGAACTAATGAAATGAGACTTATGCAAAGAAAGGTATTTATTAATCCTGAGGTTATTAAATTTAAGGGAGCACGGAGAAAAGATTTTGAGTCCTGTCTTTCAGTACCTGGCATAACGGCAAGAGTAGAACGCTGGCAGAAGATTAAAATAAAATATTATGATTTGGATTTTAATGAACATATAGAATTATTTAAGGGTTTTGAGGCAAGAGTAATCCAACATGAATATGACCATACCTTAGGAGTGTCATTTCATGAAAGATTAACAAAGGATGAATATATAAAGATAGAGAAACAATTACAAGAAATCAGGATAGGGAATATTCCAGAAGTTGATTATCTAATAAATTCTTATGACAAGAAAAGAATTATTGGTGAAAAAGAAAGAGAGGGGGATTTGTTATGAATGCGATAAATCTGTTGAACCTAATAGAGTACGGTGTGCAAAGCATCTTAAAAGTAATATTAGCAATGTTATCAAATATAGGTCAACTGGAGAGGGTAAAAATGTTAAAAGAAAAATTGATGCTGTTGTCCAACGAAGAAGAAGGAGAGGAGCTGCCAGATATTCCTATGTCAAAAGTCATTCAATAAGAAAAGGACGTGTGTGGAAGCTCAATAAGAGAGAATATCATGAAATTATTAGCCAACCATGTTATTATTGTAAATTACCAAATGATGTAGAAGCTGGTGTTGGTTTGGATAGGTTGGATAATAACAAAGGATATGTTATTGGTAATGTGGAAAGTTGTTGTATATTATGTAATTATGCAAGAGGGAATAGGCTAACAGTTGAGGAAATGAAAATAGTTGGAAAAGCTATACGAAAGGTGAGGATTAAACGGAATAATTAAAAATCATGTGAAATCTATATAAGAAACTAAATAAAATATAAATTAATAATTTAGGAGATGAAGCCCATAGAATACTTGCGTAAGTATAATATGAAAGAAACTGATGAGTTTGATCACAATGCATTCGTGAACGATCTTGCTCAGGACTTCATCTCTCAGATAGAATTCCACCAACAGATAAATTGGAGCTACCGTAAATTCAAGAACTGCGTAAAAGAAATCAGCCAAAAGTATAATTCTATTTCTAATAAAGTGTATGGCACTGGATTACCAGACAAGCTATGGAAATATTTCTATGCCACAATAATCTGTAAGATAAGGGATGAAATGTTTAGTGAAATGATGGAGAAGAGGCGTAAAGAATGGGAAGATCAGAAACGTAAGGAACAAGAAGAAAAGAAAAGAGAGAAGAAAGAACAAGAGGATTGGGATAAAAAATGGGAAGATTACAGGCAACATAGATTTGGCGATTTTTTCTTGGGATTTCTCAAGTGGTCAAGTGGTATGGGTGCACCAGTTACATCATTTGAAGTTCTTGGAGTAGATGAAGATTCATCGATAAATGATATAAATCATACATACAAGTCTCTGGTTATGAAACACCACCCAGACAAGGGCGGTAATGTAGAAGTATTTCGAAAGATTATAGAAGCTAAAAATAAATGCCTGGCTTATATAAATAGGAAAAATAAAAAAGATAAGAGTGAAACGATTGTATAAATTGAAGAAATATGACCAAAGCGAAAAAACCGACAAAGGAAACAATATTTGTTGAATGTAATGCAAAGCCAGAGGGCTTAGGTAAGTATTATGGTCAAGTAAATGGTCATGTTCAAATAGATGTTGATGCTGATAACCTATTTGAGGCAGCACAAAAGATAATTTGTATTTATAGTAAAAGAGATGATGCCGAAGGGAAAGATGAACGTGCTGGGTCAGATATTTCCTTGCGAGTGTGGAGACAATGGCAATAAAAAATAGTAAAAAACCAACAATGAAAGATAGGGAAATAAACAAGAAACTTATTATTACTTCTACTCCAAAGGGTATAAGCAAATTTTATGAGATGTATAAAAAAACAAAGTATAGATTGCTATTGGAAGATCAAGAAGATAGGAGTTTGAAAATGATAGCCAAATATATGTCTAACACAATATATCTTTGGGGAAATTGGGAAATAGTAAAGAATTATGACCAGTTCGTGGATTATATAGAAAAGAATGGGCTTCCTGATCTTATTAGTTTTGATCATGATCTATCTGATAAGCATTATGGGCAACTGAAAAATATCAATTATGATGAGATCGGTGAAAAAACTGGATATCATGCAGCCAAATGGTTGACTGAGTATTGTCAGAAAAACAATTTAAAGTTTCCTAATTACCTTGTACATTCGTGGAATCGGGAAGGTGCAAAAAACATCATATCTTGGATAGAGAATTATAAAAAGCACTGTGAGGATAATTTAATTAATATAACGAAACCGTAACGAAACCTTAATAAACTGAATTAAATAAAATTAAATAAAATCAAATAAAATCAAATTTCAAAATGATGAATCGAAATGAGCCAAAAAATCCGCAAACAACCGTTATCATTTTGTCATACTTTGTCAGGTTTTACTGACAAAATGACATAACAAAGAAGATTTATAAAAATTGGTATGTTGTTTGCGGTGAACTTATTATTTTTAACCCTTTAAATTAATTCAAAATGAAAAATGCAAATGAAGTCGCTTCGACTATAAACTGCAAGAATGGCAGTGTTAGATCACTGGCATTAAATACCAAGTCAGTCCTTGAGGCTAATGGCTTGGGTGGTATTGATCCGAGCAGAATGGCTTGGGATTTTGCGAAATCTGTAAAAGATGAATTCGGTGATTATTTTTCCGAAGAGGATGCCCGAAAACACTTTACAGAAACTTTTTCCTCTAATGGTGAAGATTCGACTCATAAATCTAAATCATCACCAGAGGCGAAACCTATTAGTAAAACAAGTGATACAACTTCTAAGAAGGATACGCCTGAATTTGGTAGGAAAGCAAATTCCATTCTGAACGATAATGCTTTATCAAAAAATGAGAAAATTAGACAACTTCTTAGTCTCGGACATGGTATTTCACAAATAGCAAGTACGATGGGGTTGAGCTACCAGAGAATTAAGAATGTAGTTAAGAATGTAAAAAAGGCTATAGAAAACAAAGCCAATGCTTAAAAGTTGTAATCACAAATTAGACAAATTCGGTGGATTTCATTCGAGATTCACCGAATTTATATCTAGGAAGAATAATTTATTAAAAGGTAAAACCAACCGATCAATATGAGCAAAATCGTCATATCTCGATCAAAAATGACCGTAATTATAACTGGAGCACAAGTAGAATTCCCCAAGAAAGAATTTAATTTACTTTATTATCTAGCCAATAATCAAGGAAAAGCATTGACACGGAAACAGATGATAGATACAGTGTGGACAGAAGTTGAGGTAGTTGATAGAACTGTTGATGTCCATATCGGGAAATTGAGGGAGAAAATTGGTGATGAGGAGATTAATAAAGGTAAAGGTGATTTTAGGTATATTAATACGATCAAAGGGTTTGGGTATAGATTGTCTAAAGATCTTGATATTAAAATTGATGATGATGTTTCCAAGAATAAAGAGGATGCTATTAAGACTGATGATGATATAATTATCAGTGGTTCTTATAAAGATAATAAAAGAAATGTGGTATCAGTAACTAATGTTGTTGATTCTAAATTCGGCAGATTAGTTATATTCATAGGTGCTGGAACTAGTAATGCAATGTCTGTAAAAGATTTCAGGTCTGTATATAATCCTCTATAAATTGAAATGGCGACAAAATTATCTAAAAAGGATGAAGCCATCTGTAATTCTATTTTAAAAAAGGGTTGGCACGTTGCTATTCAAAAGAATATAAAAAATAATGAAAATATTCGGGGAATGATTATTGGTGATACTGGTTATATCAAGCATATTATTTCCCATTTAGATGAGGAATATACAATTATAACAAATAAAAACTCATCTAATGGATGAATTTGATGATATGGAAGGTATCTTTAATCTTACAGCTAAGGATATTACAGACGACAAAGCTCTAAAGAAAAGACCAGATAACACAATGGTTCTTGATCTCGATAGTGTTGAGATTAATGAAGAATTCCAAATGTGTCTTGATCTAATAGAAAATACAGACAATCATATGTTTATCACAGGGGATGCTGGAACAGGAAAATCTACCCTACTCAAATATTTTGTTGGCACAACTCAGAAGAAAACAGTTGTACTTGCACCTACTGGTGTAGCAGCAGTGAATGTTGGTGGTCAAACCATTCATTCTTTCTTTAAGTTCCCACCGAAGCCACTTACTCATAGTAATATTCCATCAATAGGCGACAAATTTGTTATGCTTTACAAATTTATAGATACAATTGTAATTGATGAAATATCAATGGTTCGGGTTGACCTTATGGATGCAATTGATAAATTTCTCAGAATGAATTTATATTCAGAAGAGCCTTTTGCAGGGAAACAAATAATAATGTTTGGGGACCTTAATCAATTACCGCCTATTCTTGGTAGAGAAGGTGAACGAGAAATGATACTACATAAGTATAAATCGCAATACTTTTTTGATGCAGAAGTATGGCAAAAGGTGGATTTTGATGGAATCAAGCTATCTAAGGTTTATAGGCAGAAAGACAAAACTTTCATCAACCTACTTAATTCTATAAAGGATAACACAATAACTGATGATGGAATAAAATGCATAAATGAGTGTAAAATAGAAAATAAGTTGGGTGATGATCTCATAACCTTATGTAATACAAATGCAGCAGCCAATCACATTAATGAAATGATGCTTACCAGGATATATGGTGCGGAGTATGTATTAAAAGGTCAAATCAATGGAAATTTTAATATCAAATATTGTAATGTTGAGGAAGAGATAAGGGTAAAGATAGGCTGTAGGATTATGATCCTTACCAACCACCCAGAGAAGGTATGGCACAATGGAACTATAGCTAAATTGGTTGGGGTAAATTTGCAAGCAGGAAAAATTATGATTGAGGTGGATGACAGAAGATATGAGATAGAAAAATATGAATATGAGTATGCTAAATATTCATATAATAAAGAAGATGATGATATAAAATCTGAGGTCCAGGGAACATTTAATCAATTTCCTATTAGAGTAGCTTATGGAATTACAATCCATAAAAGTCAGGGAAAAACTTTTGACCGAATAAATATTGATGTTGGTAATGGGATGTTTGCGGGTGGACAACTTTACACGGCACTTAGCAGGTGTACCACATTAGAAGGTATAACACTTTCTAGAACTATAGCAAAGAGCGATGTTATTTGTGATCGTAGAATACTGGAATTTTATAAACTACTTGGAAAGGGCAGTATTAATGGAAAGAAGTTAAGAGAATCTTATGTTGACCCAAATGATTTACCAGAGGATGATCCATATTATTTACCATTTTAAAAATTTTTTGTTTCCACTATTATAAATTTTCAAATAACCTCTTTCTAACATTATTTGAGATTCTGATTTATTTTCATCATATCCTTGTTTTACAAGTTTGTGTTTTTGAAATTTTTGACGAGATAATCTTATTGTATTTTCCCTATCAATGTAAAAATAATTAGGTTCAGTTTCTTTTATAAAATTCATACCTAATTTTTCATAAATTTTACCAGAAAAATAATCATTATTACTATATGATATTATATTTAAAATTTTATAATCTTTTATAAAATGCTTAAAAAGTCTTGATGCCCCACCAATTATACTTATATTTAATTTTGAACACAATCTACTAATTTCCCAATCATTATCTTTTATTCTTTTAAAACTCATGATTTGTACTAATTCATTTTCAAAAAATAAGCCATAATAAATTGTTGCTGGAACAAAGCTTTGGATATGACAATCATTAATAAATTCTTTACAATCTTTAGCCTCTATTTCTTTTATTATACATTTTCTGGCATAAATCTTACTGTGCTTATTCAAATAACCTGATATTATTGATTTTACAATTTCCTGCTTATACAACCAATCATCTTCCCAAACATGGATAAGTTGAATACCTTTATTACTACATAATATAGATTTTTCTTTATGATAATCTTTATTTTTATATAGTTCACTATGCCAATAAAGTCCATTGAATTCTATAGCAAGGTTCAAGTCTGGTAAATAAATATCCAATTCATAAGGTTTTATAATGGATTTAGAATTAGTAACAATTTTTTTATTATAAGAAGAACTTATATAATTTAATAATTCTTTTTCATTATTTGACCAAAATTTTTCTATGGGGTTGCATTTTGTACATATTTTATGATTTCTTCGATTTCTACCAAATATTGTTTGTTTGTTGACGTGAAATATTGTACCGCATACAGTATGCTTGAATTTTAAATCATATAAATTTAAAATTTTATATTCTTTTCCTAGAAGTTTTTTATATTTGTCATGCAATTTGTCATGCAATCTTTCTCGTAGCTTTATAGAAAAATTTTTACCAGAATTGTTCTTTTTATAGGTTTCTCTTCTTAGTTTTTCTTCACATTTTTTTGAGCAAGATATATAACCATATTTTGTATATCTTGCTATTTTATTACATTTTTTATTCTTACATGTTTTTACTTTATATTCATTATTCCTTATATGCCAAAATCTCTGACCCCACTTTATCTGTTTATAATATTTATTAAGAAATGATGTTAAATTTATGATTTCTTCTTTTTGATTAAATAATTTGGTAAGTGCGCCACTTGTGCTATGACTTTTTATGATTTGTACAATATCTTCCCTACCACAATTAATATTTGATTCCAAAGATTTTCTTTTGCATTTAATATCACCACATGTTTTATAATATTTATGTTTATTATCCCATTTTATGGGCTTTCCGCATTTACACTTTATTATTTTATATTCATCATTTCTTATATGCCAATATCTTTGTGAATATGGAATATTATCATATAATTCATTTAAAAAAGATGTTTTTTTAATAACATCCTTTAGTAAGTCACATTTTCTTAATATCCCATAAGGGTTATATGTGTTATTTTTTATTATTTTTACTATATCCATATTTTATATATCTTTATTTTGTAGGATATTAATTAATTAGTAGTTTTTATTTAACGTTATTACGAAACTTTTATAAATTTAAAATTATAATTATTGAAAATAACTAAGACATGGATGATTTGAAGAGTGAAATAGCATTTCCAAAGAAGGAAAGGAAAATAATGGGGATCGATGATCCCTTGATGCATAGTTATGCCAATGCTCTTACTCTTGCAGAAACAGACCTAAAAGAATCTAACAGAATTATAAGTGAATTAAAATCAGTATCTAATGAAGATGGATTGAGCATAACCAATATAGAAAATAAATTAAAAAAAGTAATAATAAAAGAACTTGAAGAACTTGTTGCTGAAACAGGAGGTGCATATGAAGAGGGATACAACGGTGGAATTATATATGTATTAGTATAGTGGAAAAACTTGATTTAATTGCATTATTATCTAAAGAAGAATAATTATGACTGAAAAAATTAAAAAAATGCATCCTAAAGAGGCTGATTCAAAGGAAAAAGCCAAAAAAGAAAAGGAAAAGATAATAGTTACCATACCCGAGATCACAAGGGAAGACACTGGTAATCTCTCCTGTACTCTAACTATAAAAGTGGTAGAAGGTGATTATGTGCCTAAAGTTGAAGATATTTTGAATGGTTACAGGAAAAGGGCGGTATTTAAAGGATTTCGCAAAGGCAAAGTTCCTATAGTAATTATTCAGAAAATGTATGGTGCTGGTGTAAAAGCAGAAGAGATCAATAAAGCTGTACAAGCTGCTCTTAATAAGTATATAGCGGATGAAAAACTAAAATTATTCGGCTCTCCATTAATGAAGAAAGAGGATGGAGAAGAGAAGATTGATTGGGAGTATGAAAAAGAATTTACTTGGAGATTTGATATTGGGCTTCAACCACCAATTCCTACTAAAGTTACTCCTAAAGATAAATTTGCAAGATATACTATCAAGATTGATGATAAACTTATCGATAAGTATATTTCCGATATCAAGAAGAAACACGGTGTCATGACTTCTCCAGAAGAGATAAGAGAACAAGATATTGCATATTGTCAATTCCAACAAGTGGATGAAGAAAATAAGCCTATTCCTCAAGGAGTAAAGAATGTTGGTGCAATCTCCATAAAGAATGTTAAGGATAAGTTATTGTTTTTGGGATTGAAGAAATCAGAGACAATATGGCTTAAGCCAAATGAGCTTACTGAGAACATTAATGATCTATCAAAGATCTTTAATACGGATGTTGAGAAAATGAAAATACTAAGGGAATCGAGATTTGCTTTCACTGTTCTTACTATTAACCGAATGATTGAAGCAGAAATTGGACAGAAATTGTTTGATAGTGTGTATGGTGTAGGAAAAATAAAAACAGAAGATGAATTTAGAAGTCGTGTGGGAGAAGATGCTGGAAAGGCTCTAAGTGTGGAATCCGATAATATGCTTACTAATGATGTTATCAAGTATTATGTTGAGAAAGCTAAATTTACTTACCCAGATGAATTTTTAAAGGAATGGTTGCTGCGTACTACTAAAGGTCAAGTGAATGAAAGTAATCTGGAAGAAAGTTATGAGAGATACAAAACTCAAATGTCTTGGAACATGGTGGAACATAGAATCACTATTGACAACAATATCAAGGTTAATGATAATGATATCAAGGAAGAGATGAAGAAAAATTACCTTGAACAAGCAAAAGTAAGAAATGCAGAACTCAATGACAAGCAACTTGAGGAATTAATATTGAAAGCAATGTCTGATTCTAAACAAAGAAAAGCTGTTCGTGATTTTTTACATAATGAAAAATTCATTACATTTATTAAAAATATCTGTAAGATCAAAGAGAAAAAGGTGTCTTATGATGAATTTTATAAAATATCTAAGAAAAAGAAGAAATAATGGATGATTCATTAATATACCAACATTAAGAATTAACCTGAATGAAAAAATTCAGGATCCACATAGTAAATTTTTAGTAATGAAAAAAATAGGGAAAATACTTGGAGCAATATTAGCGTTTGCCGTGTTCACATTTTTAGTAGCAATGTGGGGATATACAGATTATGCAGATAATTGGAAACCATCAACAGAAGTTCCTTCATTTGAGCAATATTATTTTGTTTATGCTCTTACAATGGCAAGTGTATTATTTGTGCTTGATTTTATACGATGGGCAATAAAAGTAATAAGAGGAAAGTAGTACCAAAATTTGTCTTAGAGAAGATGCTTATATCTTATTTTGAAAAGAATAAGTATTTCTTTGCTACTGATGGGGCGACTAAAAATAAATATTCTATCAACAATATTTCATTTGGGAGTGTAACCATAGGAGATCATGTTACTATGGGATGGACAATTGAAGTAGTATATGGGAATAGCATTGAGACAATAAAATTACCATTGGATAGTTTATTAGCATTCATTTTTGATATTAAAGAAAACAAAGTATGAGTAAGACTGTTATATTGTGTGAAAAAAGTCTTTGGGATCTACAGAATGAAATAATTATGTATGAAAAAAAGGTTATAGTGCAATCCAACCAATGCAAATTCAAAATATACCTGACCCTGATAGTATTTTTGGGGGTAAAATACAATTATATAGTATAACATTACAAAAAACATTAAATAGAATCCGATGCCAAGTGATACGGAATATAACAAGTTATATATAGATATTGCTATTCGAATAGCTCAAATGAGTAAAGCGAGGAGATTAAAAGTAGGTGCAGTTGTAGTAAAAGACAATTGTATAATCTCTTATGGGTGGAATGGTTCAGCTTCTGGTGAGGATAATAATTGTGAAGATGAACTAGAAGATGGAACATTAGTAACTAAAGATTCTATAATACACGCAGAGCATAACGCTATTCTTAAGATGATCGGATCAAGTAGTAATGTGAAAGATGCTATAATGTTTTTAACTCATTCCCCATGTCTGACATGCTCTAGGTTTATATTTCAATCTCAAGCTATAAGAGAAATAATTTATGGTGAAAAATATAGAAATCTTGATGGTGTTAATTGGTTGAAGAAGAAAGGAATACTTGTACGTCAGAAATGTGATTCTCCTTATTGACTGACTGAATCTATTCCTAATCATTTTTCCTTTAAGCGAATATCATAAATTTAAATTTGAATCCTATATCTAAACAGGCTTGTTGCTTTAATAAATTTTTTTCTTTTTGTTTATTATATGTCCATGTTGATTTTACTTCTATACTTTCCATTTTTATATACAATATATAATGAAATAAAAATCTAAAATGACTACTGGATTACTTCGTTCAAATCCGAAGCTTAGCGGAAATGTTAAAATATCAATTACATCATCCCAACTTATTTATCTTTCATCGATAGATGCAAACAAGGATTTATCAGATAGTAGATTCAAAAGAGTAAAAGTAAATCCAAATAATAGGTTATCTACTGATCTCCACAAATTTTTCGATAAAGGAGATTTATCTTCTAATCTAATATATGACATTTTCCGTACTACTGATGATTTAACTTCCAAACAAGATTTTGCCAAACATTTTGAACAACAATATAATTATGGGGTAAGCAGATGCAATTCTGGTATGTTTGAAGAGGCTTATTGTATGTTCGCACCTATATGGCTAACAAAGAAAATCCCGAATTTCTTTGTTATATTCAAAAATCCTGATGCTAGAAGCTTCCAATATGAAAGAAATCCTGATAAATTATTGATTGGGAAAAGATATACTATATTTGGAGATGAAGATTTTCAGATTGGTTACGGTGTAAATTCTTTCACTAATGGTCAATCATTCGTTGCTGATGCCACAAATGGTGATACTTATACCATTACTGGAGAAAATGGCTATATAGTATTGGATGATCCTGATTTCGAATTTGAGTCTGTTACCGATTCAGATAACTTCATAAAAAACTTTGTGTCTCCATCGAATATTGTAGCCATTTTTGATCTTCGTGAGGGAACGAATTTAGGTACTTATTTGAGGAATCACGTTAACGATCCTTTATTCAGTACCAAATCGGTAGAGATTGATTTTAACAATGACCAATTTATTTATAATGGTATAGACCTTACAACTGGTGTAATAGCTAGTGCTGTTGAAAGCTTGGATACGATTACCGAGCAGGAACTCGATATCATTGATTTTGATGAATTCATTACTCAGGGATTTGAGAGACATAAACTCCTTTCATCCAATCTCCTTAACCTGGAATTCATGTTTGATGACAATGAATCAGAAAATTATTCCTTTAACAGGTATTTTGGGTTCTATTGTGATGATATAGATGTTGGTAGCTTCTTCGTAGATGGACCTGCTATGTTCAGTAAGCAAGGATTATATAGGAATGTACATCATGATAAAGATGTATTACCTAGATATTATGGTAAAAAAATAGAGGATGAAGAAGGAATAAAGATTATCCCAGATGAAATTACTGATGTAGAAGGTTATATATTCCGAAAGCCTGAAATAGAGCAGAAACCAGTATTCTATTATCTTAAAGATAAACGTGATGGATTACACAAATTAAACAATCTTGCCACCACAGAACATTATACTCTTATAGATAAAGAGCTTGATTCTGAACTTTTATTTGGACTAAATGATGAACATTTTGAAATCATAGCCAGACAGCTTGCAGAAGGAGGTAAAGCATCTATGATATTCACCGTTAATGAAGAGGTTGAAACTGGATATAGGATACAATTTTTTCAAGGGAATACTTCTCTCGGATTCATTGTGGCAGATCATCTACCAGATGTTACACCAGAAGAATTGCAGCTTCTAGAAGAAGGTGCGTATAGCGGTGATCCTGAAACACCTTATCAGGAAGGAGAATCAGTAGAACATTTCTTCTATCCTACTGGTACACCAGAACAAATAGCACAGGGAATGGCAACTGCTATTGACTGGTTGCTTAAGGATAAAAAAATTGATGCAACTGTTATTGATAATCGAGTTATTCTTAAGGCTAAATTTATTGGTGCAGATTATAACGAATTTAGGATAGATATCCCCAACGATGAATTTAAGATAACTTTTGATAATAATAGACTTACTGGTGGTACTACCACTACTATAAGCAGGATAAGGGTTGATAAGGATTTACCAGAGGGGGTAACTGAGAATTCTTTTGTTGCAGTTGATGGTGGTGGGTTTGCCAGGATTAAGAGTATATCATCCTATCTGGAGGAGCCGGTATTTGAAGAAGGAGAAATAGTCAATTTCAGAGGCATAGATTCCTATAGGGTAATAAGCATAATAGATGAAAATAAAGAAATAAAGTTAGAAAAAGGTAACATCTTTATCCATAATGAACAACAAGTAAAGATAGGTGTATTTTCTTTTTATAACCTTAAGGATTTTGATTTTGATTTCTTTACAACGGCTTATGCCAAAGCCTATACCAACGAATATAAGAAATATTTTAAAACTGTTGAGGATAAATTAGAAATCGGAGAAATTTATGTGGTCCACAAACTTGACACCGATCCCACAAAAGCCTTTATTGAACATGATGGTACTCAGCATACTAATACCGGATATGATGTTGTTTCTTATGTTTCAGATAATGAAATAAGAATATCTGGGGATCATACAACAGAATTTAATGATGGAATTATTGTAATAAGGAATTCTACTAATAATGATGGGGTATTTGTTCATGATACACCTACATTTGTAGCAGGGGAAACAATCTTTATTATTATTCCGCAATCTGAAAAACACACACTTTCAGGAACAACTGGTGGAGCAGTAGCTCTAGTTATAGATAATGTACTTTATGAAGAGAATTTTGATACTGATGTTGCTACGACTATTGATAATTGGACAGCTTCTCATGAGGTTATTATTGAAGCTACAGGAATAGATGTCGTAAATGATGGTTCTGGTGGACTAACATTTACAGCACAGATTATTGGAGTACCATTTACAATAGTTCAGGGGGATAGTGGTACTGATGGTGAATGGATAATTTCTAATGTAATAATATCATCTACAAGTGATATAAATGCTTCTGTGGTTGACGGGAATGTATATGCAACATTTACAGCAGCAACAGAAAATTTCAATATTATAGCTGGTGATCCGATAGTGATTAATGAGAAGTATTATAATGATGAGGAACTTAAGAAATTTATCGGATTCAGTGCACTGAATACTGGTGAGATATCTGCTCTTGGTGAAAGTAATATTGATCCAGATGATCTTAAGAATAAGTTTGCTCTCCTTTCCTTTGATGAAACAAGAGTTGAGTATAATAGGCTAAAAGAAAACCAAAAATCCAAAAATGCTTTGAAATCCAAAATAGTACCTACTATCAATAAATGGGTCCTTGAGGATGGAAACAATATAAGAGATGTTGAATATAGGCTAAATTCATCAGAAGCTTTCGGTCAGCTTAACTACACCCCATCATTTATAGATGAAGATCAGAACCCAATATTCTTTACTCATGAATGGCTATATTTAGGTGCTATTCCTGAGAATGTAAGCGATGAAGATTTATTCAATTCCACTAGTTATTTTGGTGAAAAATTTGATATTGAGAAATACAAAGATCAGATAAACAATTATTTCACAAATTTCTTTACTGTTGATGACTATGTTCGTAGACTTCCTATTGTACAATCTACTGCACAATCAGAGAAACAAACCCTTACAGGAGCAACAGGTGGTACTATCATTTTGATGATAGATGATATATCCTATTCTGAAAATCACTCCATCAATTCTGTGGAGACAGTTAATAACTGGAAGGCTTCTCATGAGGCTACTATAGAATCTTTGGGTATTGATGTTGTAAATGATGGATCGGGTGGATTAACATTCACTGCACAGGAAGCATGTGTTCCATTCACACTGATTGCTTTTAGTGGTGGAATTGATGGAATATGGGCACAATCTAATATAGTAAAATCAGTGGGAAACAGATTATTGGAAGCTCCTACAGATCGCAGATATACTACATTTAGGCAAGTATCAGACCAGAATTTTCAGACTTTTTTTAGAGGCGTTAGAATAAAATTATTATCGGAATCTGTTGATTATACAGGATACAATTTTTCGGCTATACTCAATTTCCGCAAGACTGGATTTTTAACACAGCAACCACCATTTGAGATTGAAGTCATTGAGAATAGAGATTTCAAGAATATAACATTCTTGGTAACGATAGTAATAGATGATTATAAAGTAGTACCTGATCTCGGGAAAGAGCCTTTTGGTGAATATTTATTCCTGTACATAATGGAGAGCTTGAAGAGGTACGAGAGCAACAAATATGAATTCGGGCAGTTATTTGATTTTCCATCTACTGCACCAGTTACTTTGCATAATAGTGGAGTAAATGGGGATCCTTTAGGTAGTCCTACTGCTTCTCCTGTTCATCCACCAGTTACTAAATTTAGAGGAATACAGTTATATCATGATATTGATATGACTAATTTACCAAATGCAGATACTCTAAAAT
>SDBV01006135.1_pt1 | contig 16731 bp, 12 predicted proteins | sample 2277081 | NCBI WGS metagenome assembly SDBV01 (sample SAMN10402039, study PRJNA504765) | marine sediment metagenome | isolation source: marine sediment core GS10_PC15, 223 cmbsf | place: Arctic Ocean: Southern Knipovich Ridge | collected 2010 | reverse complement strand
TCCCTGACCCCTGACCCCTGATCCCTGACCCCTGATCCCTGACCCCTGATCCCTGATCCCTGATCCCTGATCCCTGATCCCTGATCCCTGACCCCTGATCCCTGACCCCTGACCCCTGACCCCTGACCCCTACAACCCATATTCCTTAATCTTCCGATACAGCGTCCGCTCCCCGATGCCTAACATCTGCGCCGCGTCCTCTCGATTTCCGCCGGTCACCCGGAGCGTCTCGGCGAGGAACAAGCGCTCGATCTCTTCCAGCGGTTTTCCCACCAGTCCTGCAAGCGACGACGCCGACGGCTCGCCGGCCGATTCGTCGGGCTCGGCCAGTTCCTCGGGCAGGTCGTCGGCGTCGAGCAATCCGTCGTAGTCGACCACCACCATGCTCTCGACCAGGTTGCGCAACTGGCGGACGTTGCCCGGCCAGTCGTAGGCCAGCATCTTCCGTCGGGCCGCCGGCGACATCCCCTTGATCTGCTTGTCGTGCTCGGCGGCGAACTGCTTGATGAAGTAGTCGATCAGGATCGGGATGTCCTGGCTCCGCTGCAGCAGCGTGGGCAGCCGGATCGTGACCACCTTCAGGCGATGATACAGGTCGTTGCGAAAAGTCCCCGCCTCGATCGAGTCTTCCAGGTTCCGGTTGGTGGCCGAGAGGATCCGCACGGTCACGCGGATCGGATTGTTGGACCCCACCCGGGTGATCTCGCCGTTCTCCAGCACCCGCAGCAGCTTGATCTGCGTGGGCAGCGGCATGTCGCCCACTTCGTCGAGAAACATGGTCCCGCCGTCGGCGTACTCGAACTTGCCGATCCGATCGGTCGAGGCGTCGGTGAACGCGCCCTTGACGTGGCCGAACAGCTCGCTCTCGAGGATGTTCTCGCTCAAGGCGGCGCAGTTCAGCGCCACAAAGGCCTTGTTCTTGCGCGGGCTGTTCTGATGGATCGCCTGGGCGACCAACTCCTTGCCGGTGCCGGTCTCGCCCTGGATCAACACGCTGGCGCCGGTCGGCGCGATCCGCTTGAGTCGCTCGATTACGTCGCGCATCTGCGGGCTGTCGCCGATGACGCCCTCGAAACCGAACTTCTCGTCCAGCCGCCGCTTCAGCTCGACGTTGGCCCGGCGGAGCCGGGAGTTCTCGGCCGCTTTTTCGGTAACCGCCCGAAGCTGGCTGATATCCAGCGGTTTCAACAAGTAGTTGAACGCCCCCTGCTGCATGGCCTCGACCGCCGAGGGGACACTGCCATGGCCGGTGATCAAGATGACTTCGGCGTGGGGCTGTTCGCTCTTGGTTCGGGCAAGGATCCCCAAACCGTCGATGTCGCTCATCTTCAGATCGGTGATGACCACGTCGAAGGCCGACTGTCCGATCAATTCGGCCCCCTGCGTGCCGGACGTGGCCACGCGACAATTGAAGCCCACCCGATCGAGGCTTTCAGCTACCACCTGGGCGTGCGGCTCGTCGTTATCGACGATCAGCACGTCAAGAGGCGGTCCGGCGGCCTGATTCTCTTTCGACGGCGAGACGTTCATGCAAGCGATAATACAACACGGGTCGGATTCGGGCCAGCAGCCCCCCGCTTCTTTTTCCGGCCTGTCTCGCCAGCGAGGACCCCTATCGCCGAGGTTCATGGGCATCCTCATCCTCTTCGCCCGAACCGGTCGCGTCAGCTGGTTGGCTTGCTCGGGCGAACGTCTCCGAACAGCGGTAGGCCAGACGGCCAAGCAAGCGAAAATAGATCATCGCCATCGCTACCGTAGCCATGGAGGAAACTACGACCCCCAGCAGTGTCATTAGGGCCCAAGTCTGACGCACGATCCAGCCGGCCGGCAGCAGCATCGCGATCGTCTCGAGATGAAACAGTCCCCAAGCCCGCCATACGGAAAACAAGCTCCCCCACACCGGCCGGGAAAACGGAATCAACGCCGAACCCGTCTCGAGCATCGACAGCAACGTCACCGGAAACAGCACCAGGACGCCGCCGAGCAACAGAAGCCAGGCCCACGGGTGGTCGGGTCCCACGGCCCAGGCCAGGATCACGCCGACCAGTATGCTCAGCAAAAGACTGTTGAACACGTAGAGGCACTGCGCGATCCAATCCAGGAACAGTCCCCCGGGCCAGCTTTCGATCTGATCGTTGCCGGCGGCGGTCTCCTGAAGGATCGTCAGGCAGTGGACCGAGGTGACCATAGCCCAAAAGAAGCCGATCATCCCCGCCAATGTGGTAAGCAACATCTGCGAGAGCCAACTAAAGAGGTTATCCCTCTCGATTGCCGAGGCCACCACACCGAGCCACGGCGCGACCATCGCCCAACAAGAAAGCGCCAAGAAGCGGGGCCACGTGTTGCGATGCACCGGAATACCAAAGACCCCGGAAAAGAAGAGCCAACGGGGCGGGGTCTGTCCCGGGGCGGACCTTCTCGGCGACGCCGCATCAGGCTGCCGTGGCAGGCGGCGGTCGGCGACCGCGGGCCCCTCGTCCGTCTCGCGCAGCTCGTACTCTCCCACGTCGTCGTCCCGCGGATCGTGCTTCCGCTTCGCCGGCGGCGGTGCAACGATCATCACGTCGTCGCAGTCGGGGCACGCCATTTCCTCTGACACCCGGTCCGCCGCGACGTGCAGGCGGGTCCCACAGCGAAGGCAAACCACGGCAGTCAGCGAGGAGAATTCCGGAGAACTCGCCGCCGGCCGGTCGGATTGCTCGCGGAGGCCGTACTCGCCGCCTTGTCCGGCGTCGATCGGCTTCTTTGCGGCCGGGGCTTCGGCCGGCCGCCGAACGATCGTCGGCACCTGGCAATCGGGACACACCACCTCTCGGCCGACCTGATTCTCGGCCACTTTCATCAGCGTATCGCACAACGGACACGTCACCGGGATATAGGTCTGGTCCGCCGCCCGCGGACCCCGGCGCGACTCGTCCGCATCCACTTCGTCGCTTAGCGCATAGCCCTCGACGGACACGTCAGGCGGTCGCTGCCGATCTTCCACCGGTCCCGCTTCCGCCGCCGGCACGACGACCTCGGTGTGGCAGTCGGGACATGCCATCCTTTGGCCGACCTGGTCCTCCGTGGCGGCCAACCGCGTGCCGCAGACCGGACAATCGACCGCAATATAGGTCTGCTCGGCCGCGGGCGAAGACGGCGTGCCGTGACTGAAGCCATAGACCTCGTGCGGCTCGACCCCTCGGTCCTCCGTCGGGACGTCGAACACCCATTGGCACTGCGGACATCGGCGCCGCGTGCCGGCCTGGGTCGCCGAGGCCTTCAGCCGCGCGAAGCACCGCGGGCAGGGAAATCGCACCGAAGCGTGGTCGGACCTGGACACGGAACCTCCTCGCCTACACTTCGACGGGAACCATCGCTGCTCGGCAGGATGCGCAGCTCGAATCGTCCGAAAGGGAAGTCAGTGCATTAGAAGAGCCGCTACGTCCATGATTGGCTTGATACGTTGGCATTAGCCAAACGGCCGAATCAAGCAGGAACGGCTGATGAGTAAAGCAGGGAAGCGTAGTCATCGTCGCCAGCGAGCACGAGCGAAAACCGTTGCCCAATAAATCCGTGATTGTCTCACGCCGGCCGTTGTCAGGCAAGTGCGAAAAGTTGCCGTCAAGCTTCAACACCACCCGTTGAGGGAAAGAATCCCGACGGCACGTGGGGCAAGGTCCCACGGGTTCGTCCAGGGTCGCGGTGCCTTCCCACACCAGCACAGGGCGAGGCTTTCGCTTGAGCTCATACACCCTTCTCAGGAGTGGTAGAGTACCCGACGCTATAATGGCATCGCTTTGTTTGGCTCTTCCGTTTCTAGGTGCAAGCGCCCGCATTTTTTGTACGATGGCCCTCCGAGGCCGTCGGTTTTCCCGCGTTTCGACGGCCTCGGAGGGCCATCGTACACATGGAAACGGAAGAGCCCTTTGCTTTTCGGTTATTGTTTCCACCGCCCCCTCCACCACGGCCTCGCTAGCCATGACAGCAATCTCCGCCATATCGGCCCAGGTCACCTCCAGGCCCGGGCGCTGCACAACGGCCTCTTGAACTTGGGACCATCGTCAGAACCAGATTCCGAGCACAAAGAATACCAAGCCGCCCGCGACACCGCAGACGCCCCGGGCGCAGAATTCGGTCGCCACGCAATTGTGGCTTATCGTACAATCTGCTAGAGTACAGGGTTCCCTGACGGCTCGCAGAGAGTCTCTTGTGTTGAGGGGCCGGGCGAACAGGGTTTGTTTTTGGGCTGGTTTGGGCAGTACGGCATGGTGGGTGCGTTGCCCCCCGGGTTACGCGATCCGCACAGTTGACGCCGCCCGACCAGGCGTTTTGAACAAGAAACCGGATTGATGGTCAATCGCAACCTTATTCGAGGATTGGATCTTAACGAGGAACTCTGGCAGGCCGAGTTGGACGAGGCCATGGAAGGGATTCCGGCCGAGGAACTCCAGTGGGAAACTCAAAACGTCGTCATCAACCAGATCGTCAAGGGCCAGGTGCTTCGCGTGGAAGGCGACTTCGTGCTGGTCGACGTGGGCTACAAGAGCGAAGGCGTAATCCTTCGCAACGAGTGGGAGAATGACGAATCTCCGCCCGAACCGGGGCAACAGGTCAAGGTGCTGATCGAAGACATCGAGGACATCCACGGCCGGGTGGACGAATCTCGCGGGATGATCAGCCTCAGCAAGCGGAAAGCCGAGAAGATCGAGGCCTGGAAGCAGGTCATGGAGAACGTCCACGAGGACGACGTGGTCACCGGCCTGGCTACCCGAAAGATCAAGGGTGGGTTGCTGGTCGACATCGGCGTGAACGTCTTTCTTCCGGCCAGCCAGGTGGATATTCGGCGCCCGGCGGATATCGGCGATTTCATCGGGCGGACGATTCAGTGCCTGGTGCTGAAGATCGACGAGGCCCGGCGCAACATCGTGGTCAGCCGCCGGGCCTTGATCGAGGCCGAGCGGGCGGAAAAGAAGGCCCAGTTGCTCAGCGAGCTTCAGGTCGGCCAGCGCCGCAAAGGCGTGGTCAAGAACATCGCCGAGTTCGGCGCGTTCGTCGACCTGGGTGGGATCGACGGCCTGCTGCACATCACCGACATGAGTTGGGGACGCATCGCCCATCCCTCGGAGGTAGTCGCCATCGACCAGGAGATCGAAGTCCAGATCCTGCACATCGACCAGGAAAAGGAAAAAATCGCCCTGGGTCTGAAGCAGAAGTCGGCCAGCCCGTGGGAAAACGTCGCCGAGAAGTACCCCGTCGGATCCCGGATCACCGGCTCGGTGGTCAACGTGATGACCTATGGGGCGTTCGTCAAGCTCGAAGAAGGCATCGAGGGCCTGGTGCACATCAGCGAAATGTCCTGGACCCGGCGGATCAGCCACCCCAGCGAGTTGGTCCAGATCGACGACGAAATCGAAGTCGTGGTGTTGGGAATCAACAAGGAGAAACAGGAAATCTCTTTGGGAATGAAACAGACCCAGGAGAACCCCTGGGACCGAGTCGCCGATCGGTATCCACCCGACAGCGTGGTCCACGGAACGGTCCGCAACCTGACCAACTACGGGGCGTTTATCGAGATCGAAGAAGGGATCGACGGCCTGTTGCACGTCAGCGACATGTCGTGGACCCGCAAGATCAGCCATCCCAACGAGGTGGTAGAGAAAGGGCAGGAGTTGGAGTGTCGCGTGTTGTCGGTCGATCAGGATCGTCGCCGGATTGCCTTGGGGATGAAGCAACTGGCCGAAGACCCCTGGGCCCGAGACATCCCCAGCAAGTACCAACCCGGCCAATTGGTCGTCGGCCCGGTCACCAAGATCACGAATTTCGGCGTGTTCGTCGGGTTGGAGGAAGGCCTGGAGGGGTTGTTGCACATCTCCGAGCTGGCCGACCACAAGGTCGAGAATCCCGAGGACGTGGTCAAGGTGGGCGAAGAGATCGAGGTAAAGATCCTTCGGGTCGATCCGGACGAGCGCAAGATCGGTCTGTCGCGCAAGCGGGTGGAATGGGCCGAAGAAGCCGAAATCGAGGCCGCGGCGGGCGAAGCCGGGCCGAGCGACGAGATCGATACGGCCCCCTTGAAAGGCGGCGTGGGCGACAGCTCCGGGCCGTTGATCCAACCCATGGCGACCACCCCCGAGCCGGCAGCCGAGGAAACCGCAGAACCGGAGACTGAGATCGCGCCGACCCCCCAAGCTGGCGTGGAGGAGGTTCCCGAGGCGGAAGGTGAGGAGATTCCCGCGGCGGAAGGTGGAGCCGAAGTGGCAGTCGAAGCGGAAACGGAAGCTGATGTCGAAGAAGTTTCTGCTGCGGAAACGGAAAGGGCTCAAGCCGTCGATCAGGAGGAATCGGCAGAACCCAAAGAAGCGGTCGCCGAGGGGACCGCGCAGACCGAACAGCCGGAGCAGTCCGAAGACGACGAGGCGAAATAGCCCCCGCCCTCCTACGGCGTACTGCCCGAGCCACCCCGCGACCCTGCCGGTAAACATCGGCGGGGTCGTTCTTTTCGGTATTGCCCGAAAGTCGGATATATTCGCCCTACCTCGTCAAACGTGTGCTTCCTTATAGAGACGCCCCGTTTTGCGTCGATGTTGGTTCAGGCTACAAGCACACAACTCTGATGGTGTATACCCTGATGTCTAAAACGCGACGCGGACAATCCACTGCGGTGCAATCTCCCCTGGAGACGTACCTGCGTGAAATCAACGAGACCTCGCTGCTCTCGGCCGACGACGAGCACGAGTTGGCGATCTCCATCGGCGAGGGCGACACCCAGGCCCGAGATCGCATGGTCCGCGCCAACTTGCGCCTGGTGGTGAACATCGCCCGCGGCTACACCGGCAAGGGCCTGGGACTGCAAGACCTGATCGAGGAAGGGAACCTGGGCCTGTTGCGGGCGGTGGAAGGATTCGATCCGGCCATGGGCACGCGGTTCTCCACCTACGCCAGTTACTGGATCAAGCAGTCGATCAAACGGGCGTTGATCAACTCGGCCAAGACGATCCGGATTCCGGCCTACATGGTGGAGTTGCTCTCCAAGTGGCGTCGCGCCAGCACCCGGCTGGCCGAGGAGTTGGGACGCACGCCCACGCCGGAAGAGGTGGCCCGGGTGCTGGGACTGCCCAAGAAAAAGCTCCCCATCATCAAGAAGGCGATCCGCATCTACAACCTCACGCCGCAAACCGACCAGGCCGAGGCCGGCTGGTCGCTGGGCGAGATGATCATGGACGACCGGGTCCGCAATCCCGAAGACGAACTGGTCGAACACGACAACCTGACCCACGTGTTGCGCCAGTTGGAGACCATGGACCAGCGCGAGGCGACCGTGCTGCGGATGCGGTTCGGACTCGAGGACAACGAGCCCCGCACGCTGAAGGAAATCGGCGAAACGCTCGGCCTGACCCGCGAACGGGTGCGTCAGATCGAAACCGAAGCCCTCGCCAAGCTCTCCGAAAGCCTGGGCGAGCCGGATTAAGCTGCCGGCCGAAAAAAGGGGACGGGGGGCTTTTTCCACTCGAGACGCCGGCACCCTGAACCGACGTCGCGGAAAAAGCGCCCCGCCCCTTTTTTCGAGTTCTTCAGGAATCTTCGTGGCTCCATTTCGGCTCCATCGAAGCTGACCGCACCGAGGAGTACGGGTTCCTCTTCTGCGGATTCCACGTCCTCTGAGCATCGTGAACAGAGAAGAGGAACCCGTACTTTTCCGGCAAGTGAATCCGCTGTCTCGCCGGGCAGCCACGAAATTGCCCGAAGAGCCCATTTTTCGAGTTCAGGGGTTTTCTCCGAGCGCTGCCGATGGCATATTGGACCTCTAAGGAGGTCCTCATGTCGATCGACCCTGCCGCCGGCGAAAAACCAACTCGCCAACCGATCGGCGTGCCTCGCCGCTTCGCCGTGGGCACGGCCCTGATCATCGTGACGATGTACAGCGTCCTGTTCGCCGTGATGACCTCTCTGGGCGCCCACCCAAGCGTGTTCGCGATCGTGGCCGTCTTCTTCACCGGCGTGGGTGCCGCCCAGATGCTCTTGTTTCGCGGCCGGCGGCCGCCGATGCCCCTCCGGGAGGGGGAATCCGGCGTTTTCGCGGATTAGACCGTAGCCTTCGCCGGGTTTCTTCGTGGTTAGTAATGGAGAGTTGCACCGCATGGTCCCTCAAGACGCTGACACCGAGGCATTGCTCGATAAAGCCCGTGGCGGCAGCCAATCAGCGGTGGAGCAACTCCTGGCTCGCCACCGGGATCGGCTCCGCCAGATGGTCGCCGTGCGGATTGATGACCGGCTGTCCGCGCGGATCGACCCGTCGGACGTGGTCCAGGAAACGCTTTCGGTGGCGTACAAGCGGCTGTCGAGCTACCTCCGCGAGCCGGCGATCACGTTTTACCCGTGGCTGCGGCAGATTGCGTGGAATAGCCTGGTCGATCTCCACCGCCACCACGTGCTGGCCGAGCGGCGGAGCGTCAGCCGGGAAGAGCCGTGGCAGCTTTCCGACGCGTCGGCCGACCGGCTGGCCGGTCGGTTTGTGGCCGCCGGAACCGGTCCCATGAAACGGTTGCTCAGAGACGAGGCACGTGCCCGAGTTCGGGCGACCTTGGAGCGGCTGGCCCCGGCCCACCGCGAAATCCTCACACTGCGATACCTCGAGCAACTCGGCGGCGCCGAGTGTGCCGCCGTATTGGGGATCAGCCACAAGGCGGCCAACCAGCGACACCTGAGGGCCATTCGGCGGCTCCACCGCCTGTTGGCCGACGAAACATCGAGGGAAGCATGATGAAGGTTTCCACCCCAAGCGAAACCGGCACAGATCGGGTGCTGGCCGATTTGCTCGAGGAGTTGGCCAAGCGAATCCAGGCGGGCGAACCGGTCGACGTCGAGGCCTACCTGGCCGAACACGCCGACTGTGTGGACCAACTCAAAGAGCTGCTGCCCACGGTTGAATTCCTGGCTGAGATCGGCCAGTTTGGGGACGCATCCGACGTGCGGCCGGCCGACCGGTCGGCGCCCGCACGAGATTCCGGCGCGGCGGCCGGCATGTTGGGCGATTTTCGCATCCTCCGTGAGATCGGCCGCGGCGGGATGGGGGTGGTTTACGAAGCCCAACAGGTCTCGCTGAACCGCCGCGTGGCCCTGAAGCTATTGCCGTTTGCCGCCGTGCTCGAACCCCGCCACCTCCAACGGTTCAAGAACGAGGCCCAGGCCGCCGCCGCACCACACGAACATCGTGCCGGTTTTCTAGGTCGGCTGCGAGCGGGGTGTGCACTATTACGCCATGCAGTACATCGAAGGGCAGACCCTGGCCGAGGTGATCGGCCAGTTGGCAGGGGACAGGAGTCAGGGGTCAGAGATCAGGGGTCAGGAGTCAGGGGTCAGCGAAGAAAGTGAGAGGGTGACGGGGTGACGGGGTGACAAGGCGACCACGCCAACCCCGACCGATGCACCCCCTCACCCCGTCACCCCCTCACCCCCTCGCGCCGCCGAGACCTCCCCGCTGGCCGCCCTCTCCACCGAGGTCTCGACTCGCACACCGGAGTTCTTCTGCACGGTGGCCCGCCTGGGCGTGCAGGCGGCCGAAGCGTTGGAACATGCCCATCAGATGGGCGTGGTGCATCGCGACATCAAGCCGTCGAACCTGATGGTCGCATCGACTTCCCCCTCTCCCGCCGGGAGAGGGGCCGGGGGTGAGGGCCCGCATCTCTGGATTACCGACTTCGGCCTGGCCATGGTCGAGACCAGCCCGAACCTCACCATGACCGGCGACGTGCTGGGCACGCTCCGCTACATGAGCCCCGAACAGGCCGAGGCCAGGCACGGCGTGTTGGACCACCGCACCGACATCTACTCCTTGGGGCTGACGCTCTACGAATTGCTCACGCTACGGCCGGCTTTCGGCGGCGACGATCGCCAGACGCTCTTCCGCCAGATCGCCGACGACGAGCCGCGCCGTCCGCGGCAGATCAACGCGGCCACACCGAAGGACCTGGAGACGGTCGTCATCAAGGCCATGGCCAAGGAGCCGCAAAGCCGCTACGCCACCGCCGGGGACCTGGCCGACGACCTGGAGCGATTCCTGGCGGACAAGCCGATCCGGGCCCGACGGCCCACGCTTCTGAAGCGTGCAGCCAAATGGTCCCGCCGGCACCAGGCCGTGGTCTGGTCGGCGGCCGTGTTCCTGCTTTTAGCCACGATTGGCCTGGGGATCAGCAACTTACTCATCACCTGGCAAAAGAACGCAAAAGACGTCGCCCTGCAAGACCGAGCCAAGGCACTTGCCGAGAAGCAAGAGGCCCTCGAACGAGCCAAGACGAACGAGGCTCGGGCCACCGACGAGGCGGCCAAGGCCAAGGCGGTGGTCGACTTGCTTCAGGAAATGCTCGGCTCGGCCAACGCGAACCAGGCGAAGGGAGCGGACTATACGGTCCGCGAGTTGCTCGACCACTTCTCGGCTAACCTCGGCGAACAACTCAAAGACCAACCGGAAGTCGAAGCGGAGCTCCGATCGACCATCGGCCTGGCCTACTGGCGGCTCAACCGGTTTGATGAGGCCGAGCCACATCTTGGTGCCGCGCTTGAGTTGCGACGCCGGATTTACGGCAACGAGCACGAAAAGGTCGCCGAAAGCCTCGTTGACTACGCCTGGAACGAGGGGGAACGGACGCATCGCGCCAAGGGGCTAGCGCTGGCTCGCGAGGCGTTGGCGATCTACCGAAAAGCGGGTGGCCAGCCAGAAGGGATGATCCATGCGCTGCGTGTGGTACTATTCTTCCTCGTGTGGGAACCGGGCGACCACGTCGAAGGCGACGCGATCGCCCGCGAGGCGTTGGCGATTGCGCAAGAGGCAAACACAATGGAATCCCCGGATGTCGCCGACATCCTTCATGACCTCGCTTCGTGGAAATTGAACCGGGGCGACCACTCCGAAGCCGAGCGCCTGGCACGCAAAGCAGTGGCGCTGCATCGCCGTGTGCATGGCAACGAGCACCCGGAAACCGGGCATGGTCTGGGCATCCTGGGAACGGCGCTGCAAGCCCAGGGTGACCTCACCGCAGCCGAGGCACACTTCCGTGAAGCCCTGGCCATCTTCCGCAAGCAGTACGGCGACGACAGCGAACTGGTGACCCACTTCTTGCGCCGGATGGTTGTTGTACTCCGACGTCAGGGCAAACTGGAGCAAGCAGAGGAATTCTACCGTTCCGCACTGAACCAAACGCCGAACACCTGGCAGGGTTTCCTGGCGCGAGCAAGTGTGTGCGCGGCAATGGGAAGAAAGTTACCGCTCGCCGATCGCGAGAAAGGCGTGGCCCTCTTGGAAAAGCAGGTGACTAAGTTCCCGGACGAACCCGGTCGGGCGGCGCGACTCAATTCCGAGTACAGCTTCCTGGGCAATTCGCTGCGAAACATCGGGCGGCTTGAGGACGCAGAGAAAGCCTACCGTAAGGCCATAGCGATTTCCGAGAAGCTGACGACCGACTTCCCGACAGAGGAAGGGTACTGGAACCAGTATGTCGACAGTTACGGCCGTCTGATCAAACTGCTGAAATCCGCCGGCCGCGCGGAAGAAGCGGAGCAGATTCTCCAAAGCATGAGGAATCCCCGGACGGCCGGTTTCTTTGCTCGGCGTGCTAACCTGTTTGGAGACCTAGGGGAATTCGACCGAGCCCGATCCGATTGCGAGAAAGCCGTCGAACTGGGGACTGCGTCCTACAACATTCGGTGGCAGCATGCGCTCGCTTGCCTTGGTGCCGATGACCGACCGGCGTACGGCAAGGCCTGTGCGGACATGCTCCAGCAATTCTCCAATAGCAGCAACATGAGCGAACTGTTTTTTGCGGCCTGGTCGTGCGTATTGGCCCCCGATGGGGTGGACGACTATTCGTTGGTCATCCAACTGGCCGAGCGAGCCGTGAAGGCGGAGACTTACTTTCGGAATCAGCAGGGTTTGGGAGCCGTGTTGTTCCGGGCGGGCCAGTTCGGCGAGGCGATTGAAACTCTCCAGAGCGTCGCCGAGACGGAAAAGCCCCAGGACGCCTCTCCCGCCTACGTCTGGTACTTCCTGGCCATGGCCCATCACAAGATGAACAACGCCGACCAGGCAGCCCAGTGGCTGGCCAAGGCGAATGCCTGGACCGATCGCGTACTGGGCGAGGCCGAAGCGGAGGCGGCGAGCCTGCCGTGGTATCGTCGCTTGACCCTCGACCTGCTACGAACGGAGGCCGAGGGTTTGCTGAACGTCGCCGACAGCGACAAGAAGCCGGAATCTCCACGGGAAGAAACTCCAGAAACGGATGAGCCAAACACCGAAGCGGGGCAACCGAGCACGGAACAAGAGGAAGCAGCTAATGATGAATGATGAGCAAAAGCTGACAACGGAAAGCTGAAAGCGGACAGCTCACTGCTGACAACTAGAAACCGACAACTACAACAAAAAACGGCCGGTGAGCCCTCGCGGCGAAACGGGTAACTCACCGGCCTGGCACTCACGCGGGCGATCGGTTTGCGCGCCCACGGAGCGTGTCTTTCCATTATACCGCAAACCGGCGTTTGTCGAAGCGCCAAGCGATACGAATCAACCGAACAAACAGAACTTGATGAAAGCGGCCGGTGAGCCCTCGCGGCGAAACGGGTAACTCACCGGCCCGGCACTCACGCGGGCGATCGGTTTGCCCGCCCACCACCACCCCCTCGAAAGGATCCGACATGAAACGCCGAACTCTGTCCAGAAGAAACAGTCGTAAATCGAAACTCCGGCAACAACAACGACGGCGCGCCGTCGGGCTGTCCGTCGAACGGCTCGAACCTCGCATGATGCTTTCGGTCGGCGACCCGTACGTCGATCTGAATATCGTAACCGACTGGTCGGAAGCGGGGTTCACGGATCGTGGCTATGATGTCGCAGTGCAAACCGATGGCAAGATGGTGGTCGCCGGTGTCCGCGCCAAATCCATCATGCAGAGTTCACAAGATCTGTTGGTGGCACGCTATAACGCCGACGGAACGATCGACACCACTTTCAATGGAACGGGCTATGCTGTTTACGACTTCGGGGAATTCTACCGCGATATCGGCACGGATATCGCTATTGGAAGCGATGGCTCGATCGTTGTGGCGGCAATGGCGATTGAGTATTACACGGATCCGTCGGTTGAGAGCGACAATTTCGTCGCTCGCTTTAACAGCGACGGAACTCTGGATAAAACCTTTCGCATCGGCGCGCCCATCGTGCCCACCAATGATCTGCTTGTTTTATCTACGGGTAAGATTCTCTTTCTTTCGAAGGTCACAAATCCGATAGACCAAAAAAAGGCCCTTAAGTTGACTCAACTCAATTCGGATATGACCCTCGATACGAGCTTCGGTTCCGGTGGCTCGGTGGTTCACGACGCTCTGGGGCTGGGGCGTGCCAATGCTGGATTGGCAATGGCCGAGCAGTCTGATGGTAAGATCGTGGTAGCCGGTAGAGCTCGCCCCATCGAGGGCGCAGGACCAGTAGGCTACTCTGTGCGTTTCTTGGCCGATGGTAACCTCGACATGAGTTATGGATCCGGCGGAGAGGTCGCCATCGACCCAAGCGAAAACATAAAGGCTCTCGCTCACATCGCACTGGATGCCAATGACAACGCCTACTTCGTGCAGTGGGCAGGTTCGACACCAGGCGATAAACAGTTTAACGCTGTTAAGATCGACAGCACGGGAAGCCTGGATACGAGCTTCGCGGACGGTGGAATCTTTAGATATAGCATGGCGCCGGCGCAAGAGACCTCGGGGTCGGGCAGCGGGAACGGAATCGCAGTCGATCAAGACGGTCAGCTCTACCTTTCTGGAAATATCGTCCATTCCGGAGGTCAAACGGATGGAGTGATCATCCGCGTGAATACCGAAGGAGCGCTCGACACGACCTTTGGCTACAACGGCTCCATCATTGTGGGCAACGGTGGCACGCTACGCGGCATGACGATCGACACCTTGAACCGCCCCGTCATTGCCGGTGAAGCGTCGTCAGTCGTTAACGGCATGAATAGCATAAACACCTGGTTGCTTCGCATCGACCCGAGGGACGGCGAGATCGCGACAACGACGTACAACAGCGCCGAGTATGCCGACGATGCCGACGTTTTTCCCATGGCACTCAAAGACGCCAAGGGGAAGAACTCCGGCAAAACCAACTCGACCCTGACGATTGACGATGCCTTCGAGATCCTCGACCTGAACGTCCAGCTCGATATCTGGCACACCTGGGATGCAGACCTCGACGTATTTCTGATCAGTCCCAGCGGCACGAGGGTCGAACTGTTCACAGACGTCGGTGGCGACTTCGACAACTTCACCGGCACGACGATCGACGATCAGGCTTCCACGTCCATCACGTTGGCGGCGGCGCCGTTTACTGGCGTATTCCAGCCCGAAGGCCTGCTCAGTGCATTCAACACTCAGAACACGAGCGGAACCTGGACGCTGGAAATCCAGGACGATGAGAACTTCGAGATCGGAACACTCAACAGTTGGTCGATCGTCGTCACGCATCCCACGTCGTCCGTGAACACCGACCCGGTCGCCGATGCCGGCGGGCCGTATTCCGGCCTCCAAGGCAGCGACGTTACGTTGGACGCATCGGCATCGAGCGATGCGGATGGCACGATCGTCGACTACCAGTGGGACTTGGACAACGACGGGCAATACGATGACGCCGCCGGGGCGACCGCCACGTTCAACTCGGCAACTGCCGGCAATTATACCGTCGGCGTGCGGGTCACCGATGACGGCGGCAAGACCGACACGGACACCGCGATCGTCACCGTAACCGACCCCTCGGCCGGGCAAATCTTCACCAGCGGAGACGTCCCCAAGACGATTGCCGACCCACACAAGAAGAGAGGCCCGCGGCCGGCGACCTCGCAGCTTACGCCCAGCGGCACGGGCACCGTGGTCGATACGGTTACGGTCGCCGTGACGATCGATCACGCCCAGGAGGCGGGCCTCACCGTCACGTTGACGAGTCCCGCCAACACGGTAGCATCGTCAAGCTACGTGGGCGGCAACTGGCAGATCGACAATCCGGCGGCATTCTCGGGCGAAGACCTCGACGGGACCTGGAAGTTGACGGTCACCGATACCGACCGCGACGGCGTCACCGGAACCCTGCAAGCCTGGTCAATAACCGTCACTCCACTCTCCGCCGCTTCGTCGCAGTCGACCGCCGCCGCGGTCGATATGGCCTTGCTGGCCTGGTTCGACCTCGATTCGACGGACGACGAAGAGACCGACCCATGGACCGAGAGCCTCGTCGACGATCTGGCCCTGATGTTGGTGTAGCAGCCGTAGTAGGAAACTCGCCCGACTCGTAAGCACGGGCCGTTGAATCCTCCGGTCGGGATGCGGGGGCAAACATCCCGGCCGTGGTGACCGCCACCGACAAGGACGGCGGCACCAGCGGGCCGGTCAGCGTTGTGCTGGACGTGATCGAGCCGGTTGAAATCGACGTCAAGCCCGGCAGCGATCCCAACTCGATCAACGTCCAGAGCAACGGGCAGATTTCCGTGGCGGTGTTTACGACCGAGGACTTCGACGCCGCGACCATCGACGCCAGTACGGTCGTCTTCGCCGGGGCGTATGCCATTCAGAACAGTCTGGAGGACGTGGACGGCGACGGCGACTTGGACATGGTGCTGCACTTCTGGACCGAGGACACCAACCTCCGCGAGGTGTACGATCTGTTGCTGGCCGAAGACCTCGACGCCGACGGCATCATCGACTCGACCCGCCAGGTGGCCGAGGTATCGCTCGAAGGCGAAACCCTCGACGACATCATCTTCCAAGGCATCGACGAAGTAGACCTGCTACTGCGCGGCAAAGTCCTCCGCGACCTGCTCGACGAACTGGCCGCAGCCGGGGCGATTTAACCGGCGGCCGGGACGCCCCGCGTAGAACGTGTTTGGTGCGTCCAGGTACGAGACCCACGTTGTCGCCGGAATTAACCCCGTATGCCGGGTTAATTCACGTGACATGCCGGGCTAACCTACCTGGCCGGTCGATAGCCGGTACGGAGGCGCCTTCCACAATCGCATTTTCGGCCTTCATCCGACCGGGTCGATCAGACGGTCACCTTTTCCTTGGTCGCATCCAGCGCGGCTTGGAGCTTTGCCTCGTTCTCGTGGCAGAGCGAGGTTTGCAGGATCTTCCCGCCGTATCCTTTGAGCTCCTCCAGCACCTTGTCGGGGGTCGCCTTGCGGACCAGCACGAACAGGACGGACGAGCCGGGACACATCGTGGCGGCCAGTTCCGTCATGAACTTGTCGCTGATGCCGATGTCGGCCAGCGCGCCGGAGAGCGCCCCGGCGGACGCCCCCACCGCCATCCCTAACAGCGGGCTAAGGAAGAGCATGCCGACCAGCGTACCCCAAAACCCGCCGCTGACCGCGCCGGCGGCCGTCAGGCTTTGGATCTGATGGAGTTTGATCTTGCCGTCCTGGTTCTTGATGGCCACCACGGCGTCGTCCAGGTCGATCAGATAATCCCGCTGCAATTTCAACAGCGCCAGGCGGACCTCTTCCGCCTTGTGCTCTTCATCGAATCCGATCACTACCAACTCACTCATGGCTTTGTCCTTTGCTACGTGAAATGGGAAGTAGGGTGGGTGCTTGTACCTTAGGTCTACCCACATGTTTTTCGTTTGACGGCGAGGTAGCCGTCGAGCATGTACTGCAGTTTCGTCCAGCCACGCCAGAGAACGAGCCAACCGGGGCGATGGTCGCTCTTCCGGTTCTG
>SDBV01006134.1_pt1 | contig 16732 bp, 11 predicted proteins | sample 2277081 | NCBI WGS metagenome assembly SDBV01 (sample SAMN10402039, study PRJNA504765) | marine sediment metagenome | isolation source: marine sediment core GS10_PC15, 223 cmbsf | place: Arctic Ocean: Southern Knipovich Ridge | collected 2010 | reverse complement strand
ATGATATCGTTTCTCTCAAGGCAGGACGTCGATGGAAAAACCACATCACAGTGTTTTGCGGTTGGTGTTATAAACAGCTCATGGCTGACTGAGAAGTCCAGAGATTTCATAGCCTGGATATTTTTCTTTATATCGCTTCCCTGGACGAGGTAATTGCTCCCAACACTATAGACGGCTTTAATATCACAGGGATAACCGCCGCTTTTCCCCTGAAGTACAGCATCTGCCCAGTTATACACCGGAACTTCGAAAAATTCTGCTTCTTCAGGGCTGCTGATCATGTCGCATGAAGGAACCGGCATCATGGCCCATGTGCAGCAGCCGGGAGCGCCCCCCTCGACTCCAATATTTCCGGCTGCAAGCTGCAGAGCGGCAGCAAACCGGGCGGTTTCTTCGCCTCCAAGGGTTCGCTGTATGGAGAGACCGGAAATCAGGGCTGCTGGTTTTGCTCTCGAAAAATCCGCGGCAAACCGTCTTATCCTCACCTCAGGCAACCCACATATGGGCGCTGCCCAGGCAGGGGTTTTCAGCTGGCCGTCATCATTGCCTAAAACATATTGCTCCAACTCTGAGAAGCCGGTGGAGTATTTTGCAATAAAATCCCGGTCAATTTTCTTTTCTCTTATCATTTCAAACAGAACCGAGGCCATGAGTGCCGTATCGGTACCCGGGAAAATGGGCATCCACTCTGTCCCAAGCCTTTTTACTGTACTTGATCTTCTGGGATCGATTACAATAACCGGTATACCGTCTTTTTTTCTTTTTAGAACCCAGTTCTCCAGATCGCTGCCGAAACGGTTATCCGAAATATTCGCTCCCCAGAGAATAATCATGCTGGACTTATCCAGAGTTGCGGGATCAAACCCTATCATTTCTGTGCCGAACATTAGCTCCAAAGTAAAGCTGGTGGCCTGTTCACTATAGCTGCCGGAAGTATCGGTGAACTTTCCAAAGCAGCTTAAAAATCTGTGTGTAAGTGCAGGGGTGTTGTGGACAGCGCCCCTGCACGCACCCGAAGTTCCAAGCCGGAGAATTGACTGGGTTCCCGGTCCCTCTTTAATTTGTGTAAGTTTGTCAGCGGTGTAATCTATTGCCTCTTCCCAGGACACTTTCCTGAATTTGCCCGAGCCTCTTTCCCCATCCCTGATAAGAGGGGTTTCTAAACGATCCGGGGAATGGACCGCCCGATGCAAATTAAAACCGCGGATACAACCCGTAATCATAGAATTGTTTACTGCGGGATTATTTGTAATCCGGATGATTTTCCCGTTTTCGGTAGTTGCCAGCAAAGGGCATCCCGCTCCACAATCCACATTACAGGATACCGGGAGAGTACTAATAGTATTTTGTTTCATAATGTTAAAGATTATAACAACAGTATCTTATTATAGCCAGTAAATATTTTGCATCCAATATTTTGCATCTGAAGAAGTTTTTTATGACTATAAATATCTTCTTAAAACCGCGGCTTTATTGATCAAAATCCTTTATGACCATTTATAGCCCTGTAAACAAAAATGAATGCAAAAAAAGAGAACCGGTACTTACCGAACTTTCCAGGGGAGTACTGGGTAGCTTGTACCTGCCTTTAGGAAAGATCAGAGTCCACATTTATCTTAGTCCATTTCATGGAGAAAAATCCCCCGAAGAGTACAGCTGTAAAGGCTACAATATAAAGAGCATAGCCTGACCAGATTGTGTGAAGGGGGGCATGGAAAAGATTAAACGCAATCGTTGTAAATCCAAAGGTTAACCCGATATTGCAGATGATATCCGCTACTAATACGAATTTACTCCAGCCATTATGTGAAAATACCATTTCAGTGCAGTGGCCGGCACAGCCGATCAGAATAAACAAAGCAAAAAATCTCAGAGCCCGGCTGCCGGCTTCAATGGTTTCCGGTTCAGAATTAAACACTCCAACCAGCAGGGCCGGCTGGAACATGGATAGAAGGTAAACTGCAATGCCGATACCCAGGCCCAGAATTATACCGGTATAGGCGAACCTTACTGCTTCTTTTTTATTTCCTTCTCCAAGGGCATGGCCCACAAGAATTGCTGCACCCTCGGCGAACCCTCCGACAATAGTTTTACCGAACCAGTAAATTGACAGTACTATATGGATTACAGCAAGATGAACAGCGCCGAACCGGCTGATAATGCCTTCATATACAAGGAAAATAGCGTGTGCGAAAATATGCTGTATACAAAGCGGAAACCAGGTCTTACCTATATCGAAATAAAGAATCCGTGGTATCTGCCTGAAGGAGAACAGCTTGTAATCCTTAAAAATGGGAGATAACGCAGTAAGCATAATAAAATAAATAAGACCTGCAGTGCATGCAATCAGAGTTCCCCAGGCAGCTCCGCTGATTCCCATTGCAGGAAAACCAAGTTTCCCGAAAATAAAAATATAGTTCAATACAACATTAAGGGCATTCATACCAACAGTGGCAAACATAACCTGATTTGTATGCTTTGTGCCTGCCAGGAATCCATAGATCGCGTAATAGAGACCGGAGATTGGAATAGACCACCTGATAATACGGATATATTCCAGGGCAAAATCAAGAGTCATTTTATCTCTGATCAGGCCGTTAAGCACAGGATTGGAAATATATGACACCGCAAAAGTAACAATTCCGGCAGCCATACTGAATAGAAGACCAGCATTAAATACCTGCCCTGTAAATAACATTGGAAAATCATTCCTGGCGCCATACCTACGCGAAACCAGGGCCTGCACCGCCGGCGCCATAGTCCATGCGAAGACCCAGAGAATCTCGGCCATCAAACCGCCGATGGCAACTGCAGCAAGGTAGTCGGTACCAAGCCTGCCCACCATTATTGTGTCGGAGATCATCATTATATACTCGGCGAACATTCCTGCGAGAAGAGGAGAGCCTAACTTGATTACTTCGCGAAAATTATGTTTTTTCATTTGTTAAAAAGGAGATCGCCCCCAAACCGAAAATTAGATAATAGGAAAAATTATAACTGCTCTTCTGCCCGACGGATAACTACCTCCAGTTTTCCAATAACATCATCTGATAAGAGGTGTTTTTACCAGTTTTTCAGTGTAATCGACCCTGGCGCCATTGTTTGCTAATACTTTTAATGCTTTATCGCTTAAAAATTTTACACCGGCCTCTTCGAGAATCCTGATGCTTTGGTCATGAATTTTTAATTGCTCATTTTCCGATAAAAACTGACATTGTGTTTTCATGTTTCATCCTTTATTACAACTCGTTTACCCTGCTCTCACCATCAACTTGTAATAAAATTAACAATTAAGCGATATCTGAAGTAATCTGCTTGTGGATTGTTACTTCCCATTCTTTAATTCCCTCAAAGAAAATTTTTCTTTCTTCCTTATTGAAAACCTCGCAGGGGAATACACCTGTCCGGTTGATCTGGCCTCGCAGAATCATCAGGGACAAGATTGATGCCGGAACAGATGTGATCCAGGAAACATCACTGGTCCCGGGAATCATGGAACATGCTTTCTCAATATTCGGGCTGTCTGTCCACATTTTATAGTGGAGTTTTTTGCCATTTTTTGTACCTTTAACGTCAACCGCCAATACAGCCTGACTCTCAATTTTCTTCTCTTTAACCAGATCAATACATTTTTTTGGTGTTAAGGTTTTAGGCAATTGGTTGCAGAAAACATCTTTTGGACTTACTTTGGTGCCTTTAATGTCAACGGGATTTGTATCCATCAGTTTTAGAACGTTAAGCAGGAATTCCCATGTTGCGCTGTCCGGATCACCCATTTTGAAATCAACATACTTGACTGGTTTTCCGATAAACTGAGGAATGGTCACTGGTTCTTCATGGTTATGGTAGAATACTTTTCCTGTCAGATTGAGGGAGCCCGGAAAATAGTACTCTTCTTCTCCTGAAAAAGGTTCTGCCCACTTATACTGATTGTGTTCCCAGTAGATGGCTTTATCTGAGCAATCTTCCAGATAGGTTTGAAAGGACCACATGGCAACGGGTTCATCACAGCTAACCACGCCAAAATCCTTAATACCGATATAATCCACTTCATCCAGTTCATCAACAGCTTCTTTGGCCATTACATTCACCAATCCAGAGTCGCCTCCGGCAAGAATGTTGGCTATTAGGCCTTTCTTTTCGAATTCTTCGGCATATTCAAGTTGTTCAACCGGGTATTTCTTGCCGTCTTTTACAGTTAGAAACTCATTGGAGGCCATGTCGATATAATGTGATCCCGCCTCAAGGGCAGCCTCAATAATCTGTCGGTTAAACGTCATCAAAGTGGCATTCACGACAAGATCATAACCGCCTTTTTTAAATAATGTGACCAATTCGCTCTTATTGGACGCATCTGCCATTTCTACCTGAATCTTTTCGGAATTAAGGTATTGGGCAACTTCCGAGGCCCTCTCGACATCCAGGTCGACCAGCATGATTTTACTGACTTCCGGGGCTTTTGCCAAAATACCGCAAATCACATTTCCTTGAGCGCCTGCCCCAACAATTATAACCTTTTTCATAGAAAACTTCTTTAAAATTTAGTTAATCCTTTAAAAAAAACTGATATTTTAGTGTTTTTCGTAATCGTATCGTCAGAGCTATTAAATGTCAATGACTAAATTGAAGCAAATCAAATTTATAAAGTAAACCTGATAACTGTGATTGCACCTCCTTTAGGAAAGGATATCCGGAGAATCCATCTCCAGGGGAGCAAAGACAGAAACGGTGAAGAAATGAACAGAACCAGTGTTTATTTACTAAAATGTTGTAATTCAGATTGTCCCTTAATTCCACTGAATCGAGGCTTGGTTTTAAGGCTCATGTACTTATAGGAGCCTTCGGTTCGTACCAGATGGATTAAGCGTGTGGTCAAACTGGTATAATGCTATACACAGTATACTAAAGTGCATAATTAGTGAACTACGAGGTTACCGGACAGCCTCAATTTTTATTCATTATGATTTATCCTATTGAAACTAAGGGATGGCTTAAGTTTTAGTAAAAAGAGATTCCACTGACCTCCACCGATACCGAATGAGTCCTTGCGCCCATGCATGGCTCTGTGGGTTCAGTTGAAGTCAGCATATTTGCTGCTCCGGCATGATCAATGCCTTTTTCATCCAGATCCGGCCATATTCCTTCCAGCAGGCAAATGACACCTTCCATAATGTCCTCCGTCACCTTAACCGGAATTTGAATATTACCCTGAGCGCTTACAACCATCACCATCTGTTTATCCTGAAGATCTCTTTTGTCGGCATCTGCCGGGTTCATCCATAGCACCTGCTGTTCGCGCTCCTTAAACCACCTGACATTGGAGTAGGAAGAATTAATGCGGTTCAGGGAATGAGGTGTGACAAGCCTTAAGGGATACTGGACGTCATCTGCCATTCCCCGATATACCGGTATGGCCGGAAAGCCGGTTTTTGAATAATTTTCTGAAGCCAGTTCAATTTTGCCGGAAGGTGTTTCAAGAGGGTTATTAACCGGATCATCAAAGAAATCAGAAAGCCCTATTCTCAGCTGCTCTTTTCCACTGTATATGCCTGTTTGCTTAAACGCTTCAGGATCTGTAATTTCTGATTCAGAAATAAATTGTTCAATCCACCCGGAAGCTGATTTTCCTTCTGAATATGCATCCGGGAAACCCAATCGATTCGATAGTTCACAGAAAATATCATAATCATCCCTGACACTGTCCGGAGGATCTATGGCCTTACCTGAATAAAACAGATAGTTCATGCCCGTAAAAAGAATGTCCTCCCTCTCCAAAAAGGAAGATACCGGAAGGATAATATCACAGTGTCTGGCTGTCGGAGTCATAAATTGCTCGTGACAGACTGAAAATTCAACTTTCTCGAATGCACGAATACTCTTCCTGATATCACTGCCCTGGGAAAGATAGTTTCCGCCTACATTATAGATGGCTTTTATATCTACAGGGAATCTGCCTTCCTTACCGCCAAGAATTGCATCGGGCCAATTGTATTCCGGGATTACTGGATTGCCCGGTATATCTGCCGTATCCATTGCTCCACATTCCGGCGCCGGCAGACCATCCCAGATACAGCCGCCGGACGCGCCGCCTATTTTTCCGATATTGCCGGTTGCGGCCTGCAATACCATGGCCATTCGCATTGCCTCTTCACCGCCAATATTTCTTTGGATGGACAAACCGGGAATCAGTGCTGTCGGTTTCCTGCGGCCGTACATCTCTGCCAGTTTCTTAATTTTACCGGCAGGTGTACCGCATATGAGTTCTGCCCACGCAGGGGTTTTGGGCTGATGATCATCTGCGCCGAGAATATATTTTTTTATCTGGTCAAATCCGATACAGTATTTTTCCAGAAATGGATAATCAACCTGATTATTATCGATCAGTTCATATAAGACTGCCGCCACCATCGCCGTATCCGTACCCGGGCGTATCTGTATCCATTGGGCATTGGGTAGTTTGGTTGTATTGGATTTCCTGGGATCGACAACAATAATGGGTACACCATTTTTCCCAGCTTCCCTGATGCGTGTAGGATATTCGCACCCGAATCTGGTGTCCATAATATTTGCACCCCATAAAATGATCATCTCTGAATGCTGTAGGGTACCGGCATCAAAGCCCACTTCAAGTGTACCAAATACAAAAGGTGTAACAAAATCGGAAGCTGCAGAGCTGTAATTGCTATACTTTGTTACATTACTTCCAAACATATTGAGAAAGCGTTCCGTCAAACTATGCGTATTATGTAAAGCTCCCCTGCATGCTCCGCTGCCGCCAAGAAATATGACTGAATTGCTGCCATACTTTTCTTTTATGGTGCCTAACCCTTCTGCAACACGATCAAATGCTTCGTCCCAGGATACTTCTTTAAAATCACCGGATCCCCTTGAACCGGTCCTGATCAGTGGTTTCAATAATCTGTCCTGTGCATATGCCGCCTGCATTGCCTGAAATCCCTTGCTGCAGCCTTTCATATAGGTTGTACCGGCAGGGTTGTTGGTTATTTTCATGATTTTGCCATTTTTTATATGTGCAAGTAACGGGCACCCGGCGGCACAATCTTTATTGCAGCTGACAGGTATTGTATGCGGTTGTGTTTTCGATGTTTGAATATTCAAATAATCCAGCCTCCCCAGCATCCAATATAATCATTACAATACCGTATTTTGTACATTGTTCTCTGACAAAATCAAGAAAACCATCCTGGGGCATTATAGATGCCTGATTTCCAGGAAGAGGTTCTACAATAACACATGCAATATCCTGCCATCTTTCATTTTATATATTCTTCCTTTATGCCAATTTTATCTGCATATGCTTCGATTAATTTGTCCTCAATGCCGAGTTCTTTCAGCTTCTCTATTGTAGGTCTTCCCCTTTCGTCCCATCCCCGATAGCTGTAATATTCACTCATAGCTTTATCGAAGGCTACTTTCGTCATTGGGTGGTCCTTCGGCGGCCCCTCTTTAAGTATTTCTTTAAATAACCTTCCGGGAAGTGTGTCCTCCCTTCTTTCGAAACCCAGCATTACATTAAACATTCTCTGGAGGTTGAATATTCTTTCGCCGACAGCATAAACTTTTTCTTCAGGCCATTCTCCCCCTGCAGTGGCTTCGTAAAGGCTTCCTATTGTTTTGTCATCAATAGACCAGAAATCGCATACACCCATAGAGAACTTAACAAATTGACTGTTCTGCATATCTGCAACCAGCTTCCCTTTCCCTTCGAAAGTGAAAGGATCCAGAGTTCCCCATGCTTCTTCTGCAAGGGGGTAGGCCGACATGTGGCATCCTCCTCTGGGTGCACTGGCATAGGCAACACCCATTCCCCATGATCCTCTTGGATCGTACCCCGGCAGTTCCATCCCTTTGACCTGCATGGCGTATTCTGTTCCACCATATTTTTCTGCAAGCCATTTCGATCCTCTGGATGATTCTTCGCCAATATCCCTTCGAAATGCCATATCCTCCATATAGCTTAAAGCTTTTTCAGCTTCACCAAAACGTATACCGAAATCATGAAGCCCTTTTTCTGTTGCCTCCATCATATAAGCGATTATTCCACCTGAAGAAATGGTATCAAGACCCAGATCATCACACAAAGCATTCATGCGTATTATGTCAGCTCTGCTGCTGACGCCTATGGATGTCCCACAAAGAGCAATAGTTTCATACTCCGGTCCCTCCACAACAGCATCCCCATCCTTCACATAATTCCCGCATGCAATACCACAGGAAAAACATGCTTTTTTATTAAGCCGTACAGCTTTAAATGCATCTCCATTGATCTTCTGATAATCCGGAAACATTCCTTTGGAGAAATTTTCTGTAGGAAGCAATCCTGACTCCTGGGAGTAATCGATAAGACAGCTGGTACCAAGAGTATATATTTCGTTCTCAGGATCTATTACACCGTCTTTAATATGGGCAGCCATCGAGATTTCCATACATTTTCTGATATCTGCTACAGATACATCCAGCCAACCCCTTATACTTATAGCTTTAAGGTTTTTGCTTCCCATGACAGCACCCATTCCGCCACGACCCAGCTGCCTGTAACGTTCCGATGAAACACAGGAAAAGGGTACAAGATTTTCTCCGGCCGGTCCAATGGCCAGCACTTTAAGCTTTTCATCACCTGTTAACTCTTTTAATTTATCCTCAGTGTCAAAGGTACCCATTCCCCTAAACTCAGGAATAGTGCATATCTCCTTTGTATCAGGATCAATATGAAGGTATGAAAGCTCCGGAGCTTTTCCTGTAATCAACACAGCATCATATCCGGCATATTTGAGCTCTGCCCCTATATGACCGCCTACAGATCCATCGGATATCGTTCCTGTCTGGGGTGATTTCGTAGTCATGGCGAGTTTTGCAGAACAGGATACAATTGTTCCAGTCATTATTCCTGTTGTAAGAATAATACGGTTGTCCGGAGAAAGAGGATCAGTTTCAACATCAAAATCCTCCATGAGGATCCTTGAACCCAGGCCCTTTTGGCCTGTATAAAGATCAACCCATTCTCTGGGAAGTGATCTGTCTTCAATCCTGCCGCTGGTTAGATCAACCACCAGCATTTTACCAAAAAAACTGCTCATTTTACTGCTCATTTTGTGGCTCCTTCTCCCAAAGTGTGATTACATCTTTCGGACACCATTTAATGCACTCCGGATCACCAACACATAAATCACAGATTATTGATTTTTCATCAGTATCCAGATAGATAATATTTGTTGGACATGCTTCTACACATAAACCACTACCGTCGCATTTGTCCCTATCTACATCCATCCATCTGCCATTACTGGTAATAGCACTGGTTGGGCATACTTCTTCGCATTTTCCACACATTATACAGTGACTGGAACGTATCTTTATTCCATTACTGTTGTACTCATGGGTCATTTTAAGTCTTGCCTTTTCCGGATTGAACACTCCGTCATGAACGGCCGAACAGGCAAGCTGGCACAATTTACATCCTGTGCAGTCGATGAGCTTGAATTTAAGGGGCATAATTCCTCCTCCCTTTCTTATCTGACTCCATTGTAAAAGATGGAACTTTAGCAGACAATAATTATCTGAAGGTATCTGTCAAATAACAGAGCCTTGTTAGAAGGATGTGATGAATCACGACAAAAAATTGTGTATAATTCAATCAATTTCTGAATATGTGATTTAAGACTAACGTTTTAAGTTAGCCACCATTGACAATCCGACTACACTAATTTAGCCTGTTGCCATGTATATTGTTATTCTTGGAGCAGGCAGGGTAGGTTATATGCTTGCCCGTCAGCTGATTGATGAGGGCAAGGATGTTGCTTTAATAGAGTTAAACTCTGATAGAGCAAAAACTTCTTCAAAAAACCTTGACTGTCTTGTGCTGAATGCATCCGGTACAAACCTGGATACCCTGAAAAAGGCCGGTATTCAGAAGGCAGATGCATTTGTGAGTGTTACTGAATCAGATGAGATTAATATGATTGCCTGCGGTCTGGTTTCTACAGAGTTTTCAAAACCAATTACAGTTGCCAGGGTCCGGAATATGGACTACACAGATACTAAACTTATAGATAATGGTATCCTTGGCATAGATCATCTTATAAATCCGGATAAGGAAGCCTCTCAGGCTATTATCCGTGCTCTTAAGCAGGGCGCCAGAAGTGATATTATGAAGTTCGAGAATGGCAAGATAGAGATGCGGGATATTCCTCTCGGAAGAGAATCAGTATTTATCAATCGACCGTTAAAAACTATAAGAAAGGAACTTAATCTCGAGTTTTTAATTTCTGTAATTATCAGAGACAATTACTCCATTATACCGGATGGAGAAACCATTCTACGTGAAAATGATAGAGTATATCTGTTGTCTACGGAAGAAATTTTTGAAGAGATCTATGCGCTTGAAAACCTAGGAGGCCAGGAATTAAATAAAATTCTTCTGGTTGGAGGTGGTGATGTCGGTATGAATATCGCTGAAGTTATCTTGGAAAGTCATGAAATTGTACCCAATATCCTCGGCAGGCTGAAGAATATACTTCTGAACAAAAAGAGAAAGAAACTGCATATTATCGATAAGGATTACGACAGAACTAAAATGTTATCAGAACGCTTTCCTCAGGCATTGGTTACCTGTCAGGATATAATGGATGAAGGGGTTTTGGAAGATGCAGAGTTGTTGAAAAACGATCTGATTATATCCGCCACAGGGAATCACGAACTGAACATAATAGCCGGTAGTTATGCAAAATCTCTTGGAATTAAAAAGGCAATTTCCCTGGTAATGAAGGACAGCTACCGTCACATGGCGCATAATCTTAATCTCGATGTTACTATAAGCAGGAATACTACTGTTGTAAACTCCATTCTTAAGATACTCAGGAGAGGAAATATTAAGAATGTTTATGCAATATCCGGAGGGAAATTGGAGGTCCTGGAATTTTCAGTTTCCGATAATTCAACACTGATTGGGAAAAAACTCAGTGACATTAAGCTGCCTAAAAATACACTGATAATACTAATTTCAAGAGGTGAAGAAAATATTATTCCATATGGATCACTCGTAGTCGAAACAAATGATCATATCGCAATAATTACAGAAAGAGAATCAATCAAGAAACTGGAAGGACTTCTTGTAGAGTGAAGATAAAAACAGTTTTACATGTTCTTTCAGTGCTAATGCTGATTATTTCTTTATTTATAATTATTTCTGCTTTGGTTGCTCTTTATTATCACGAAATACCTACGGTTTTTGCCTTTCTTAAAACCCTTGCAATTGTAATTCCACTGTCTGTGTTAATCTATTTACTTACGAGGCCAGCGAAAAACCATGTTTTGGGTACCAGAGAAGGGTTTCTTCTCGTTTCTTCAAGTTGGATTGCAGCTTCTCTCGCAGGTGCTTTACCTTTTGTTTTTTCAGGTACGATTCCCTTATACACAAATGCTTTTTTTGAAACCATGTCCGGATTTACAACTACCGGAGCCTCTATTCTGACTGATATCGAAAGCCTTTCACATGGGATGTTATTCTGGCGGTCTATGACACACTGGCTGGGTGGAATGGGGATAGTTGTTCTTACCGTAGCTCTTTTACCACTCCTGGGTATCGGAGGTATACAGCTGCTGAGGGCTGAAGCACCCGGGCCTTCACTGGATAAGATGACACCGAAGATTACCCAGACGGCAAAGATACTGTGGCTTATTTATGTAGGGTTTACCTTTTTGGAGATAGCACTGCTTATGTTTGGCGGTATGTCCTTGTTTGATGCTTCTACACACACATTCGGAACCATGGCAACTGGAGGATTTTCCACAAAAGGAGCAAGCGTTGGCGCCTTTGACTCTGCATATATCCATATAGTCATTACTGTATTTATGGTCCTGGCCGGTATGAACTTTAGTCTTTACTATAAAATTATTTCTGGTAATTTCAAGGGGTTTTTCAGAGATACAGAAATGAAAGTATATATTGCAATTTTTTTAGTTGTTACACTGCTAATCAGTATTAACCTTCTTGGTACATATGGCAGCTTTGGTAAAAGCTTACAATACGCCGGATTTCAGACGGCTTCCATACTGACCACAACCGGATATGTTACTGCTGATTTCGCATTATGGCCTGCTTTTTCTATGAATGCCCTATTCTTTCTAATGTTTGTAGGTGGCTGTTCGGGATCTACAGGTGGAGGAATAAAGGTTGTAAGGATAGTAACTCTGATAAAACTGGCAGTTCATGAGATGAAACATATGGTCTATCCAAGTGGTGTCTTCCGATTAAAAATGAATGGAATTGTCATGAAAAAGGATATAGTATATCCCATTGCGGGCTTTTTCTTTCTTTATTTGTTCCTTTTGCTTGTTGTAACCCTCAGTGTTGCTTCCGGGGGGTTTGATATTCTAACTTCCTTCTCTACGGCCCTTGCCACTCTTGGTAATATAGGGCCTGGATTTGGTAAGATAGGACCCTCTTTGAACTACTCTTTCTATCCTGTCTATATTAAATGGATCCTTAGTACCGCAATGATGCTTGGCAGACTCGAGATCTATACAGTTCTCATTTTAATCACACCAAAATTCTGGAAACCTTAGCTATGCATACAGTAATCCATGATATCTTGCAATTTCATCCCTCAACTCGTCAATAGAAACGTATCTGGCTTTTCTAATAGTTTCTTCACCCTGGATAAAGACTAGAATACCGGGAATAGTGAATATTGAGAACTTATTATCGAATGTTGTCAAGTTTACAATCTATATTAATAGTAATTTATTACTTGCAATTCGTAATAAAAAATAATAACATTTAATTTATGACAAAAACAATTGTACTTGAAGAAGTGGAAGGAAAACTTATTTCGCTTGATGATAAAATTGACAGTATATCAGCTTATGTTAGTGAATATAGGCAGATAACTGATCTTTCTGAGGTTAGCACTGCGTTCCCGGTAAATTTTGATCGGGGAGAATCCCTGTTTGACGGTATGTTTCAGAATATTATCCAGAATTTCAATTCAAACATTGAAAGTTCAACTGAAGAAACTGCAAGCTTTAATCTTATTCTTGAGAATACTTCTGATGCTGTTATAGAGTTGGATGAGGACAATAGAATTCTTAAAGTAAACCCTGCATGCCTGGCCATATTTGAATATAGGGAAGTAGAGCTTGTAGGGAAAAGCATATATGAGATTATAAGTGAAGCTTATCATGAAAGTTTTAAGAAGAGATCGGAAGATCCAAATTCTTTCAATTCCAATAATCATAAAATAAAAGAAAATGATATACATGTGTTCCGGGGGAGGACAAAATATGGAAATATTAAGTCCTTTGAATCATTCTCTACATCAATCACAAGAGATTCTAAACCCTTAAGTCTAATGATAATAAGAGATCTTACTTATAACCAGAGTCTGATAGATGAGCTGAAGGAGAGCAAGAATAATTATGATGCCCTCTCAGAAACAATTTCTGAAGTTATTATACGAATAGATGAAAATTTTAATATTATCTATGCAAATTATGCTGTTAAACAGGTCTTCGGATATGATAGAAAAGATTTATTAAATCAGGATTTTAAAAATCTTTTTCCATCATCCGAATTCAGCAGATATGAAAATGAATTCAGAAAGTATTTTTATGTGGATTTCAAAGATCGAAATGAAATGGGTCTTAAGAAGGTAATAGAAATTCTTGGAAAAAATAAAAACCGTGGTATTTCACCAATGGAAATGTCTTTCGGCAATGCGAAGGATATCAGCGGCAGAACCCTTACTTGTATAATAAGAGATATTACAAATAGAAAAAATATTGAAAGAAAGCTTAGACATCTTGCTTTTCATGATAAACTTACCAGTCTGGGAAACCGGGAACTATTTGATTCCGAAATGAAAATATTCTTTAGCGATATGGAAAAGAATCCTGATATTAATGGAGCTTTGTTTTTTCTGGACCTGGATGGTTTTAAGCAGATAAACGATACCTTCGGTCATCAGGCCGGAGATGAGCTGTTAATTCAAACTGCGATGAGACTGCGAAGAAGCCTCCGTGACAGTGATGCTGTTTACAGATTTGGCGGAGACGAATTTGTAATACTGATACGAAATATCAGGAAAAAAAGTGAAGCTGCCACAGTTGCAGGTAATGTTCTAAATGAAATCAGGAAACCTTATACTCTTAAAAATTCTTCGAACAGTTCCAGTGTAAATATCGGTGTAAGCATAGGAATATCTCTAATACCTGAAAATGGTACAGATATCGAAAATGTTACTAAAAGCGCAGATCTTGCCATGTACAAAGCCAAGGAGACCGGGAAAAACAGATTTGTTTTCTTTAGCGGAGAGTTGAATGTCTCTGCACATGAACGATGGGATATGGAACAGGGGTTAAAGCTTGCGATTACCAATGGTGAAATAGATATGTATTATCAGCCAATAGTTGATGAAAATGGCGCTGTAAAGGGCTTTGAAGCTCTTATCCGGTGGTTCCATCCTTTCAGGGGGTATATCTCACCCGACAAGTATATCCCCATTGCAGAAGAGACAGGTTTTATTATTCCTATGGGAAACTGGATTCTCGAAACGTCCTGCAGGGGTCTTAAAAAGATAAATTCCAATTCCTGGGGAAAAAATCTTTATGTATCCATAAATTTATCCGCAAGACAATTTGACCACAAAGATTTAGTGGATAATATTGATAATGTTATAAAAAGAACAGGTGTCAATCCTTCAAATCTCAGGTTTGAGCTGACAGAAACAAGCATTATGAGTGCTCCGGAGCGGATAAGCAGTATAATGGATGAGATAAAAAGCCGGAATAATGGAATAAAGTTTGTTATTGATGATTTTGGTACAGGTTATTCATCCTTAAGTTATCTTTCCGACCTTCCTGTAGACAGTCTTAAGATTGACATATCATTTGTAACAAAGCTCTTTCAGAAGAATAATCAGAAAATTGTAAACTCTATCATAAATCTGACAGAAAGCCTTGAACTGGAAGTAGTTGCAGAGGGTATTGAACAGGAAAATCAGAGCAAATATTTTATAGACAGAAAATGTAAATCCCTTCAGGGGTTTTTATACAGTAAGGCCCTAAGCCTGAAAGAGCTGGAACTGATTTATCAGACCGTCCCTTAATTAAGATTGGCCTTTGACCTAATCTCTTCTGCACTTCAATTCTGATGCCTCTGCAAACTGCTCACGTATCCATGCTTCATCGATTAGGCCTCTCTCCTGCTGTGATATAACATCCTCAAGAAATTTTTCTTCCATATTATAAAGTTCCGATTCAAGTTTACCAGACCATATCATCTTTGTTATTTCTTCAGAACTGTCACTCTTGGAGAGAATACTCACTGCCATACGATTAGAAATAAGCCATCTTATATCAGCTATATCAAGGCTGTATTCCTTCAATAAATCGTTTAGAAATTTATTCATTGTTTGTCCAGTTTTTTTCTGTCGTGGGAAGAGAGCGCAACCTTTCTTAACCTGATACTCGTAGGGGTTATCTCTACAAGTTCATCATCCCTTATAAACTGTAAGGCCCTTTCCAGTGTCATTGATAGTATTGGTGAGAGTACGACTGCCTCATCCTTGCCGGAAGCTCTCATGTTTGAAAGTTTTTTTGTTTTTGTTGGATTAACATTTAAATCACCCTCTCTGTTATGCTCTCCTATAATCATCCCCTCATATACCTTATCTCCTGCTGTAATAAACATATTGCCTCTGGGTTCCAGGTTGAATAATGCATAAGGTACAGCGGAACCGGACCGATCAGAAACAAGACTTCCGGAGTATCTGTTTGCAAAGTCTCCTTTATACTTATTGTAACCTGCAAAAGAAGAATTCATAATTCCGGTACCTCTGGTGTCGGTCAGGAATTCATCTCTGTAACCTATAAGAGAACGTGCAGGAGTGCTGAATTCGAGTTGAACTCTGCTATTATCATGGTTTGTCATATTTACAAGTTTAGCTTTTCGACGGGATAATTTTTCTGTAACAATACCTGTAAAGGCGCCTTCACACTCAATATAGAGGTGTTCCATTGGTTCCATTTTTTCACCGTTCTCATACTTGAATATTACCTGAGGTCTTCCTACATTGAGTTCGAAACCTTCTCTTCTCATAGTTTCGATTAGAATTGCCATCTGAAATTCCCCTCTCCCTTTTACTATGTAGCTCTCTTTGTCCGGAGATTCCTCTATTTGAATTGAAACATTAAGCAGACTTTCCTTTTCCAGCCTGTCCTTAATCTTACCCGGCTGTACCAGTTTCCCTTCAGTTCCAGCCAGAGGAGATGAATTTCGTGCAAATTTCATAAAAACAGTTGGTTCATCTACCGTTATTCGGGGAAGAGCTTTAGGTTTGTCTTTTGTACATATAGTATCTCCAATGTGAACATTCTCAATTCCGGAAATAACAACGATCTCTCCTGCTTCGACCTGCTCTATTTCCTGTAAACCTAAACCGGAATAACACTGTAGTTTTGAAATCTTTAGAGGGACTTCCCGGCCTCCTTTGTGTATACATATCATACTGTTTTTGGAATCAGTGGATCCATTTATTACTTTACCAATTGCCAGTCGCCCCAGATAATCAGAGTAGCTAAGAGCAGTTAACAGCATCTGAAATGGCTCACTCTCCCGATGCATAGGACCTGGAATCTATTCAACTATTTTATTCATGAGGATGTGGAGGATTTTTCCTGGTGTATCAAGCGATGCCTTGACAATAACGTAACG
>SDBV01006133.1_pt1 | contig 16734 bp, 10 predicted proteins | sample 2277081 | NCBI WGS metagenome assembly SDBV01 (sample SAMN10402039, study PRJNA504765) | marine sediment metagenome | isolation source: marine sediment core GS10_PC15, 223 cmbsf | place: Arctic Ocean: Southern Knipovich Ridge | collected 2010 | reverse complement strand
ACACACACAGGTCTTTGGAATAGGGACCCCAGCAGCGGATAACAGATAGTACTGGCTGATTTTATCATCGTAATGCCAACACGTAGCCTGGTTCGGGTACACTTCAAGCCCAAGTTCATTTTCTATAACAGGCAATAGACGCCTGGCAATCTGACGGTCTTGAAACGAATGTATATGCCGCCACATAAAACCGTCACACCCCTTGATTTGCTCAAGAATGTCAGGCTTGCGAACATCCACCCACTTTATCTTATGACCTGCCCCCTGCAGCAGTTCAGCCCAGCGCGGTGACGAAGCATCACATTTCCCAATTTTCGGATCTGTGTAGTCATCGGGACAAATAGCAACAATCATAATTACCTAATCTCTTTCTATTCACTAACAAACTGACCGTTTCTTTGAAGCGGGTCAGTTTGTACCAGCTCCCATTGACCTGTCTCGTGGATGACTGACAATAGCTGACTGACAGAATGACCCCTGTTAAGAACAGAAAAGACCAGAGCACTGTCAACGATGTCCTCTAATTGATTCAAATAATTCCCAAGCCAGATATTCACGTAATAAGTACCTTCTACAAGCCGGATTTGGCCAATTGTCATGCGAACAGTAGCCGACGAATCTGACGTAGAAGTAACAAGTTCCGAATCCTGGCTACGGATATGATATACAAAAGTACCTTGCTTATTCTTAATCGCAAAGCTGATAACAAAGCCATTGGCTGGCAAATTATCTAAATCCGCTTCGAAGGTTATGGATTCGCCAATTCCAAACCCCGTGCATACCTGCCCCTGCTCGTTCAAAGTCCGAACAGCAGAAATTCGAGCCGTCCCGGGACTTTTGCGAGTACCATTCCAGTTATCTAAAATAACTTTGCCTTTCTCGGCATAATTGTTTTGCAAATAATGGTCTACTACATCATCTACCGGCCCATCCATCGCTATTCGACCATGTTCAATCAAAATTGCCCTCGTACATAATTGCCTGACAGAATACATATTATGACTTACGAACAAAACCGTTTTACCTTCTCCGGCAACACCACGCATTTTCCCGATACATTTCTTTTGAAACCGCACATCTCCGACTGAAAGAACCTCATCAATAATTAGAATCTCAGGATCAAGGTGTGCGGCAACTGCAAATGCCAAACGCACGTACATCCCGCTCGAATACCGCTTTACAGGAGTATCAAGAAACTCCTCGACCTCGGAGAAAGCCACAATCTTATCGAACTTACTATCGATCTCAGCCTTCTTCATTCCAAGAATTGCGCCGTTGAGATAGATATTTTCTCTCCCGGTAAGTTCACGGTGAAAACCCGTACCGACTTCTAACAAGCTTCCGACACGCCCGCGAATAATCGCTTGTCCAAAAGTCGGCTCAGTGACACGTGACAAAATCTTCAAAAGAGTGCTTTTGCCGGCTCCATTAAAACCGATAATGCCGACCACCTCTCCATACTGTACCTCAAAAGAAACCTCTCGAAGAGCCCAGAACAAATCATCTCCTGACGATTTCTCTCCAAGCGTCCTCAATCGTTTTAACGGCGAAGCAAAAACATTCATAATGGTTTCACGAAAGGTCTTGTCGAAGTTTTCACGTTGACCTATCTTATATTGCTTGCCGATACCTTTAACGATAATAGCTGCTTTATTCATAGTACTATGCAATGTCCGCAAAACGCCGTTCAGTACGACGAAAATTAAAAAGACCAAATACAAAAATGACCAATGCAACTAAACCCGATACCGTCAGTGACGACCAGTTTATCTCCTCGTTCAGTAACGTGCTGCGAAACGCACCGATGATCCCCGACATCGGGTTAAGAGCCATAAGCCAGCGATAGCGTTCCGGAAGCAGAGTAATAGAATAAACTACCGGGCTGGCATACATCCAAACCTGAAGCATAAAGGGAATCACAAACCGAAAGTCACGATAGGTAACCGTCAAGCTCGCCAGGATATATCCAACACCAAGCGAGGTCATTATCGTCAAGAGGATCAACAATGGCATCAGAATTATTGATCGGCCAGGCAGATACATGTACCATAGCATAACACCTATATAGATAACAAAACTCAGGGCAAAGTCCACTAAGCAGGCACCGATACTTGCTGTTGGTAAAAAGAACCGGGGAAAATAAATTTTGGACAGCATATTTGCATTGTTCACTAAGCTCACACCTGATTGGGCCACCGAGTTCGAAAAAAATATCCAGGGCAAAAGTCCGGCATAGACAAATATAGGATAAGGATGTCCGTTTGATGGAATTTTGGCAAGTCTGCCGAAGATAACAGAAAAAATCGCCATACTTAAAGCCGGCTGCAGCATTGCCCACGCCGCGCCCAAAACTGTCTGCTTGTACCTGACCTTAACATCTCGCCATATCAGAAAATACAGCAACTCGCGATAACGCACCAGTTCCTTCAAATCTATAGCCTGCCAGCCTTTCTTGGCTTTGATTACAGTCTCGCATGGGTCTTCCAACATTGACAATTTACTCCGCCTCCGCTGTAATGATTTCGAAAAACCAGGATCTTTGACTTCTGATTTATGATTACAAATTGCCGTGATTTCTTCCGCCATTTCTTTCAACCAATTTCAGCAAAGTTCGCAAATTCTTTTGTTAACCATCCTTGATACTTACCAAACTATTCGAATTACTTTTATCATTAGCAATTGCTTCGAGTAATTCCTTTTCCAACAATTCCAAAGGTTCATTATTGATGCAAAGTCGCTTCCAGATTGCGTAGTTCAAAATATTCCAAAACGTCATCGCTTTTTGCTCTTGGCTGCTTTGCATAAGACGGATTTGCTTTTCGTCGAAGACTTTCGCCATTAGCGGCACAAAGGGCTCGAAGACACCATCTTTTTCGCCCCATCTTTCCGAGCAAACACCCCATCCGCTCTTCGGCCGGGAAATGATATGTTCCGGAATCGACAATTGACGCCCAGCCTCACGCAGAATACCCTTACTTTCCGACAGTTTTATATCCCAGGGCACTTGGAACGTCTGTTGTATCAGCTCAAAATCTGTAAACGGATAAAATACGATCTTACCATTTGCCTCCCCGAGTTTCGACCAGATAGCCTGCGTTACAGACGCGCTGCCAAGAAAAGACAGTAGTGATGTTACATCAAGAACGGAACGGCCACGATAAAACTTGATACTATTGTAACGATTCGCAATGAAATCTTTTGTTGACACTCCAAAATAATCCAGCGCCCATTCGGTATCACCATATTCGCCTAATCGCCATGCCGCATGATCAATATCCGCCAAAGACGCACAGCCAGGACAATGATAATAAACTTTGCTAAGAAAACCCTTTCCTTTCCCTGTTATCATCGACAAGGCCTTCAAAAGGTTTATTAATGGATACTGGCAAGATAGCGAAACCCACCAGGGCCTCTTCGTTCTGATATTGTCAAACAAATGACGCTGAAAAGTCGAACCAAATACACCATCTGCTCCTAAACCATTAATTACAATACGCTCATCACTTTGAGAATTATTTCTAAGAAACAAATAAAGCAGTGCCGACTGTAAGTGGTGTAATGGTTCTTCCGCAACTGAGATTGCTTCCAAAATACCAAGCAAATACTCCGTTGTGGAAGGCTCATAATACTTATGTTGCGTACCAAAAACCTGGGCTGCTGAAAATGCGTATTTCCTTTCTCGATTATCCTCAGGGTTCTCAAACGGATAACCCGCCGAATAAGTAGTCTCTGTATCAAATACCGTTTGGCAAATCTTAAGTAATATAGAAGAATCTAACCCGCCGCTCAGAAGAAATAAAATTTTATCATCCTGCCGCTTCAGCCTTTGGCACAAATTACTCAGAATATCTACTGTACCAGCGGCACTTGTTTCTAAAATATCACCACTTACTTTAGCTGTGGCCGCCGGTGGATTAAGATGTTCCGATTGATAAATGCTGCAACTACCGCCTCTAAGCCTGATTTTTAATCGGCTGCCTGCCGATAGCTGCTTTATACCTTTATAAAGCGTATTGGGAGGCATAACATAACGGTAAACAAAATACTCCGGCAAAACCTTCACGTTCTCCTCAATTTTAACCCCCACGTCTCGAAGCATTCTAATATGCGTCGAGCAGTAGAAATCACCTTTTGAATTTATATGATAATAGATTGGCCGCCCCGATATTGTAGACCGATGGATTTCGAGCCTTTTTTCAGCATCGTTAAAGCGGACTTCCGAAAAGATGATACCGCCAAAGTCACGACACCGAATCAAGGGTGACTCAACAATCGAAAAACCATCTTCTGTTACAATCAGCTTCGACAAAAAATCGTCAGTTAAAATACTGAATATCCGGGAACAGAACCGCAGTTCTTTAATCCCTGCAAACTGCTCAACATCGTCAATCTTTTTTCGGGTTACAGCTATGAAGAACATTTTGTCGCTTTTAGTTTAAGATGGTTAAAAAAATTTGATAAGGAATCGTGAAGGCTAAAATCAACCTTCACGATTCTCATTAAGTAGATTCGAATCGGATCACTAACTTATTAAAAACGGCTTTTTAGCAACTCAATGTGATCATCTCTTACCTCTATCTTATGTGCGGTACCGATTGTTCGCAGCACATCCTTAATCTCGAAGGAAAGCACCAACTGATTGTAAGCCAGATCGCAAATTCGCAGAGGCACTCCAGAAGCCTCAGGGTTGCTTTCTTCATAGACTGTCTTATCGCTAAGAGCCTCAACAAGCACATCTTTAACCCTGTTGCTCGCCGGTGCCATTTTACCTAATACACTAATAATATTCTTCTTGGCCACGGCATCCCCGCTTGAATAAAGTTCCAAAAGCCCATCGACCGCCTCATCGAAAAAGACCTGTACTATCTCTTTGGCAACACGTAAGTCGCCCCATCGATTTACAACTTTGCCGTTGATTGTCTCCGCCACGGGCAATTTAATAGACTTCAAAGCAACCTCTATTGCATCTGTCTTTATATCACCGAACGTGGTAGAAATGGCATAACGCAGGAAATCTTCATTCACCATGAACTCACCTTCTTTAAGCTTCTCAAAGGCTTCGGTCAAAGTAAGATTGCCCAGCTCTGTCATTATCTCTTCTTGTCGGGAACTCAGAGAGTAGTCCGCTGCTGATGTATCCAAAGGTACAGTAGCCATTGACGTTGACTGCAACACCGATGCCGATAGGGGCTGCGATACAGGCGGCACTTTGCTAAAGTCATAGAAATCAAAAACTGGGTCGTTGCTCTGAAGGGTCGCCCATATTTGCTCGTCGCTCCTGCCCTGGAAATACTGTTGCAGATACAAAGAGAAACCCGTGCCGCCCTCCATTCCAGTTGTATTTAATGTGTAGAACAGAATTCCCCGATTCAAGGTGTCGATGAAGTAGTTGCCGGAATCACAACTGAGATAAAACATCCTGCCATACCTGAGATTTGCCGGATCAATTTCCAGCTCTTTCCGGTAAACCAATGTCTTGTACGAGTAGTGTGTCTTAGGATAATCCACGTTGTCTATGCTCTTATCCCATACAAGTGTTCTAACGTAGCTTTCTTTTGTCTCGGCAGAGGTACTGCCCCCAACATCGGTCACAGTCAGCCTCACAGTGTAATTGCCGAATTCGGTATAAGTGTGCCTTGGACGCCGTTCATGACTTACGTTGCCGTCGCCGAAATCCCATAACCAGCAGTCATGAACCTGGTAGCCGCCGTTATCAGGGGTATTGGTTACCGCTATCGTGCCCGGATCAACACTTCCGTCACTATCTTCGTCATTGTCAAGTATATCAATAGTTATCGGCACACCAACACCGGTCGCTACCGAGTCTTCGACCGCTACTGGAGCGTCTCCGACTATCACCGTAACGGTCGCTGCGTTCGATACCACCGAATCATTATCCTCAACTGTATAGGCAAACGTATCTTCACCGACAAACCCTCCGTTTGGTGTGTAAGTTATTGTCCCTTCAACCGTGTTAACTTCAGCCACACCATTACTTGCAGGACTCGTCACCACCAAAGTGCTGGCATCTATACTGCCGTCAGGATCAATATCATTGTCTGCCACATCGATCTCGACTGCGTCGTTCTCGCTTGTAATTGCAAGATCGTCAAAAGCTACCGGCGAATTCCCGACCTTTACCGTAACAACCGCCTGATTTGAGCTGTCACCGTCATCAGCATCTACCGTGTAAGCAAATGTGTCTTCGCCAACAAAGCCTCCGGATGGCGTATACATCACTATCTCGTCGATATCATTAACCTCGACTGCGCCATTGTTAGGCGGGGCGGTAATTGTCAATGTACTCGGGTCAATATTGCTATCCGTGCCCTCGTCATTATCCAGCACATCAATTTTAACCGCTACCCCTTCGGCTGTAATCGCTGAATCGTCTCTGGCCACAGGGCTGTCGCTGACCGTTATTGTCACGATGCCCTCATTCGATGTACTACTATCATTATCAGCTACCGTATAAGCAAAGGTATCTGTACCGCTAAACCCGGGAGCGGGCGTATATGTTATGCCCTCTCTTAGTTCACCGGTACTGTAGTCGCTGAAGTATACTCTCAAGGGCGCTTGGCCGGTATTACCCCAGGCACCAAAATCAGCATAAAGCGTCTCTTCCGGCTGTGTTGCACCAACGACAATATAACCTACCCTTGTCTTCGTATCGCTTCCCATCGGCCCGGAAACCGTCAAACTCACCGTATAGGTGCCCGGCGAATTATACTGATGCTCGAGCTCATCTCGCGTACTATTAGTCAACCCATCGCCGAAATTCCAGACACGGTCGGTTAGATCACCCTTACTGGAATTCCAGAACTCTACCACCAAAGGTGCCGTTCCAATCCGCACATCTGACGAAAAATCAGCCACAACCACTTCCGGTGGATTGTCTACATGAGAGATTCTCAGTCCATCTGCAACCACAGAACCGCTGGACGCGCCATCGGTCAATACAACTGTATAATCGTTGGCATCAAAATGGAATTGTCCTATCTGGTTCCATTGCTGACCGTTAATTCCCTGGTTCACACGAACAGTTGTGCTGCCCGAGTCATGATTTATTGTGTAAGGGGCATCGCCCGAATGCCCTTGCAGCCCGGGCCACCACGACAGAACCTTGTAATCACCTGCCTCAGGAACCGTGAAATACCACGTAACACGGTCATTGCCCGAACCTGCCGCGTTGGTAATGTAATTCTCTCTGTAATACCGACTGCTATCTTGGTTAGCCGGAAGATTCTGATACTGAAGCCAGTTGCCCGTAACTATACAGGAAGGACTATCTGGTGTGGGATTCGTTATATAGTATTTTAAGTGGTTGGGGTCATTGGGGTTAGGCCCCGAACCATCCTCAGAATACCACGCATCACTCCGGGAATCAGAAAACCTCTCAATAGCACTGTTATTAACGGTTTCAACCTTATAGTGGGTCGGATCACCGGAGACCTGGTATGTCAGATAATAATTGTAAGGCGGATCTCCCCTCGGGTCTCCGAAATCATAAGGCATGATCGCGCTGGTTCCATCCTGGAAAACAGGCCACCAGTATGGATACGCCTGACCCCTTCTCATACCGCTAACTGAAAGATGTATCCATGGTGACGAAATATTCAGTATCCTGTCGTCATCAACGCTATCAATATCAAGGATCATTTGGTTGTAAGTTTCATCGTTTGTAGCAAAAACAGGTCCTAAACCATAATTTGAATGACCATAGAAAAGTATATGAGCACCAGCGGTTTGCAAAGCTTGTTTCATACTTTCAACGTCATTAAGAATATGGACTACAAAGGTTTTGTTAAGAGAGTTGTTTATGTAAGTCCATAGGTCGTCCCCTTGTTGGGTAGCCCCGATATTTTGAAGCGTCGTTCTTAATACGTATCTTGAATCCTCAGGCCCATATCCGAAAAAGGCATAGATATGCTCTTCTAAATCGCCTCCTATCTGAAGCACATCGCTTACTTCTTGCGACCAGCTGCCCAGGTTGTCCTGAACTTGGAAATATATCGTATGTGTACCCTGTGAAAGGTTCGACCTGTTAAAACTTTGCTGGTCACTGAGAAAATCATCAACACTTGATCGCCAGTTATAACCTTCGATGGTCCCGTCACTATCCGTACCGTGGCCGGAGAAACTGACCGGCTGACCCGGCTCAACAGGATTTGGATTTATCGAATCTATCACTGCTGTAGGCGGTATGTTTCCACCTGCCTGATAAACACACATTAACGCGTCGGCACATGTACTTGATGGACCTGGCTGAGAAATAATCGTAACTTCGTAACTGCCGCCGGACACAAAAGGATATACTCCTAAAGAATTCCACTGCCCGCCATTTTGCTGTTGATTGACATAGACCGTATCCGTACCGCCCTCATATGAGATTGTAACTGGAACATTTGTACTCCTGGAAGGCCATTCGGTCCAATGCATCGATACTTGATAATTACCTGAAATCGTTGGGTTAATGTACCATGTATATGTCGCGCCGTCTCTGCCCCAGTATGAGTCCGCGCCATAAGGATTAGTACCACCTGAAACAGACCAGTTGCCTGTGTAGGAAGTATCCGCTGTACCATTGTCAATTATGATCTCCGTTACAGGGGTATCATCTTCGATAATGAGAATTTGATTAGCTGGTGCGGATTCACCACCATCATTGTCATATACCCAGAAAGTAATAGTATGAGTCCCTAACGAAAGTGTAGACACCGAGAATGAGGCCTCGTCACTGAGGTAACCGTCAATGCTTGATTCCCATATGTAACCTGTTATCGTACCATCCGTATCTACTCCGTGACCATCAAAGTCAATAGGTTGATCCACTTTGCCAGGATTTGGCGCAACCGAATCGATAATTGCTTGCGGTATACCGCTTGATGCTGCCGACGTAAACTTAACAGCATCGGCGCAGGTACTTGAAGGGCCCGGCCCAGCTGTGATTGTTATACTATAAGTAACTCCCGATTCGAAAGAATATGTGCCAAGACTGTTCCATTGGCTTACATTTTCCTGCTGGTTAACGCTAACACTGGCAGTACTGCCAGAATGTTCTATACTTACCGGCACCGCTGTACTTCTGGAAGCCCACCCTGTCCAGTACATCGACACTTCGTAATCACCGCTTTCAATCGGACTGAAATGCCAGCTAAAGGCCGCTCCATCACGCGCCCATAAACTATCAGCACCGTATGGATCCGCAGCGCCCGATACGCTCCAACTGCCCGTACTTGATGTTGCACTATCACTGTTATCTATAATAGTTTCAATAGGCATCTGCCCAACTACCAAAACCTCAGTCACAGCTTCCGACCAGATATCGTTGTTGTCCTTAACCTGGAAAGATATCGTATGAGCACCTTCACTAAGAGATGGTTGAGTGAACGTATCCGACTCACTTAATAGTCCGCCAATGTTTGATTCCCACCGATACCCTGTGATAGAACCATCTGTATCTGTTCCATAGCCCGCAAATTCAATCGGCTCACCTGCATCGGCCGGGTTAGGACTTATCGAATCAATATACGCAACCGGCGGCAAATTACCGGAAACGAACCTGAACAACACAGCATCAGCACAGGTGCTGATGGTAGAACCGTTAGCCGCTGTAATCGTAACACTGCCGGCGGTATTGAAATAGTATGTTCCCAGACTGTTCCACAGACCGGCGTTTTCCGATTGGTTGACACTTGTCGTGGCCGAACCTCCATCATAATTAATATCAACACTTATATTACCTGCCCGCGACCCATATCCAGACCACCACATCAGCACCTCATAAATACCCGCTGGCTGAGAATCAAACGCCCATGTATATGTTGCTCCATCACGTGCCCACAGACTGTCATCCCCATAAGGTTCAGAACCTCCCGAAGTGTTCCACGTTTCCGTGTAAGATGTGCCGGCCTCGCCATTATCAATAATGACATCACCAAAGGCACTCGGTGTGTTCAAACCCCCTAATACCAAGTAAGTCACTATGACTACAAGTAAAACTCTTTTTACAGCTTTCATTTTCTTGTCCCCCTGTTTTTCTGGTTAACATTATCATCTTCCGAACATTCGAACTTGCCCCCGATGATAACGATAGCATCAACCTTGTAAATCAGGCAGCGCCTGCTTTTTATTATCAGCCTAAGTACTTCTATTCGCATCAGAAACCCACCCATAGTAGAAACCACAATTACCAGTAACGATTAAAGAGGAAAATACCCTTGCCGCATTTCCTGGCGTGATTTTTGAACTTGGTTCCTTAGTTTGCACTTCGTCCCCGTGGGGTGCACCAAAACTTCTTGTTTGTTCCGTCCAATGGAATCATTTAATAACTCAAACTGACCGATTTGTGGTATAGATTTTGCCTAATCTTTTGATATAGAACACGTTATATCAATTACCGACAAAGTCGGTTTCCATTCACTAACGACTATTCACTAAATACTATCGACTCTCAAACTGACCCGTTTCTTCGAAACGGGTCAGTTTGAGTAATAAGCTCTTGCTATTACCAATCTATCTCAATCCACATCCCGTGGTGTTTTTGCATTTTCGGCCACTTTCACCCTGCCCGCACCGTCAGGAAAAAAGTCCAGCATTAAGTAGGTAATATCTGTCGCCGCCGCTCGGACCGAATTCTCCAACGCAGAGCTTATTTGAACTTGCGCCACATACCGCGCAGGATCTCCAGCTATATTCGGCGTTCGCCACCCAACTCCCGAAAAGCCCTTTTCACTGTATGCAATTTGACCATTCAGAATGTAGAAATTCAAAACGACAATTTCAGCGGTCTGTGGCACAGGCTGGTGGAAACGATGAACCAGGCATGGAGTTACTCTGCCTGTAACCGACGTAAACTCCGAACGTTCTGTACTATCGTGTATCCAACCCGCGGCAATATAACAAACCTTAGGCTCATGGCCCCGCATCGTCCGGGGCCTGGCTGAATATGCCACATAGATATTTACCCACTGGCCCGTTGATTCATTCACATAAAAACGATTTAGAAAATCATCGTTTTGGGCCAACCGCTGGACCCCTTCAGAAATCGGAACATCTTCACCTGTCCAGTTGTTAATCCTCAAAGGAAATGCCGCCAGATTAACAGGCAGCTCTATCGCCTTCTCTGCTATAAGTTCCAGGCGAATCGCCGCACTACGATAACCGATACCCGCCAGCAACAGAATGCTAACCGCGGACAGCCAGATTAATCTGAAAAATGCTTTATTCGTATGAGTCGATGAAAGGATAAGCATCTACTTTACCTCACGCCGGAAACTAACCCCTCGACGTTATTGCAATACCGGCAATCCCATTTAACGGTAACAAGAATGATTTCCTAACGCGTTACACCAGCCTTAGCCTTGTCGCGATGGATAGCTTCATACACTTCTTTGCGATGAACCGGTATCCACCTTGGAGCGGTTATTCCAAGCCGTACCTTATTGCCCCGCACATCAACTATAGTTATTTCTACATCTTCACCAACCATAATCGACTTGTCCTTGCTTCTGGTCAAAACCAACATTTTTTAACTCCTTCCAAAATATTAAAACCGGCTTTGGCAACCATTAAACTGACCCTGACAAAAACGTTTCGTTTCATAATAACCGGTGCAAGCTCCGTGTAAATCGGGGCTGGCTCTGCTTTTGTCATCAGCCGAAATACTCTTATAGCCACAGGAAAATCCCCTACTGCGCAAATAAGAAGAACCCCTATCCCCGCAAAAACACACTGACCGGCTTCAGCATAGAAACAAAGACGGGCTCTGCAAACCTGCTACTGCCAATAAGCCCCCACTACTGCATAATCCTAATGGGATAATCAAATAAGGTAATACTAAAACCCGCTTTTTTTTTTTTACTGGCGATTTTACAGACCAATCAGGTATATTGCCCGCTTATCCATAGTGGAAAGCTTTATGCGATTGTAGGACGCAAACGAAGAATTCAGCCCTGTTTTCCCGGAAAGTAAAGAGCTACAAAATCAGGGGTTTGGTCGCTGCAGCAAAGAAGAACTTACGTTCTTCTTTCATTATTTCACTAAACAAATTCCCCTTCATTTGACGACAGGATGCTATTACGTATCGGTTTTTATCGGGTTATAGGAGTTTTTTAATGCCAAATTTATTTTACAGTACTTTGAAAGGAGTGTAACATGAAGGTTAAGGATGAGATGAGCAAATTGAGAGTTATCGAAAAGAATGAAAACAATTTACCGACGCCACAAAAATATGGCCTCTGCCAGGCGTTCAAATTTTTTGTCCTTTGCTTACTGTTGATGGTCGGCACAGCCCGGGCGGCGACGTATTATGTCGACCCAGGAGCCGGCAGCGATACGGCCGGCGGCTCAAGCTCCAGTCCATGGAGAACCATCAACAAAGCAAAAACCGTGGTCAATCCCGGTGATACCGTAAATCTACTACCCGGTTCCTACGGAACGCTTACTTTCACCCCCTCTGACAGAAGCGGTACAAGCCAGAGCTACATCACATATCAAAACGCGCCCGGCAGCCCACCGCACGCTGCTAAATTCTCTCATATTCTATTCAGAGGCGATCACGACTTTTACACAACTATTTCAGGCGTCGATGTGCAGAACTCTTCTGAAGCTGCCTGCATCAAAATTGGCGGTACCGAACCAGGCTATAGCAACTCGGGGCATATAAAAATCATTGATTGTAAGGCACATGGCTACAGTATCGGCAACGGCCCGGCTATTGGTCTCATCTACATATTTTATGGCAACAACGTCCTTATAGAAGGCTGCGAAGCCTACGATAATTCCAGCTTCGGAGACGGTATCATAATGTACAGCAGCAGCAACATTACCGTCAGGGGCTGTCATGTCCACGATATCACCGAAAGTGGTATCAGAACCGGCGGCGGCGCAAACTACACCATCGAGTACAACATCATACACACTCAGCGACCCGAATTACCCGGCGACCAGCACGGCTCAGGCATCGCAATACGTGCCAGCGACACTGTTATCAGGGGCAATATTATTTACAACTTCGGCAACACAAGACCAATACGTTTCTACCAGCAGGTCGCAGGCCCAAGCGGATACCGAAACATGCTCGTTGAAAACAACCTCGTCTACAAAACCCCCGATTATACACAAGACATGTGGTGGACTGAGCTCATAGATGTCGGAGACAACGTTGTTGTCCGCAACAATACTTTTGTTGGTGGCCTGATGATATGTTTCGCTCAGAATGCTAACGGTTCGGGCTTATCTATTTATAACAATGTTGTCACTGGCGACTTAACCCTGGACGGCCCGTATGTAAACGGCGATGGCACTCCGGGCCACGACCGATGGGTCAACGTCCGCGAAGGCGGCAACCTTTTCGGTTCACTTCAGTCACATGGCTGTGGCTGGTATTGCTATTACAGCGAATTCTCACCAACCAGCACCAGTATCGTCGGCGGCGGTTTCAGCGTAGGTTCTTTCTTCGCGTCCGGCTCTGCTCACTATCCGTACACCAGCGGCTATCCATACCTGTTAGCCCAAAGCTCTCGTGCCATTAATTTCGCAAACTCCGCCAATGCCCCCGCTACCGATCTGCTCGGCAACTCCCGTGGAACTCAGCCCGATACCGGCTGTTATGAATTCGGCGGCTCTGTGCCCGAACCACCAACCAATTCGCCTCCGGTTTTGGCTCCGATAGGAAATAAATCCGTTGACTATGGCCAGACACTGACATTCACAGTTACCGCGACAGACCCTGATAACGATTCTCTTACTTATACTGCCGCTATTCTGCCACAGGGAGCAAACTTTAATTCAGGCAGCGGCGTATTTACATGGACACCATCTCCAACACAGGCGGGCTTCCACGATATCACTTTCACCGTTGACGATTTAAAAGGAGGAACCGATTCAGAGACGATCACAATCAATTCCATCGCCGATACCACCCCTCCTCAAGCCGCTTCCGTAACCGCCATGTGGAATTCGGTCGAGATAGTCTTCACAAAAGCCCTCGACCAGGCATCAGCCCAAGACATTTCTAACTACGCAATCAACAACAGTATCACAATAAACGCTGCCTCGCTGAATGCTGATTCCACAAAAGTCGTATTGCAGACCTCAGGCCACAGCGAAAACACAATCTATAGTCTGACGGTTAGCGGCGTTAAAGACCTTATAGGAAACCTCATTGTCCCGGTAACACTCCAATACACATATAAGGATGGCCTGGTCGGGCTATGGCAGTTTGACGAAGGCAGCGGCACAACCGCCCAGGATTCCGCCGACGGCGACAACACAGGCGCCCTTATTAACGGCACCGCATGGACAGGCCAGACTCAATTAAGTTTCGATGGATACGATGATGCCCTTGAGGTACCGACCATTGGCTTCAACGCAAACACCGGAACCGTTTCCATATGGGCATATCCGAAGAATTTCTCAACTGCCAACAACTATCTCTTTGGCCACACAATCCAGCCATGGAGCAATGTAATACAATTATATATTAGAGATGCAAGCCTCACCTTGGGCATTGGCGATTCCCATTACAAACAAATGAACATACAGGCCCTGACCGCTAACAAATGGTATCACTTTGCCCTTACCTGGAACGGCACTAACTACGTCGTCTACGTCGATGGCGTCACAAAGGCAACCGGTTCGTATACCGGCCTGAACGCTTTGGAGGCCTACGCCGACATCGGCAATAACGGCAACCGCGCAGAGCGAACCAACGAGGCCTTTGATGGACTCATCGACGATGTCAGCGTCTATAATCGGGCCTTAACCGCTGCTGAAGTCCTGGGCATCTTCAACGATGAAAAATTGCTCTTCGACTCAATAGGCGACAAGACTGTTAACGAAAACGAATTGCTGAACTTTACCGTTAATATGCAGGCCCCCGACATCACCATCTTGGCAGAGCCTTTGCCGCTTGGCGCCGACTTCCAAAACACCTCGTTTACCTGGACACCAACATACGATCAGGCAGGCTCTTATGACGTCAACTTCATCGCCACAGATGGCGAAATTGAAGACATTGAACTGATAACTATTACCGTAAACAACGTCAACAGATACCCTGTAATCCAGCCGATAGCCGACAAATCCGTCGACGAAGATACCCTGCTTACATTCTCTGTATACGTCGACGACCCCGATGGCGACAGCGTATCCTGTATCGCCCAAAATCTCCCTGCCGGCTCTAACTTTGCCAGCAATGTCTTTACATGGACACCTACAGACACCCAGGACGGCACCTATGTCATAAGCTTTGTCGCAACGGATGGCGAACTCGAGGATGTTGAGAGCCTTATCATAACGGTAAACGATGTCACGCCTCCCGTACCCGATGAAACCGTGGTCATAATTGATAACGGCGACCCCGCAACATCACATACCGGCACATGGCTCACCTCCGGCGGCAGCAATCCATATGGCACCGAGTCACTCTGGAGCAGAGATGGCGACACCTACACATGGACATTTACTCCAACCGTCTCAGGCAACTATGAAATATCTATGTGGTGGACCGAATACCCTTCAAGAGGCTCAAGAATCCCAGTTAGAATCCAAAGAGCCGGCCGTACTAGAATCGTCTATATCAATCAGCAGCAAAATGGCGGTCAATGGAACCCTCTTCGCCAATACTATTACTACGCAGGCCAAAGCTATAACATTACTATCACTTCACTATCAGGCAGTGCAAGCACCTGCGCAGACGCCGTAAAATTCACAAAAACAGACTAATATACCACTGCCATCGGCCAATCTTAAGCCCCCCAGGAAAACCTGGGGGGCTTTTTTAGTTACACCAAAAAAATCCGCTACCACCGAACGATTCGCTTGATTTCTCCATTCTCCATGCCGGGAAAATTAAAAGTGCCCGATACTTTTGTTAAGTAGCAAAGCAAGTATAAATGGGAAATGTCCATTAAAGGTGGGAGTTTTGCCTATAACAAAAACAGTCTTTACCCTGATTGCAAATAATTTTATCACAGTCATACTTTATAAGCTGAAGGCAGAATATATCAGTCCTGCGGGTTTACGCCGTGTAAAAATTGTGGCAAACCCATTAAGAACTGAGTTGTGCCGACTGTTGCGAAACAGGGGCGGGAAGTCACTATGTGTAATTGCATCCTTAATACTCTTTTTGCTCAGCATCGGTGCGGTAGTAGTGAGAAGAAAACAATAACTATTTTTTGAGGAGTTAAAATCATGAAGACGAAAATATTAATGATGTTGGTGGTTGGCGTGTTGAGTATCAATGCCAATGAAGCATTTGGGACTATAATTGTTAACAATGGTGATGTTGGAACATCTTACACGGGGGCGTGGAGCCTTTCCTCAGGTAGTGAACCTTATGGAGATGACAGTCTGTGGGCTCGTGATGGAGCGACCTATACATGGGAGTTTGACTTTGATTCTCTGCCTGCCGGTAATTATGAGGTGCTGATGTGGTGGTCACAATGGTCTACACGAGCAACGGAAATTGATGTTGGAATCAATTATGATGGCAACTATGATATTGTAACTATCAATCAGCAGCAAAACGCCGGTCAATGGAACAGCCTGGGGTATTACTGTTTTGACTCAGTTGCAAGTGTTACAATTACTGCCGCCTATGGTGATACAGTGAGCACCAGTGCCGACGCCGTTTGGGTTAGGAATACAGAAACCCCCGAGCCTGCTACCCTTTTACTGCTCGGCCTCGGTGCTGTGATCTTTAGCAAAAAACGCTAAGTCCTGTTCATA
>SDBV01006132.1_pt1 | contig 16734 bp, 10 predicted proteins | sample 2277081 | NCBI WGS metagenome assembly SDBV01 (sample SAMN10402039, study PRJNA504765) | marine sediment metagenome | isolation source: marine sediment core GS10_PC15, 223 cmbsf | place: Arctic Ocean: Southern Knipovich Ridge | collected 2010 | reverse complement strand
ATGTACAGCACGGGCACCATTTTGTGGTTTCAGGAAAAGGCAGGTTATATCTGTTTGATATATGGGAACAGATACTCACTGTTTCAAATACAAAAGACTCACTGAAAACCAGAGATACAGATACCTCGTGGAATAATTATGACATTATTACCGGCATGGAAACTGTTGACTGGCAGCACAATTTCTATTTGTCCGAAAGCTATACCCTGACAGCAGGTTTTGAAAACAGACTTGAAAAGGGAGAAAATGTTGGTAATTTCAGTAAAATGGTTTACAACAATGGCTTTTATTTTAATAATAAGCTGTCTCTGTTTGAAGACTGGCTGCATGTTAATGCAGGGATAAGATTAGATGACCACGAAACCTTTGGTCGTAAATACACATACCGTCTGGGAGTTGTATATGACATAAAGCCAGCTGACCTTAGAATACTGGCTAACTATGGAACCGGGTTCAGGGCGCCGACATTCAATGAGTTATTCTGGCCTGCTACTCCATGGGGAGGCGGAGGCAATCCAGATTTAAAACCTGAAGAGACTGATTCATGGGAAGCAGGGATTGGGAAAGGCTTTTTTAATGAAAAAGTTGTACTTACTGCAACATATTTTAATCAAAAATATGAAAATTTGATTGACGGGTGGCCGCCTGTGAACATAGGCAGGGCAGAGGTGAAGGGAATTGAAGCAGCTCTTTCAGTAAAAATAACTGATAATCTGATAGTCAAGCCGTCCTACACATACATGGATACTGAGGATAAAGATACAGGACTGCGTTTGACACGACGGCCAAAGGACAAATTTAATATAACATCACAATATTCTTCAGGTAATGTAACAATATTGGCAGGATATACATTTGTTGGAAAAGCATATGATAGCATAGCGATAAGAGATCTTGCCTCTTACTCGCTGATCAACCTCAGCGGCAATTATAAGCTGACAAAGAATATAAAAATATTCGGGAGAATAGACAATTTGTTAGATAAGAATTATGAAAGCGCAGGCGGTTATAACTCCCCTGGATTTTCTGCTTTTACAGGCGTAAAACTTGAGATATAATTTATGTGAGATGCACAAAATCAAGAAGAAACGATATAACAGGGGGTTTGACTTTGAACGGATTGTCGATGCGACCCTCGGAGTCCCGAGATATCGGGATGAGCCTGCCTGTCGGCAGACAGGAATGAGAGAAAAGTCTGTCCCCTATTATATCCTAAAACTATTACAGCGTTTTCAAAACTTGTATTAAAAGGAACCGGATGAGTTTTAAAAAAACAATAATCTTTTCAATTCTTCTGCATCTTTGTTTTTTTGCGGCAGTTGTTTTACTGCCCGCAGGTTTATTGGGGAACGGCAATAAAATACCCCGTGAAAATTTTTTCCTTGTAAAGCTTGTAAAAGATACAGGCGAATCAGGCAGTGAACAGCCTACGGTAAAAATAAAAAAATCAAAGCCTGAGAAATCCCGGAAGATTAAAGTTGCAACTGAAAAAGTTGTTATTGTTAACTCTGTGAGTAAAGAGGATTTTCTTTCTAACAGGGTTAATACAGATGCAGTAAGTGAAAAAAGTGATTTTAGTATGGAGAGAAAGCCCGAAGGCGGAGTTTTACTGGTAAACTATACAGGCAGTGAGAGAGTTGTTGATGTTTCATATACAGGAGGAGTCAATGATACGGGAGCATCAGAAGACAATAAAGGAGATGTGGTATTATCTGCAGGAATTTTTGAGATTATCAGGGATTCTATTGAGAGAGCAAAGACCTATCCTGTGATAGCCAGGAAAAGAGGCATAGAGGGCACAGTTTATATAAGCTTTAGAATAAATGCACAGGGCAAACCGCAGGAGCTTAAAATCCTGAAGAGCTCAGGCTCAAATATTCTCGATACAGCAACCAAGGATATTGTGAAGAGAGCAGCGCCTTTTCCTTATGTTGACAGCCCTGTTGAAGTGCCGGTTGTGTTTAGATTGAATTAAAAATTAATTGAGCTGAGCGCATAACTTAATTTTTTGATAATTTTTTGTCAAGCTTTGAAACACTTATGCCTCTTTTTGTAAATAGTGTTTACAAGTTAAGCCCTCTAACTTATTTGGAAATTAATTTTTAATTTTTTGTCGGATTTCCTTACTCACGTTTAATTCTTTCTTATCACACTAACGGCTTTAGTTTAAAGGAAATTTTTCTCTGCATTACAAATATATTCGGAAAACTTTACACAATTTTTTATTCTATTTTTGAGATTCCTAACAAAATTAAGTACTTACGCATTTGGCATAAAAGTTGCTTGTAATATTGCATATTACTTATAGGGAGGGTTGTGTAGTGAGAAAAAAATTATTAATAGTGCTTATAGCTTTCATCTGTTTATACGCATTTTCTGATAAACCGGCAGAGGCAATTTCGTTTCCTGACCCTACATTGTATGCGGAGCAGTATGGTGATGGATATTCGTATTCTTTACCATATTTGGACGCATTGGTTGATCTCGGTGTACTGCCTTACGCATCAGGAACATTTAGCATTCAATCTACCCCGGGCTTGATTAAGGATGGCATTGTAATATACACAGGTTCTGGCGGTGTCCCTGTAAATACAAATTTCCCGGGTATGGACAATGCGATGCCGGCAGTTAGCGGGAATGGAGCAGGTGATACTACCTTTGATTCGTCAATTGATTATCTAGGAGAGACAATTAACGGCACTTGGGATCAAGCAGGTTCATGGGATACATCGCTTTCTGCTTTTGTCAGTGCACTTACAACAGTATCTGATCCAGCGCCTACAAATACAATGTTCTTTTTTAATAATAACCAGACAAATTCAGGAAGCTCTGCAGACCAGAGCCTTTATGCTTACGCCCGTATTAACTTTACGGGCGCCAGTCTGACAGATGTTGTTTATGAATTTATTGATGTACAGACTGCCGGAGGACCGGCAACGTTTGCATGGGACGGTGGAGAGCCAGACCCCTGGAACAGCCGTTTAGACCCAGGTGAGTTTGTTCTTTCCCCAGGAGAGGTTGTCTTTCCTCTGCCAATCGGAGCCCTTAACCACAATTTAGGGGCTAACCTTGCTGCTTTTGCAATATATTTTCCTGAAATTGATCTGCAGGCATTACTAACAGCAGGGTATGATGCAATGCACGCTGACTTTCGCTTACGCGACCTTAATAATGGATATGAACAGCTGTTTATCCTCCTGCAGGATGATAACGGCAATGGTGTTCCTGAACCCGGCACCCTGGTTCTGCTTGGAAGCGGGCTTATCGGTCTTGCAATTTACAGCAGAAGGAGATTTAGGGGAAAAAAATTCAAGTTATAAACTACTTAAATTATCTGGTTTTAAATTTAGTAAGACAAATATCTTAATTTTTAATATATTATTCGGCAGATTCAAACCTCTAATTCCCCCTTACCCTTTACCCGTGTTATTTAGATAGAGAAAACAGGCTCTTTTATTAATTCATTGTGGCATACAGGGCATTTGCCCGGTTTTTTAAGCCGTTCTCTTTTTTTAAACACAAAACCGCACTTCCTGCACTCTGCAGGCGTGACAATAAGTTTATATCCGTGTTTTTTAGCTGCTTTCTGAATATGCTCAAGATGTGCATAGACATCTTTTTCAGATATTCTTACCAGTGCTGAAATCTCTTTTGCAGAAAGGCTTTGCCCCTGAATAACTGAGGTAATTTCCTGCCGCACTGTCTCTGTCCGTTCAGTAGGGATAAACGGTTTTTTGGGTTTTCTTTTCAAGTTGCTCCCCTTAAACAAAATAAAAAAACAATTTGAACAGTTTGAACTGCTTGAACAGCCTGCCCCGTTGAAGAACTTTATGGGGGTTTGAACATTTTTTACTCTCCTATCACCTGTACAAAAATTTTTCTTGAGCGCGGCCGGTTGTCATGGTCAATCACAACAATCTGCTGCCATGTGCCGAGAACGACATTGCTGCTTGACACAGGCGCTGTCATCCCCGGGCCCATAAAGGTAGCGCGTATATGGGAAAAGCCGTTGTCATCACCCCATGTCTGTGAGTGCCGGCTCTGCATTGTGCTTGAAGCAAACTTCTCAAGCTGGTCTTTCATGTCTTCAACAAGCGCAGGTTCATACTCTATTGTTGTAACTGATGCAGTAGAGCCTACTGCAAAGATATGGACCAGCCCGTTTTTTATCTTTGATTTTAAGACAATATCCTGAACCTCAGCAGTTATGTCCCTGATATCTGAAAACCCCTTTGTTTTTATAGTGAATTGTTCTCCAAAGACCATCTCGTTCCCCCTTTATAAAATTGTCAATTAAATTGGATTATACCAAATCTTGAAAAATTGACTAGACATCCAGTGGAAGCATTAATCCTATCGACCCCTAACAATCCTCTATTCCAAACATCGATAAGAAATTGTTAAAATATCTGGATGTCCACACGCGAGCTCATAATAGAAGGGGCAAAACAGAATAACCTCAAAAATATAAGCCTCAAACTGCCTCACAATAAGGTGATTACAATCACAGGAGTATCGGGCTCGGGCAAGTCCTCTTTAGCCTTTGACACAATTTTTGCCGAAGGCCAGTGGAGATTTATAGAGTCCCTTTCTACATATGCCAGACTTTTTATTGAAAAGCTTGACCGTCCTGATGTTGAGGCAATCCAAAATATAAGACCAGCACTTGCCCTTGAACAGCGAAATCCCATAAGAGGTTCACGCTCAACAGTAGGTACAACAACCGAGATCTACGATTACCTCAGGCTTCTTTATTCAAAAATAGCACGGCCGCATTGCCCAGGATGCGCCAGAGCTCTAAGGACATGGACACCATCTTCTGTGGTTAAAGAGCTTGTAGAAAAATATTCCGGCGAAAAAGCTTTGATAATATTTGAAACACAGAATTCTCCGGAAGAACTGCAAAAACGGGGTTTCCACAGAGTATTAATTAACGGGGAGATAGTGGATATTTCAGATTTTAGCAATCGTAAATCTGCAATCACAAATCACGGTTCGACAAGCTCACCGTCTCGAGCAAAGTCGAGGGAAAAATCATATGAAGTAGTCCTTGACAGGCTTATTATAAAGGACTCCCCGCGTCTGTCCGACTCTATTGAGACTGCATGGGAATATGGAAACGAGAATGTATGGGTTGAACTTATAGGCACTTTGCCTGACAAAGACAAAATTTTCTCCTTTTCCTCGAAGCTAAAATGTCCTGCCTGCAGTTTAGAAACCCGGCGTCAACCCAAAGGCGATGGAACAACGAACCGAAATGACGTAGAAATAGCAAAACCTCAACCACTTCTTTTTTCTTTCAACCATCCGCTTGGGGCGTGTCCTGAATGCAAAGGTTTCGGTAATATCCTTGAATACTCACAAGAGAGAGTTGTTCCTGACCAGGAGCTTTCTTTAGAACAAGGCGCTATAGAGCCCTGGAGCAAGCCGGCTTATAAGTGGTGGTACAGGCAGTTTGCCAAGGCTGCAAAGGCAAAGAAGATTAAACTCAATGTCCCATATAAATCTCTCTCTAAGGAAATGAAGGAACTGATTTTCAAAGGGAATGATGATTTCTACGGATTAAATGAATTTTTTAAGGAGCTTGAAAACAAACGCTACAAGATGCATGTGAGAGTATTTTTAAGCAAATACCGAAAGGCAGTGATGTGTCATTGCGAAGGAAACAGACTTAGACCTGAGGCACTTGCATTTACAATCAGGGGTTATAACATTGCACAGCTGGCAAACCTGTCCATATCACAATTAAGCAATTATTTCTCAAATCTTAATCTTAGAGAATACGAACAGGAAATATCAGCGGAGATACGCAGGCAGATTGACTTAAAACTTGGTTTTCTCCTCAGAGTCGGGCTCGGATATCTTACTCTGGACAGGCTGTCAAAAACTCTCTCAGGAGGCGAGTCACAGAGGATAAGTCTTGCTAATCAGCTTGCATCAAGACTTGTGGGAACACTTTATGTTTTAGATGAGCCGACAGTAGGGCTTCATCCAAGAGACATAGGTAAGATTACAGAGATAATAAAAGAACTGTCTGACCTTGGGAATACCATTATTGCTGTAGAACACGACAAAACAGTTATTAACTCTTCTGACTGGATTGTAGAACTTGGGCCCGGCGGAGGCAGAAATGGAGGGAGCCTGATGTTTTCCGGATGGAAAGCTGATTTTCTTAAATCCGGCACTCTCACAGCTAATTACTTGAATAATATTGAATCAATAACAATACCCGGACACAGAAGAAAGGGCAGCGGTAAAACACTTTTAATAAAAGGCGCCAGCGGGCATAATCTCAAGCAGATAGACATAAACATTCCGCTTCAGACCATGGTCTGTGTGACAGGTGTTTCCGGTTCGGGTAAAAGTACGGTGGTAGATGACACACTTTATAATGCTGTTGCCAAGGCATTAAAGATAGGGTTTGAGAGTCCTCTACCTTTAAAATCTGTTGAGGGTCTTGAATATCTGAAAGGGGTCAGAATTATAGACCAGCGCCCCATAGGTAAAAGCCCGAGGTCTAATCCTGTTACGTATATCAAGGCTTTTGACCCTGTAAGAAAACTCTTTGCAGAACAGGTTCATGCAAAAAATCTTGGTTATGGAGCCGGATATTTTTCATTTAATACAGAGGATGGTCGTTGCGAGGCATGCAAGGGAGAAGGGTTTCAAAAGCTGGAGATGTATTTCTTTGAGGATATGTATATTAAGTGTGAAGAATGTGGTGGTAAGAGATACAAGCCAGAAGTTCTGACTGTTACCTGTAATGGGAAAAACATCCATGAAATTCTTGAATTAACAGTTGATGAGGCACTTAAATTTTTTCCGCCTATCCCGTCTCTTATAAAAAAATTGAAACTCATAGCTTCTGTGGGGCTTGGATATCTCAAGTTGGGTCAGCCAGCCACAACTCTTTCGGGCGGCGAGGCACAGAGGCTTAAAATTTGTTCTGAGCTTGGAATTACAAGCAGAAGAGACTATCTCTACATTCTTGATGAACCTACCATCGGACTTCATCCAGAGGATATCAAAAAACTTCTTGAGGTTCTGAATAGCCTTGTGGATGCTGGGAATACCGTGCTTTTAGTTGAGCACAACCTCGATGTAATAAAATGTGCTGACTGGATTATAGACCTGGGCCCGGAAGGCGGGGAGAAAGGCGGTAATATTGTTGCAGAGGGAACACCGGAGGATATAATAGAACAAAAAAATTCCCATACAGGCTTGTATTTAAAGGAATACCTTAAACAATAAAAATAACTCATACGAGATATTTACAAATGGTTCAAACTGTTCAAGCTGTTTAAACTGCTTAGACGTTTTTAACAATATATAATGTTATAATGCTCTGTAAGTCGCTATGATTTCCAAGGATATTAAAGATAAAGAACCCATCCTTACTTTTCTGAAGACCAAAACCAGCAGACCTGCAAGCTTGAGAGATATTGCAACAGCACTTGGTATTCCTAAAAGAGAGTCCCGGTCGCTCAGTCGGATTCTAAAGTCGTTAACTAAATCAGGAGATATTTCCAGGACCCGTTCAGGTCTTTACGGTGTTGCAGAAAAGATGAGTCTCATTACAGGATTTTTCGAGGCACACCGGGACGGTTATGGATTTGTTCTTCCTGATAAAAGCGGCGAACAGGACATTTTTATCCCTCCGAGAAAAACCTCAGGTGCAATGTCCAGGGACCGTGTTATGGTTCGAGTTGAAAGCCCGATAAAGAAGGAGGGCAGAGTAATAAAGATACTCGAACGAGGACAGAAAAAGGTTGTCGGTAAATTATGTCACAGAAAAAATTTCTATTATATCAAACCGAAAAACAAAAAAAATCCTCTTGATATTTATATCGGTCCAGGGAAAAAGGCGAATGCAAAGATTGGCGATACCGTTGTTGTTGAACTAACGTCTTTCCCCACAATAGCAAGACAGCCTGAAGGCAAGGTCTTAAAAGTTATTCCTGAAACAGACAGTCCTAAACTTGAGATTGACGTGATTATTGAAGATTATTCTCTTCCTCATAAATTCCCTTCCTCTACACTTGAAGAGGCACTGGGTTTTACGGAAAAAACGGGTGTACATGGAAGGGTTGATTGTCGCCGTTTTCCAACTGTCACCATTGATGGAGAAATGGCTAAAGATTTTGATGACGCAATATCAATAGAGAAGACTGCGAATGGGTTTACTCTCCGGGTACATATCGCTGATGTGAGCCATTATGTGCCATGGGGTTCCGAGCTTGACCTTGAGGCAAGGCGCAGGGGTACAAGCGTTTATTTCCCGGGCAGGGTAATCCCGATGCTTCCAAAAAGGCTTTCAAATAATTTATGCAGTCTTGTTCCAAAGACTGACAGATTGACGTTTACTGTCGAGATGCAAATTGATAAAAAAGGACAAATAATAAGCAAGGATTTTTATCCAAGTATCATAAACAGCAATGAGAGAATGACCTATACATCCGTAAGGAAAATTCTCGTGGATAAAGACAAAACTGAAAGAAAAAAATACGATTATCTTCTTGAGACTTTTGAAACAATGGAAGAACTTGAAGGAGTCCTCAGACGGCAAAGAATAGGGCGAGGAAGTCTTGATTTCGATTTACCCGAACCCGAGGTGCTCCTTGATATACAGGGGAGGCCTGAGGCAATAATTAAAGCTGAGCGGAGCCTGAGCCACATGATTATCGAGGAGTTTATGATTGCAGCCAATGAGGCTGTTGCCTCACATCTTGAGAAATCAGGCATTCCTGCTCTTTACAGAGTCCATGAAAAACCGGACATCTCCAAACTTGAGGAACTTAAAAAAATTTTTAATAACTTCGGCTTACATACCAACAAAAAGGGGATTAAGTTGTTTCAAGGGATATTAAAAGAGGTAAAAGGCAGGACAGAGGAGTCTGTCGTCAACTTACTTCTTTTACGTTCACTGAAACAGGCTAAGTACTCCACAGATAATATGGGACATTTCGGTCTTGCATCAAAGGCTTACTCTCACTTTACCTCTCCAATCAGAAGGTATCCTGATCTTGTGGTTCACAGAATACTGAGAGACTCAATGAAGAATAAAAGTTTTTCAGATAGAAAGAAAAAATATCTCGAAAAAATTCTGCCGGAAATTGCTTTTAATTCTTCAAAAACCGAAAGAATTGCTGATGAGGCAGAACGGGAAATTATAAATGCAATGAGGGTATGGTTTATGAAGGATAAAGTAGGAGAGGAATATGAAGGTTTTGTCATTGGTGTTGCCCCATATGGTCTAAAGATACAGCTAAAGGATTTTTTTATCGAAGGCTTTTTACATGTTTCTTACATGCCTGATGATTATTATAAGTTTGATGAAGAACGCTACCGTCTTATCGGCAGACACAGAAAAAAATCCTTCACTTTAGGGGAGGAGATGCGTGTAAGGATTGAACGCGTTGACATTGAGGGCAGGGAAATAGTACTTGCAGCGACATCCTCCTGAGTTGCTTACTTCTTCATCAGCTTCTTGACATTCGGGAAAGCGTCTATGTTTGTATGCGGTATGAATATACCGGAAACATATTCATCCATGAATGAGCGGGATACGGAAAGTTCAAGATAAGTCATCTTTTTTGCTATTTCTTCTATTTCTTCCCGCATCTTCTGAGAAAGTAGACAGAGATAGGCACCAATAATGGAGGTATTACCCATGAATTCAAATTTTTCTCTGGGAATATCAGGCAGCATACCCAAAATTACTGCCTTGTTTATATCCAGGAACTTGCCAAAACCACCTGCAATATAGATTTTACGCACATCATTAAATGTATAGCCCGCCTCTTTAAGAAGTATGGACAATCCTGCATATATAGCTGCTTTTGCCCTTATTATGTTCTCTATGTCCGGTTCTGTAAGGACTATGTCTTTGCCGTCTTTGGAATAAACAACGAACTCAGGTCCGTTTTCACCGTCTCTTACCCTTTTTGAAACGTTTTTCTGCAATTTTCCTTTCTGATCGAGAATCCTGGTTAAAAACATTTCTGCAACTGCATCAATCATGCCTGAGCCGCAGATACCTGTTGGATTCACGTTACCTATAACTCTTAGCTCCGGCTCCAGCGTGGAGCGGTTAATTATGAAGTCCTCTATAGCTCCGTTTATTGCCCTCATCCCGTGCGTAATGCCGCTGCCTTCAAAACACGGGCCTGCAGAACACGCTGCTGCCATAAGCCACTCAGAGTTTCCAAGGACTATCTCGCCGTTTGTGCCTATGTCCATAAAAAGGCTCAGCTCTTGTTTTTTATGTAATCTTGTTGCAAGTACACCTGAGACTATGTCTCCACCCATATAGCTTGCAACACATGGAAATGTATATACAGGGGCATTAGGATTTGCCTTTATTCCAAGACTTCCCGCATATGCAATCGGAAAAATATTTGCTGTTGGAATATAAGGTTCTTCTCTTATTGCAGAGGGGTCAAGGCCTAAAAAGATATGAGTCATTGTAGGGTTGCCTGCTATAACAAAACAGTCTATTGAATCAATGTTTAAACGATGAGTTTTTCTTAACAATGAGAACATTATATTAATATCAGTGATAACTGTCCTATTCAGGCTCTTTAATGCATTGTGCTCTATTGCATAAACAATCCTTGTTATAACATCGTCTCCAAATCTTATCTGTGAGTTGTAGGTAGAAGCAATATCTACAAGAGCCCCATTTGTCAGGTCAATAAGATAGACCACAAGGGTTGTGGTTCCAATGTCAATTGCAACACCATACCTCGGAGTTTTCTTATTGCCCGGGAAGATACCGGTAATTTCATTGCACTCTTCTCTCTGGATGATACCCAGCGTTATCTTCCAGTTCTTTTTTCTGACTACATTTGCAAGATTTGCCAAAAATCTAAAGGGAACCCTTAAACAACCCAGCCCCCTTGAGAAAAATTCTCTCTTTAATCTCTCAAGGTCGCTTATATTATCAGTAAGAGAAGGTGGAGGGAGTTCAATGACCATTCTCTCTGTAAGAGGCTCTATTTTAGCACCTGTTGAAGCCAAAAGAGCCTGAAGGTCTTTTGACTTTCCTGTAGCAATTTTACCTTCAACTGTAAGTTCTGACTCTCTTGGTATCTCAATTGAAATGTTGCTCTGTGGAAAGCTCTGGCATGCAAGCGCATAGCCTTTTTTTATTTCTTCCTTTGAGAGTTTTATTTTTGAACGTATATCAACAGAGCCTGACTTAATAATTATCTTGCATTTACCGCAGATACCTTTTCCGCCGCAAGAGGATGTGAGATAAACACCTTCTTTTTTAAGCGACTCCAGAATAGATGTGTCTGGTGCCGCTGATATGTCTTTTCCTAAAGACAGAGAAATCTTCATTTTTACTTTAAAGAGAGGCACAAAGTAGCAAAGTAACAAAGGCACAAAGTATGATTTATTGTTGTATTTTTCTCTGTGCCTCTGTGCCTTTGTGCCTTACAACCTATCATTTATTCAGTTCTTTTACAGCATCTACTGCAAAATATGTAAGTATAAGGTCGGCTCCTGCCCGTTTTATAGAGGTCAATAATTCCATCATAATTTTTGTTTCATCAATCCATCCGAGTTTTGCGGCAGCCTTGACCATTGAATACTCTCCGCTGACATTATAGGCTGCAACCGGTATATCAAATGTATCTCTTACATCGGAGATTATGTCCATGTAGCACATTGCGGGCTTGACCATTATGATGTCTGCTCCTTCTTCTATATCAAGGGCCACTTCTTTGATTGCCTCCCGTCTGTTCGGCGGATCCATCTGGTAAGACCGTCTGTCTCCGAATTTAGGTGTGGATTCTGCTGCATCCCTGAAAGGGGAATAAAAAGCAGAGGCATATTTAACCGCATAGCTCATTATAAGTGTGTCTTCAAAATCTTGGGCATCTAACACGTCTCTTATAACAGCAATACGGCCGTCCATCATGTCCGAAGGTGCAACAATATCAGCGCCTGCATTTACATGGGATAAAGCCTGTTTTGCAAGGAGTTCAAGCGTAGGGTCATTTAATATTTTGCCTTTTTTTACAATACCGCAGTGGCCGTGACTCATATATTCACAAAGGCATACGTCAGTAATTACTACGAGTTCAGGAACCTTATCTTTGATGGCTGTTACAGCTTTTTGTATAACTCCTTTTGCGCTGTAAGCCTCTGAACCACTTTCGTTCTTGTGCTCAGGAATGCCAAAAAGAAGGACTGCAGGTATCCCGAGCTTGTGGACTTTCTGAGCCTCCTTTACAATTTCATCTGCAGACAGCTGAAAACAGCCCGGCATTGAAGGTATTTTCTTCCTGACACCTTTTCCAAAAGTAACAAACATGGGATATATAAAATCTTCCGGTGAAAGTCGTGTTTCTTGAACCATCTTTCTTAGTGTCTTGCTAATCCTGAGTCTTCGAGGTCTATGAATCGGGAAAGACATAATACCCTCCTTTTATTAATTCAAGTTTTCCGCCCCGGCTAATCCGCCTGTGGCAGATAAAATTAGCATTTATCATTTCAAAATGATCATTGTTAATTGATAATTTTATTTAAGTATACCAGATTCCATGCCCTGTCTTGTGCTGAGCGTTCCTATTTCTCACTTTCATGAATACACTGACAATTCCCCGGTTCTTCAGAGTCAGTGTCAAAAGGCTCGGTATGTATAACAACGTCTATTATAGAAGGGAACTCTTTTTTAACAGCCTCTTCCACAGAATGTGCTACCTCATGTGCCTCCTGTGTTTTTGCGTCAGGGTCTACAAGTATGTGAAGATCAACGTGAACAGCGCTTTCTTTGCCCCTTGTCCTTATTCCATGACATCCCCTTACACCTTTAATAGAGGTTATTATATCTTTTATTTCATTTGCATCTATACATGCTGCATCGGTCAGAACGTCTGTAGCGGGTTTGAGAATATTAAAACCCATCTTCCCGATAAAAAAGGCAATGATTGCAGCTGCAATTACGTCAAGTAACGGGTATCCTGCTTTTGCTGCTATAAGGCTTATTACCACAGAGAGCGAAACAAAAATATCCGTTTTGGTATGAATGGCATCAGCCAGTAGAATTTCACTTTTAAGTTCCCGGCCTTTTCTCGTTTCATATGTCATTACGCCTATGTTTATGAAGAGTGTTACCGCCATTATTATGAAGCTCAGGGACGTTACATTAACTTCATGAGATACTGTTAGTCCGAAATATGCCTTTCTTAAAATTTCAACACCTGTAATAAAGATAAGTACAGCTATCGCGATAGTCGAGAGAGTTTCGAACTTTCTGTGACCGTAAGGGTGACTTTCATCAGGTGGCTTTGATGCTATGTATATACCGATAAGCCCTATAATATTTGATGTGCCATCGAGAAAGGAGTGAAAACCATCAGAGAGCATGCTTATTGAGTCTGTTTTATATCCGTAAACAATTTTGGCTACAGCAACAGCCATATTAAGGAAAAGTGTATAGAAAAGGACCTGTCTGACTTTCTCGGTACGAGTCAATCTCGACTTAAGGCGTGTCATAGTTTTTCCTACACTTGATAACACAGATTAGACTTCACCTGCCTGCCGGCAGGCAGGGATTACTCCGATAAAATTTCCAAGCAGTCATCTGTGGAATCATTCTTTAGGAATCTGTGTAATAAAAGCAATACATTCTGTTTTTATTGCTTTTATTATAAATAATTCAGAACTATTTCCCAATACAAAAATCGCTGAAGATTTTATTAAGTATGTCTTCAGGAGTGGTAATCCCCTGTATTTCTCCAATGGCGTTAAGTGCATCTCTTAATTCAACTGCCAGAAATTCAGGGTATGTCTTTTTAGTTATTCCATCAATAAAAGAATTTACAGAGGCAAGCGATTTTTTCAATGCATGCACATGCCTTATGTTTGTCACGATGTTCATACTATCAAAAGTCTTTCCCTTTAAGGTTGTTTCTGCTATTTTGTTTTTTAACTCCTTAAGTCCTCTTTTTTTGATAGCAGACACTTTGACAACCTGTCTATGAAAATCCCCCCTTCCCCCCTTTATTAAAGGGGGGTGAGGGAGGATTAGCTTCTGCGGGAGGTCTGTTTTGTTTATAACTAAGATTGTGTTTTTTTGGTTGCATTTGCCAATCAGCTCCCTATCCGTATCATGCAAATCTTCGCTCCCGTCAAGAATAGTGAGCACTAAATCCGCATTCTTCATTGCCATGAGACTTCTCTTTACCCCTTCTTTTTCCGCGATATCTTTAACTTCCCTTATTCCCGCAGTATCCATAATTTTTACTGGAATCCCCTGAATATTCAGGTAGTCTTCAATAACGTCTCTTGTAGTCCCCGGCGTCTCTGTTACAATAGCCTTGTCTTGCTCCAGAAGGGCGTTAAGCAAAGAAGACTTACCGACATTCGGCCTGCCGATGATTGCTGTTTTGAGCCCCTCCCTTAAAATCATTCCGTATTGAGAGCTTTCTATAAGTTGTCTCAGGAATTTCTGTATCTTTAAAGCCATTTTTTTCATATCTTTTAAAGACGGCAGTTCTACATCTTCTTCTGGAAAATCAATATAAGCTTCAACAAAAGCAGTAAGTTTAATCAGTTTTTCCCTCAAGGTTTCTATCTTCTTTGAAAGTTTTCCCCTGAGTTGTTCAACCGCTGCTTTCTGACCTTGATCTGTCAGGGCATTTATTATATCAAGCACGGCTTCTGCCCTGGTAAGGTCGATTCTTCCGTTTAAAAATGCCCTGCGCGTAAATTCTCCAGGTTCAGCAAGTCTTGCGCCTGCCTTTAGAGTAAGTTCTAAAATTCTCCTCATAGGCACAGGACCGCCGTGACAGTTTATCTCTACAACATCTTCCTTTGTATAGGTGCGAGGCGCCTTCATTACAGAGACAAGCACCTCGTCTATAATTTCTTTGTTTAAGTTTACGATATGACCGTAAATGATGCGGTGCGATGGAGTTTGTTTAAGGGACTTTTTTCTGGGAGAGACAAAAATTTTATCTGTTATCTTTATTGAATCCTTGCCACTGAGTCTTACAATTCCAATACCACTATGGCCTACAGGGGTTGATATAGCGGCTATAGTGTCTTCAGTAATCATGGCGAAATACGAAGTTTAAAACGTTCAAACTGTTTAACCCCCCGTATACCACTAAAGGGTACGGGACTGGCTGTTCAAGACGTAAAAAACCTGAAAAATAATTGGAATCCTCTATTATTAAGCAGCACTTTTAGCTTTTTTATTTACATGTATTTGCTGAGCAATGCCTAAAAGATTGCTTGTAAGCCAGTAGAGAACAAGACCTGAAGGAAAACTTAAGAACATGAAGGTGAAAACAATCGGCATGAGCATCATTATCCTTGCCTGTTTAGGGTCCATCCCTGATGGGGTCATTTTTTGCTGAATTACCATGGTAAGTCCCATTACTACAGGTAAGATGTAGTAGGGGTCTTTTACTGAAAGGTCTGTTATCCAAAAAATAAAGGGAGCATCTCTGAGCTCAATAGCTATCAGTAATATTTTATAAAGGGCAAAGAATACCGGCAACTGGATTAACATTGGCAGACAACCGCCCACCGGGTTTACCTTATGTTTTTTATAAAGCTGCATAATTTCTTTTTGCATCTTCTGAGGGTCTTTTTTATATTTTTCTTTTATCGCGGCCATATGAGGCTGAACAGCCTGAAGTTTTTTCATTGATTTCTGCCCTTTGTTAATAAGAGGGATGAATGGTATTCTTACGACTATAGTAATCAGGATTATTGCCCATCCGTAATTGCCTGTAAAACCGTAAAGGAACTTTAAAAGCCAGAAAAGAGGCCTTGATAATATAGAAAAAAACCCGAAATCAATTATATGCTCAAGATCAACATTCAAGGGCTCAAGTATCTCGGATTTTTTTGGCCCGGCATATAATAAAAACTCTCCTTTCTCTCCGGTTACCCTGTAGGCAATCTCAACACCCTGGTTTTTACCGTCGCCATCCTTTTCCCAGCTCCATATAACCACATCATTATTTCTGTTTACAGAAGCAAGTGCTGATGTAAAATATTTATCTTCCTGCGCAATCCACTGGATGCTGCCTTGATATTCAATTTTGTTTTTACTTTTTTTGCCTGCAACCCACCTACTTATAAAGCCTATCCCTTCGATATTTTTTTTATCTATATCGATCTTCTCTGAATCTCTCAAAAGAACTGGTCCAATGTGAACCCATGTGCCTTCTTCATCAAAAATGCCGCGGAACCCTGAACCAAGGGCAACTTTATAAGACTGAACACCTTTTACCTCTGTGAAGAGATCAACCCTGTAGCTGTCCTTATAAAATGTGAAGGATTTTCTGATAGAAATCCCTGAAGCGTCAGTATAAAAGAAGGTTAAAGTATCACTTTTTCTGAAGCTGTTAAGGGTTACAGTGTCTTTATCAACACTGTAAATTTTTTCTAATGAATCTTTTGGTTGCCCGTTGAGAATAATGGATATCGGAGGTATCGGAGCATCAGGTGAGATAAGAGGGACGGGTTTGAGCTTCTCATCTTCGTCTTTATCTTTATAATTGTACTCTTTTAGATACCACTCTTTTAATGTTCCGCCATTTGTTGTTAAGACTGCTGAATACAGGTCAGTGTTGACCTTTATCTCTTTTTCCTCAGCCGGTGGTATTTCTGCCTGACCATAAGACGTCTCGGCAACAGATACTGGCAGCTTTTCTTTCTCTACCTTTTTCTCTGTCTGTTGAGGCTCTGTCGGATACTGCACAGGCC
>SDBV01006130.1_pt1 | contig 16736 bp, 10 predicted proteins | sample 2277081 | NCBI WGS metagenome assembly SDBV01 (sample SAMN10402039, study PRJNA504765) | marine sediment metagenome | isolation source: marine sediment core GS10_PC15, 223 cmbsf | place: Arctic Ocean: Southern Knipovich Ridge | collected 2010 | reverse complement strand
AAACATTTGGGCTATTTTCCGAAACATCTGCAACAATGATGTCCGAGTCGATGATGTTTCTGATAATTTCAGCTTGAATATTTGCGGGCTTCTTGTTTTCGTCTACTCTTGAGCACGAATAGCCCTTATCTCGAAGTGCGCGCTCAATTGCGAAACTATAAACGTGGTCATAGTTTTCTTGAAAACTTATTATGACAAAGCATTTTTTCACTATTCTTTGCTCCCTAGCCATGTGGGCGACTGTATAGCGGTGCCCTCTCTGCTGCTCAAGAGTGCCCATGAAAGTAGTGATATGAAATCGCCGATAGCCTTCCTAACGGCGCTATACCAATTTGTTGCCGTTTCTTTTCTTTTACTCTGTTAATCTTAATCGTTGTGCCACACGCCTAGCAAGTGGTTGTTCTTGATTTTTAATCTGGTGTTTTTGGCACACCCCTATCTTGATGGTGTCAAAAAGCTCCTCCTCTTCCGCCAGTCGAGTGAAAATACCGTCCTCGGCATTGATGTGAATTGGCCTAGTTGCCCGCGCGCCACGCAAACAACGCGTAGCTTTTAGGATTTCCTTAAGACAAGCGCCATTGCATTAACAAACACATTAATTTGAAACCCTCGCTAGCCACCAGCGTTTGATTTTGGAAGCGGTTGTATGTTTTTGGCAAAACATCGCGAAGCCCTTCGTTTTCCATCTCGATGGCGCGCATCGCATCATCGAGCGCGCCCCCAATATCCGCCCCTTCCGACAGCTCCACAAGATGCGAAAACCGGGCCTCATCAGGCAGGTACATCACACCACGGGCTTGATAATCCGCCTTGCCAATAGTTCGGCGACCCGTTGCTTGACCACCCAGTTCTTCCTCAGCCTTAGCGAACCGATAATCCGCGTATCGGAGAAATATCAGCCCAAGAACCGGAACAGAATACTCCGATGACGCCAAGCCCGAATTAGCCCGCAGCTCATCCGCTGCTTCCCAAAGACTATCTCGTATTTTTATAAAATCAGGTATAATCAACCTCGCTCTGATAAGCTTCAAATGATTTCTAAGAAGAACCAAGCAGTTACTGCTTAATTAATAAGAAAATGATAAGCATTAAGCGCTGGTAAAACAAGCAAACATGTGTTTGCAGTTTAGTAAAAGTGTGGAAACGTATTTCGTCCAGTAAAAGTGAAAATCAAAGACAGATACAATTGGCAGGGTTAATTAATTAGGTAGCAAGGGGAAGTGCCCTTCATCCGGTATCGAAAGATGCCGGATGCTATCGAGCAAGTAGCTTTATTTAACAAGGCATGAACAGCCATATCGGCGGCAGTTGCGCGATGAACATCGAAATATCTGCCATTAACTGCTATAATATAAACACGCTTCATTAAGTGGAGCGCTTTTTTTATGCCATTTAAGACTAGATTTAATAGAGCTCGGTTTAAGATCGGGATATACCAAAGGATTGTCAATGATTAGTACGGATAATGTTACGCTTTCATATGGGAAAAGAAAACTTTTTGAAGATGTATCGATAAGATTTACCCCCGGAAACTGCTACGGATTGATCGGCGCGAACGGCTCCGGTAAATCCACATTCTTAAAGATACTTTCAGGCGATATAGACCCCTCTCAAGGGACGATAGCAACCACTCCGGGAGACAGAATAGCGGCCTTGAAGCAAGATCATTTTGAGTTTGACGAATTACCGGTTTTGCACACCGTAATGATGGGACACAAAAAGCTTTATGACATAATCACGCAAAAAGATGCCATTTACGCCAAGCCGGATTTCAATGACGAGGATGGGATTAAAGCCGCGCATCTTGAAGCCGAGTTCGGAGAATTGAACGGTTGGATGGCCGAAGCGGATGCAGCCAAACTATTAAGCGACCTTGATATTAAGGAACATCTTCACGCGCTAAAAATGAAAGAGCTTAGCGGAGGCGAAAAAGTAAGAGTGCTGCTCGCCCAAGCGCTGTTTGGCAATCCAGACATTCTTTTGCTGGACGAACCAACTAATAACCTTGATATTGAGACGGCAGTCTGGCTAGAAAACTTTCTTTATGAATTCAAGAATACAGTAATCGTGGTATCTCACGACCGCCATTTCCTGGACAAGGTATGTACTCACATGGCCGATATCGATTTTAGCAGTATCTCAATTTTCGCCGGCAACTATAGTTTTTGGAAAGAAGCCAGCGAACTTATTCTTCAGCAGAAAAAGGATCAAAACAGGAAAACAGAGGCAAAGATCGAGGATCTGAAATCATTCGTCGCCCGTTTCAGCGCTAATGCCTCAAAGGCAAAGCAAGCCTCATCGCGCAAAAACTTGCTGGACAAGTTAACCCTTGACGATATTAAGCCGTCGTCGCGCCGGTATCCGCACATTCATTTCAAGCAAAAAAGAGAAGCGGGAAATAAGCTTTTAGAAGTAAGTTCTTTGGCCAAATCTATTGAAAATAAGCGAATGTTCAAAGACCTGACATTCACAATAGGCACAGGCGAAAAAGTAGCCTTTGTCGGCAAAGACCGCCTTGCAGTTACAACCCTGTTTCAGGCCCTAGTGGGAGAAGAAAAACCGGACTCAGGAAAATACGAGTGGGGAATTACGACCACGAATGCATATTTTCCCAAGGAAAACGCCGGGTATTTTACAGCCGATATTAATCTTATAGACTGGCTAAGACAATTTTCAGAGGAAAAGGGAGAAACTTTTATTCGTGGTTTTCTCGGTAAAATGCTTTTCTCCGGAGAAGAATCGCTGAAGAAGACAACCATGTTGTCAGGAGGCGAGAAAGTGCGCTGCCTGCTTGCAAAGATGATGCTGTCGGAAGCTAATGTGCTTGTGCTCGACGAACCGACAAACCATCTTGACTTAGAATCAATATCAGCCCTCAATAACGCGCTCATAGGTTTTAAAGGAACCGTGCTATTTACTTCGCATGACCACTTATTCATCCAAACCATCGCCAACCGTATCATAGAGATCACCCCGGCTGGTTTTATCGACAGACATATGACTTACGATGAATATTTGGAAGATGATAGGGTGAAGAAACTGCGGGCAGAGATGTATTGATCGTTAGTCTGAGGGGCCTCTGAGTTATTGTTCATTCGGGGATTGAGGAATAGCGTTTTATATCATCGAAAAAACTCCACTGTAGGCAAAAGTTCGGCTCAACAGGAGATGGGTCATCTTAAAATCCACATGGAATTGATCATCAGAAATTGCTTTTTCTATAACCATCGAATTTCCGAGGACTAACTCCAGCGGTATTCTATGGCAGCGAGAAAAATAGCGCAGAACCAGGGACACGGGATTAATCTATAAAGAAGAGCTGTTCAGGGTGCTTGTCGCAACAAACGCAACCAAAGGCCCTGTGAGAATAGCTATAAAGATTTTAAGCTATTCTCAATATACATTAGCCAAGAACTTAGCCTGACGACTGTCCCATTTAATTCTGTATTTCTTCTCCAACGTCTTGTTTCCGTTTATTGGAACGACTTCGCCTGATTCATCAACGACCCAGAAATAGCCAGCTACCTCACCTTCTCGAGTTTCATCGCTTTGCCAGGTATAACTTACGAGTCGACTCACTTTTTTACTCCCGGATATGTTCTCTGCCTTCCAACCGCTCACATTGGTCACATCGTTTTTTCCATAGAAGGCGCATAGAATTTCCCCTATTGTGTCCTCTTCATCAAGAATGGACCAATACATAGGAAATATCTGAACGATCTCGCCCCATGTGTCATCATTGGCGCTCGCCACACAATTGCCCCAAGCGGGGACCTTTGTGTTCTTCACAATTTCGATCGCTAGTTGACTGATCCTTGAATTTGCCTCTTTAATCCCGCTTGATGTCCCAGCAGCTTTACTAGCTCCAACACGATTTCCCGAGTATTTAATATTCCTAAAATAAACGGTTTGAGCTTCAGGTCCATTAAAAACAAACTCAAGAACTACATAGAGTTTGGACAAATCTGCACTCGTAAATTCAGACAAGGGAAATGTGAATCTTTTCCACTTATTAGTTAGGCCCATAACAGTCACTTTCGTTTCACTTGCATCATCTGGATCCTCAGAATCTTTGATCCCAATATCAACCGACTCCCGGCCTGTTTCGCCCCTAAGTTCTAGAGATATACTTTTATAAGAGGAAAAATCCTGGCTTGGCCGCGGGGGGTCGGTTGGAGGGCCAACCGTAATGAATACTGCACCCCACGATTGGTCGCTTGGATAAGCCATTCTCATGAAACCCTGCTTATTTGTTAGCCAATCAGTTTTTTCTTCAGAAGAATTAACACCCATGTCGTAGCCTTGCGATAACGTTTGACCAACATATATGGGCTTGCTTTGATTTGGCACTTGTTTATCTGCTTTATTCTCTGTATCAGGTTTAGTTGGCTTGTCGGGCTCAGGTCTAGAAGTTGAAGGCTTCTTTTTTTCTTCTTTTCGTTCACGTCTAGACGTGGTTCTTTCTGCGGGCTGATCTGTGCTCGTTACGATAAAAACACCTATTAGGATGCCAACTGCAACTAATGCGATATATTTTAAAGCCAAGCCCCGATTCTCTAAAACATATTTGGCGAATCCGGCCAACCTCTGTCGATATAGAGCAACTGCTAAGAGTGCGAAAGCAAGCAAGAGCGTCAAGACGATGTAAATCCAAGTACTATTTATCAATAGCTTTAGCTCATCAGAAAACATATTAAGCAACCATAATAATATGCCGCTACTTAACGATACAACGATAGGGAACACAATATCGCGAATAATTTTTGTGTGCTTGCCATTCTTCGACCCAGACATTTTTAGTATTGACTCCGACTAGACTTAATATTTTGCGGGTTCTGTTTTGTCAAACTCATTACATAAAGACAAAACCGCCGTTGTAGAACTACATCCAAACAATTAATATGTTGAGCTCGCATATCTTAACCCCGTTTTAGCCTAACTGAATAAGCAGCAGTATCATGTCGTGTGCGTGTCTCTGTTATTTCTATTCTACAATAGCAAGCGTTAACTTAGCTAGTATGTAGAACCGAGACCATCGAGCATGATCATGGTAAAAGTAGTCCGGGTTATCACCAAAGTGCTTCACCAGAACTAGCGAATTGCCTATTGAAGATCAGCAAGCTTTTCCGTTAAGAAAGCCTTAGCTAGCTTTCCAGCTCTTCAAATAATGTGGTATGTCTCCGGCTTCTCGAGGGCCGACGGTGACTTTCCAGTCGGCGAGTTCGTCGTCGAGTTCGCCGCTGATTTGGGAGACATAGCCGGGCAGGATCATGTTGTGGTGTTTGACTTTGTCGTTAATGCCGCTTTTGTTGACAAAGGCGGCGATTTTCTCAGGCACGAATTTGCCTGCGGCCCAGGCAGTTAGAACTGAGAGACCCTCGACATCCATAACGCAGAGCCAGGTTGGCACGCGACTGGATTCGACTTCTCCCGAGACGATGAAGTAAGTAAGTGAGAAGTTGGTGGTGAGAAGAACTGGTGAGTCTTCTTTGGGCTCGCCAATCTCATATATGCCCTCGCTCATCTGCATCGGTTTTTGCGGGTCGGTATAGATATTTTGTTGCAGAACCAATAGCGGCAGGACCCGGGCTGGATCGAGATCGTTCATCATAATTAGGCCGCCGTATTTCATTAAGTGGACACCGGCCATTGCCATCTCTAACTCGGGATCGGCGGAGCCGTCCGCAGGAAAGGTGATGGTTGGAAAACCAAGTGGTTTGTATTTTTGCTTTAACGCTGCCCGGCGGATGTAGACGAGGTCTTTTAGGCCTTCAGACATGTCGGCGTTCTCAGGCGCGAGCACTATGTCTTTGACGCCGGCGGCTGTGACTTTTTCTGAAATATCGGCTAGCTCTTCGACTGTAGCGCCTTTAACGGCCAGGGGCACACCGGCCTCTTTGGCTAGGTCTGCCATGGCTTGGTAGTTATTGGAATCTGCCGCGTAGATAAGCGGGTTGTTGTCTTTAACTTTGTCGAGCCCGGCTTTGATTATAGCCGGATCATCTGAGATTAGGACTATTGACAGCTTGGTGTTTTCGGCGACTTTGGCGACAGCATTGGCAAACTTATCGGCTGAGCCGGAGGTTGATTTAACGCCTACGACCCTGGGCCTGAGCTGCTGCTCGATGCGCTCAAATTCAATGGCTTGGGCTTTCTTGGCTTTGTCAGCGATGGTTGCGTCATCGGCGGAGTCATCAATGACGATGCCATAGACACCGGGATTGACGAATGTTTTTTCGTGGCGAAACATGACTGTCTCTTCGCCGACTTTAAAAGCGTTGTCGCCGGTGCCGAGGGTGATTTTTTTGATAGGGGCGGCTGAGGCTTCGGACAACTCGGCCTTGGCCTCGTCAGACACGTATGGACAGAGAGTGATTTCAACTTGGCGGGCAGCGAGTTTCATGGCAAAGGCCATGCAGGTGGGGACGCCGCATTCGCCGCAGTTAGTTTTTGGTAATTTTTTAAAAATATCTAATCCCGTCAATGCCATTGATAGGCCCCTTTCAGATCCATAGAGAGGCAACCCCTCTTAGATAAATACATTGCTTTTTCTTAAAAACTATTTTCTTGCGTGCATCCTGAACGCTTCATTGCGCGACTATTGGTTCAGCCTCATTTCACGGGGCGAAATCAAAACTCGCTGCGCTCAGACAGTTGATTTGCCGCCGCCGTTCAATTTCGACCTCACCTAATGTTGCTCACATTCGCTTACCAGGAGTACACGAGTATTTAAAACATAAAACCTTAAAACATCGAATCCATGGTGAGTGCCGGGTGGCCGACTTTGGTGCACCACTCAGTGACTTCTTCTTCGGTCACGGCGTTGGTTTCGTCGGCGATTTTATTAATGAAGTCGGGATCGCCGATTTCTTCGCACCTCTTCGCTAGCTGATCTTTAAGTTGTTCTTTAAGCTCTTTGGGCATCCAGACGATTCTCTGGAAGCCGCCGTCGGCTGAGATGAATTTTTTACTGCCGATAAATTGTTTGCCGATACCGATAAAGCCGGGCACCTGCTGGCCGCCGCCGACCGCTCCGGCCAGAGTTGAAAACTTCATGCCGCAGGGGGTCATCTCGGGAAACTCACGGTTGACTATCATCACACCGTTGGCTGAGGGCACCATTGCCACGATGCACTCAAAACAACCGCAGGAAGTCATTGGGTCTTCCATCATGGTATAAGCGTTAAAACCGTTGAAGGTACCGCCGGAGTTGTCGAGCACGAATTGATCGACACCCTCCCAACGCCCTTTATCGGCGTCTTTGACAGTGCCCTTGGCAACGGGCTGATTACCGCCGGTCGGGTTGATTTCAAAAGCCGCGCGTCCGTCAAGCCAGTTATAGGCGCCGCACAGACCCAGGCGCTCAGGCGAGATGACGCAGACATGCGTTGGAGCAAACGATTGACAAAGTGTGCAAGAGTAGAAGGTGTCGACCGACTCGTCTGTCATGCCAGCTATGCGTTCGTTGCGCACTTTGTATATCTCCCGAGCCTCTTTAACTATTCTCTCAACATCCTCAGCCTTGGTGTATAGCTTTACCTGGACTTTGTCGACTATTGAGCCGTAGTCGCCGATTATCTTGGCCCGCAGGATGTCGCCGAAATGCTTGAATTTGAAGCCGGCTTTTTTGGCGTCTTTGCTGATTCTAATCCAGTTGAGATCACGTTGGCCCATGTGCCAGATGCCGGTGGCGCCGTTGATGAAGTAGTGGACCTGTCGCTCGACGATGGGCTCGAAATCTTCCTGCATCTTGCGCCCGGCCACCTCAACCACGATTCCTAAGGGGACAGCTGCACCTTCCTCTATATCGTCAATTTCGGGACCGATAACCTCGATTTTGTTGTCAGTTACCTCATCCATTTCTTTAAGACGCACGAGCTCAAAAGAGGGTGATTTCTGGCCGCCGAACTGCACGTACATATTATCTTTTCTGATACGCTCGCCCTCGAAAGCCGGGCCGTAGGCGACAGGTATGGGAACTTCGGTGATCTGAACTTTAAGACCACGCACTTCAATTGCTCTTTCGGTCATCACATCGAAACCGACGCCTGAGACTACGTGCTCATAGGTGGTGACACCAGTCGGCAGTATCTGCGGGATGTTCGTGTGGGCGATCGTCGGGAACCCGTATGAAATGGCGCCGGCCGCGGTGGCGTAATCTTCATCGCTGACATCGCTCAGCGCCAGGACAAACGCGAAAACACGATCTTTGTTGTATTTTAAGATCTGTTTGTAGTCGCCGCCCTCGATACCGCCAAAAGCCATAGCGGCCCGGGTGGCGAAACCAAGCGAATAGATGTGGCCGTAGATATCGGCGTCAAAGGGGACGAGCCGGGTCTCCCAGCCCATCTGAACTTCCGCCTCAGCCAGCTGCTCGGCGAAGGTGATGCCCTCTTTGCTTTTGCCGGCCATGAAGATATAAAGAGATTTTTCCTGCAACTCGCGGGCGAGCTGGGCGGCTGTTTCAATATCGGGGGCGGCGCCGGCTATGGCGGCAAATCCCGGGGCTGAGCCGTCGACAAATTCGATGCCGCGCTCGCGCATGATAACATCGTCTGCCGCGCCTATGTACAGGTCACCTACGGGAGGCGGCCCGATCACATAACGGATAGCTTCTATCATTTCCTCACCAAAGAGCGCGGCGATACCAGCGTCGAGTGTCTCACCCAGAAAGGGCAGATTCATCTTCTCGGACGGCTCCTCGGGCAAGAGCTCTTTGGCCAGCTTTAGCGTTACCTCCATATCGGATAGCTTCTCTATCTTGTGTCCGGTAAGGCCGAATATGACCGGCAGAAAATAACCGGTGTTCGGAAAATGGACTTCTTCGCTTGGACCCTTGGCGTCTATAGCTTCTTTGAGCCGGGCTTCGGCTTTGTTAACAATTGAATGGGCGCCTCTAATGGCCCCGGTGGCGATGATCTTAGACACTTTAGAGATCCCTCCTTGCTTCCATATCGAAGAGAACTCGTTCCTGTTTAACATCGATGCCGAGCGCTTTTCGTTTCTTCTGAATGTGATCAAGCGTGCGCTTGACAATTTCTTGCCAGTCGCTGACGAATTCGAGCTTACCGCCGACTTTCTTTTCCCAACCTTCGGAAATTAAGTTGGTAATCTCGGATGAGGCCCTTACCGGTGACTCAGCGCCACCGAAGAGAACGTAGCAACCGCTGGCAACGCAGTAGGCGGCAATTTCGAGCGCCTTTTCGCAGTACCATTCGGGGCAGATACCGACAGCCGGGACTTCATCTATATCTTCACCGAGACCGCCGGTTTCGACTATCTCAGAGAGGATGGTCAATATGCGCGAGTTATCGACGCATGAGCCGACATGAAGGACGGGCGGGATACCAATGGCTTCGCAGACCTCTTTCAAACCCTCGCCGGCCATCTCCATTGTCTCCGGTGTTAGGAGACCCGCTTTGGCGGCTCCGGCCGCCGCGCAACCAGTTACCAGAACAAGCACGTTATTCTTGATAAGTTCGCGGGTGATATTAACGATGCCTTCATCTTGCATGACCCGGGGGTTGTTGCAACCGACGATGGCGGCCGCGCCCTGGATGCGCCCATTGATGATGTTGTCGTTGAGCGGTTTGAATGAAGCCCTGAACTTGCCGCCCAGCATATAGCGAATGTATTCGTGTGAGAACCCGGCGACTAGGTCGGCGGTATTGGCTGGGATATTTGTCTCTCCCCGGTTCTTAAAGTTGTCGATGGCCGCTCTGGCCACAGCTTTGGCGCCGGGCATCGGATCGTTGTGGTCGAACTCCAGATGTTCGGCCCCGGTGATCTTGGCTTTGGGAGAGGTCGATATTATCTTAGTGTGATAGTTCTTGGCCACCTCCACCACGCCCTGCATGGTGCACTGGACATCGACGACCATCGCGTCGACGGCCCCGGTTATTATGGCCAACTCCTGGTGGAGAAAGTTACCGGCTGGCGGAACGCCGCGGCGCATCAGTATTTCGTTTGATGTGCAGCAGATACCAGCGAGCTGCATGCCCTTGGCGCCCTTGGACTTGGCGTACTCGACAATTTCCGGATCATTTACAGCCAGAACCAGCATCTCCGCGAAGGTCGGGTCGTGACCGTGAACAATTATATTGACGTGATCTTTTTTGAGCACTCCCAAGTTTATCTTGGCCTTCAGCGGCCTCGGTGTGCCGAATAGAATGTCGGAGAGATCGGTGGCGAGCATTGAGCCGCCCCAACCGCTGCCCAGAGATGTTCGCAGCGCCTGGTCGAGAATGTTGTCCGGGTCTTGGTCGGTACCCGGATGTGTGCGGTGCATAGTCTCGACGACTTCGCGATCAACTCCGCGCGGGGTAATACCTAGTTTCTCCCAGAGTTCCTGTCGTTTTTTTGGCGCCCGGGAGACATATGTCAGCGGACCGAACTGGCGGCCGAAATTGTCGAGCGCCTCGAGCGCCACTTCCTCGGCCAATTTGTTTTTTTCTTTGCCCTCGGTCTCTATGCCCATATAGCCGGCCACTTCGTGAAGTTTGATTTCATCGGTGATCTCGTAGCCTTTGGCCTCGCCCCTGGCAGTCGCGAGCATAACTATGGCGATATCGCGGCCGTGATCTGAATGAGCTGAAGCTCCGGCGGCTACGTGGCGCGCCAGGTTACGGGCTGATATTGTGCCCATAGTGGCGCCGCAAACACCGACTTTTTCTTCCCTGTCTTTGCCGACGAGTCGGCACGGACCCATGCTGCACAACTTACAGCAACTGCCGTCTCCCATCGGGCAGGGTTTCATGTTGTCGGCCCGGCTGAACATCGTGGAGATTTCCTTCTCGTCCGCGATTTTGAGCATGGCCTGAGCCGCTGGGTCTAAGCTCCTTTGTTTTTTCTTATCTTCTTCGTCGCTCATATAAAACGCCCTCCAATTAGTATTTATTTTCACCATAGATTCGTTAGTTTCTATAGAATATAGACGCTAAAGTATATCATAGGAACCACACTCTCTCGAATGGCGTCCCCTGAATATCACAACACACTTGCCGGGTCTTTCTGACCCTCTGACTCTCCTCAAAACAGCAGGTCTTTTGAGTAATTGTAGCAATTGAGGAACGTCCCCGTTACTTGCGTTACTTGAAGAAACCGTCTATCACTTTCTTGATTCCGACCACGGATTTTGGATGGCGCATTACCAACAAATCCGCCCCGGCTGTAATCAAAGATGTCGCTGTCAATATCTCCCAGGAGATGGCTCTGGTTTCCTGGTCGCCCCAGTCTTCGTTTGATGCTGTCTTCGCTTCTTTCGTTTTCCAGACATCGGTACCCAGGTTTCCTATGACCGGGTGTTTGGTCATATCGTCGCCCTGTTGAAGCGCGGCTAACTTGAGGCGCTCTATTATTGTATATGTATAGTCCAGACCGTAACCGAGCGCGCCGGTTGACGGGTCGATGATGATTTTCTCTTTGGCCACGCCCAGCTGCGCCAGTAGAATATTCAGCTGTTTAGCCAGGTTGACATCACACGGGGACAGAGCCACAACGTTGTGGTTGAAACCCATGGCGGCGGCCGCGACTGTCTTGTAGTTATCTTCCGTGGCCGGCCCGAGCGCGATATTCTTTCCTTCGGCTACCGCTCCCACCTTTGGTAATACCTCGCTGTCTTTTTCCGCGTTGTCGGTTCCGTAAACAATGAGCGGAACGGTGATGGCGTCAAGCACATTCTTAACAGTTTCAGCGGCTTCATCCCCGCCTTTGTTGTCGCCGTTCGGATCGGTGCTGTGAAGTTGCAGACAGATAAGGTCGGCGCCGTACTCGTTTTCGCATTTCTTCGCCCACGCGACAGGGTCTGACAGAACATCGGCAAAAGGCGCTTTGGCGACGTCGTCCCAGTCTTGCGGATTGTTGTCATAAACCTCCATTGCCACCGCGGGTTTGTTCGGGACCGAGCCCTCAAAACCGTAAAGGGGGAATGTATTTTCTCCGCCTATCGTTACCGCTTTTGGTCCGACGCCAATTTTAACTTCGGCTATCTGACCGGAATATGTTTCTGCTGGAGCTGTATATGCCATATTTTTCTCCCTACTCAATGCCCGCATGCATCTTCGCGGCCTCAATCGTGTTTCTCATCAACATCGCTATCGTCATCGGGCCGACCCCGCCGGGAACCGGCGTGATGGCCGAAGCAACTTCCACTGCCGCGTTAAAATCAACATCACCGCAGAGCCCTTCTTCTGTCCGGTTAATGCCGACGTCAATAATGGCGGCGCCGGGTTTTATCATATCAGCAGTGACAAATTTTGGCTTGCCGATACCGGCAATCAATATATCAGCCTGTTTAGTTTCCCCCGCCAAATCACGAGTTCGTGAGTGACAGATTTCAACGGTGGCGTGGTTGTGGAGCAACATCATGGCAACTGGTTTGCCGACTATATTGCTGCGCCCAAGAACTACAGCTTTGCGCCCTTCGATCTGAATGCTGTACCTCTTGAGCAACTCTATGCAACCACTGGGAGTGCAGGGCATAAATTTGGCCGTGCCGATCATCAGCGCGCCGACATTGACGGGATGAAAACCGTCGACATCTTTATTGGGATCAATTGCCATAATAATCGCGTGCTCGTCAATCTGTTTAGGCAGCGGCAGCTGTACAAGTATGCCGTTGACTGATGTGTCCTTGTTGAGCTTGTCAACCAGTTTCAGCAAATCTTTCTGGCTGGTGCTTTCGGGCAACTCGTGTTTGATCGAATTGATGCCGACCAAGGCACACGCCTTTTCTTTACCGCCCACATACACTTTTGACGCCGGGTCATCTCCAACTAAAACAACTACCAGCGTTGGTGTGATCCCTTTTTCTCTTAAGCCGTTGACTTCAGCTCCCAGCTCGGTCTTTATCTCTGAACTTACCTGTTTTCCGTCAATGATCGTCGCAGACAATGTGCCTCCTTTTATCCAGCTTTCGCTATCTTCCCGGTCACCTGGTCTAAAATTTTCGCCGCGGCTTGAACGGCCACGGAGTCATCGGGCAGGTCCATAAGTGTTTGGTCGCGCATGTCAAACCCGAGCAGAACATCATCGGCCGGAATTACGCCGATCAATTCCAGCCCTCGCTTCTTGGCCTCAGCCAGAGCCGCCTGGGTCATTTCCTCGTTGATGAGCCGATTTAGCACCAGGCCCATGCCGCCGACCTTAACACTTAGCTCGTCGACTAAATCTCTGATGCGGGCGGCTGTACGCACACCGCGGGGGCTGGCGTCAGAGATGATCAGGAGAAAACTGACGTCTTTGGTCGTGCCCCGGCTGATATGTTCCATGCCGGCCTCATTGTCCATCACTATATAGGGATAGTTTTTTTGTAAGATTTCCATATATCTTTGAAGAACAGAATTTACGTAACAATAGCAGCCGGTTCCTTCGGGTTTGCCCATGGCCACCAGATCAAAATCTTTCGTTTCCACCATGGAGTCTTGCAGCTGCATTTCTATCCAGGCGTCTTTGCTCATACCGGCCGGAAGCATGCCCATGTTCTTGAGCAGGTCGTCTCTGACTCCCCCGACCGTTTTCTTAATTTCAACTCCCAGAACCTCGTTAAAGTTGAGGTTGGCGTCGGCGTCGATGGCCAAAACCGGCCTCATCGCGTTTTTTATTAGATATCTGACCGTCAGCGCGCAGAACGTGGTCTTGCCCGTTCCGCCCTTGCCGGCTACCGCTAGTAGTTCAGACATAACTCTTCACTCTTCACTTTCCTTGTCCCTCTTGACTTGTCCCTCTTCTACATTCGCGCTGGTATAAATGGTCGCTGTCCCTTTTTAACCCCCGTGAACCGAAGGGAAAAGTCGCTCATTGGTATGCGGCAGAAAAAGAGCCGACATATATTTATCCATGAAACTGTTGTCGGCGCTGAGCTCCAGATAATTCATGCTCCGCGTCACATCGGCCGCTTTGGCTTGGATCTTTCTCGACAGCGCCGCCTTGGCTGCTCCCAGGAGCGACCCGTTGCCGACAAATTTATACCTCTCGATCGGCAGATCGGGCAGCAAGCCGATGGTCACAGCTTCGGCGATTTTTATATAGTTGCCGAATGAACCGGCTATAAGTATCTCATTAATGTCGTCCAGCTCCACACCGACACTTTCAACCAGTGTGGTGATGCCGGCGTAAACCGCCGCTTTGGCCCTCATTAGATTGTCGATATCGACCTCAGTGACGACTATGTCGCGATCAACCCCTGTCATCTTTGAGTGGGCGACCACAAATTCCCAACCATATTCGCCCTTGCGGATCCTGTCGATACCTAGGTCTTGATGAAATTTTCCGCGTTTGTCGACGGCGCCGACCTTAAACAGCTCGGCCAGAAGATCTATCAGACCTGAACCGCATATACCTATGGGTAAGTGGCCGCCGATCGTAGTAAAAACTGTTTCAAAAGTTTCGGGCTCTATCTCCACGCGCTCGATAGCCCCGTCAATGCTCCTTATACCGTCTTTGACGCCCGCGCCCTCAAAAGCCGGGCCGGCCGAGCATGAACAACCAACAAGCCATTCTTGATTGCCCAGAACTATCTCACCATTTGTGCCTATATCAATGTACAAGGTCAATTCTTCCCGCCCCGGCAAATCCGCTGCTACGACACCGGAGGTAATATCGCCGCCCAGATAACTGGCCACGGACGGGAAAAACAACACCGGCACGTTACCTAAAGTTTTTAGACCAAGCTCAGACGCGACGACCAAGGGCGCGAAACGAAACGCCGGCGTGTACGGGGCTTCCCTGATCTGATCGGTGCTGACTCCCAGAGCCAGATGGGTCATGATAGTGTTTCCGGCCATGACCCCGATACAGATATCTTTCGTGTCGACGCCCGTCTTTTCAATTAGGCCCGACACCAACTGGTCTATTGTCTGAGCGACCTTTGTCTGCAATATTTTAAGACCGCGACCTTTTTTGGCGTAAACCATGCGGGATATGACATCCTCCCCGTAGCTTGCCTGCCGATTAATTTCCGAGACCTCCGCTAGAATTTTGCGGCCGGCTAGATCTATCAGCTGGGCCGAGCAAGTCGTCGTTCCAATATCAACTCCGAGCGCGTAGCACTTATCGGTAGTTTTGCCCGGCTCTATCCGGGTCACCCGGTAATGATCTTCTTCTCTCAAAGCGGTGACGGTCACGTTCCAGCCGCCTTTCCTTAGTGTCTCAGGCAATTGTTTGACAATCGCAAGATCAACCTTGATGTCATGTACATCAAGTTCTCGTTTCAGCAACCGGTTGAGCCTGGTCAAATCACTGACGGAATCACTAAGACTCGGCTCCGGCAGTTCAAAATATTTCTTAATAACCGGAGGATCAAACTCCAGCGACGCGAGTTGTTCGTTCCAGCTCTCAAGGCTGCTCGTTAAAGTCTTGATTTTAGTCTGTCTCTTGGCTAATAACTCAGACTCATCCGGGATTTTAACTTCCATATCCCTTAAAGCCGGGGTTTTGCAAGCCAAGACATAGCCTTTGGCTATTTCTTCTTCCGACAGCGGCCCATATGTTTCTGAATCAATGCGCTTGCCGCTTACAAGCACCCGACACTTGCCACAGGTGCCTTCGCCCCCGCAAGACGCGTTCACATGGACATCCGCTTTGGCGGCTGCCGCTAATAGATCCTCACCCGAACGCACCTCAACTTGCTTGTCGGCCGGGTGGAATATGACTTTGGGCATCGGCAAAACTTCCCTTAAACCGGGTCGTTCTAGAACAAGCCGGTAATTACACCATTTTCATCGATATCAATGTTGTGCCCCGCCGGGTTCGCCGGCAACCCGGGCATAGTCCTCATGTCGCCGCAGATCGGAAAGATAAACCCTGCCCCGACCGAAGCTTTCACATCTCGCACCGGTATACGAAAACCGGTAGGCCTTCCCTTAAGTGTCGGGTCGTGAGAGAGCGAGAGATGAGTTTTTGCCATACATATCGGCAAGTTACTAAGGCCCATTTTGGTATACATTTCGATTTTCTTCTCAGCCACGGGCGAGTAATCCACTCCGTCGGCACCATACATCTTGGTGGCTATTGTCTCTATTTTTTCTTTAATAGAGTCTTCATCTTTATATAGAAACTTGAAGTCGCTTGGTTTTTCAGCCGCTCTTACCACTGCCTCGGCCAGTTCCTTGCCGCCTTCTCCGCCCTTGGCCCAAACTTCACTGAGAGCCACTTCATCGGCGCCGGCTTCTTTGGCGAACCTGCGGACCAGTTCTATTTCGCGATCGGTATCGTAGGTGAAACGGTTTATGGCCACAACAACCGGGACGCCATAGCTTTTCATGTTCTCAACATGCGCTTGCAAGTTCGAGCAACCCTTTTCGACCGCGTCCAGATCTTCAGTCGTCAAGCCGGGGTCGAGCGGCTTGCCCGGCACAATATTGAATTTGCCGCTGTGGCTCTTCAGCGCCCGAATCGTGGCGACAACTACGATCGCGTCCGGCCTTAGTCCACTGTAGCGACATTTTATGTTAAGAAATTTCTCGGCGCCGCAGTCGGCCCCGAAACCACTTTCCGTCACAACATAATCTGCCAGCTTCAAAGCAATTTGGTCCTCGATGATCGAGTTGTTGCCCTGCGCGATATTGGCGAACGGCCCGGCGTGGACAAGAACAGGCGTGTTCTCAACTGTCTGCATCAAAGTGGGTTTGATCGCGTCTTTCATAAGAACAGCCATCGAACCGGCGCATTTGAGATCTTCAGCCGTGACAGCCTCTCCCTTTGAGTTGGTGCCGATAATTATGCGGCCCAACCTCTCG
>SDBV01006129.1_pt1 | contig 16736 bp, 11 predicted proteins | sample 2277081 | NCBI WGS metagenome assembly SDBV01 (sample SAMN10402039, study PRJNA504765) | marine sediment metagenome | isolation source: marine sediment core GS10_PC15, 223 cmbsf | place: Arctic Ocean: Southern Knipovich Ridge | collected 2010 | reverse complement strand
GCCGTGGGTGACTACTGACTCCGAATACGAATCACGAATTCGCAACTGGGTCGATGCCAACAAGCCCGCCTGGGCTCAATTTGAATTGGCAACTCAAAAAAAATACTGCTGGCTGACCTATTCCACAGGAAGCGACGAAACCGAATTGTTGTCGTTATCGCTTTTCAATACTCCCATTCCACCTCTGCATATTTTTCAGAAGCTTGGTCGCCTGGCGGCCTGGCTGTCCTGGCAAGATTTCAAGAATGGCAATATGAAAAAGGGCCTCGATAGGATTGTTGTCTATCTCCGAGCGGGCAAGCATTTGAACCGCCCGGGAAGCACGCTCATCGAACAACTAGTTGGTATCTCAGTCAATAATACCGGGAATAAAATCTTAGGAAGAGCTCTGGTGTACTTTGAATTTAGTCCGCAGCAATTGGCTCTAATCCAGACCCAGCTCGAACAGCTGTATCCGGATGGTTTCCCTCAAGCGGATTATGAATTCGAGAAAATGATTTTCCTGGATGTGGTGCAAAGGTGCTTTACTGATGGGGGTCCAGGTGGCGGGCATTTGCTTCCAGAGATGTCCCACCCCCTTTTCCAAGCGGCTTCTACTGAAGAGATGCGATCAATTAAGACACCTTCAGTGGTGGTTGGCTGTATGATCCATGCCGGTCGAGATGAGACACTTAAGCTAGGCCGGGAGTTATTTGCAAAGGCACAAGAACTGTCCGGCTATAGCCCTTATCAGATAAAGGAAATGGGCCTGACCGACTGGCCCAGCACTATTTATCAGAAGTATGGCAAGTACAGGTATTGGTTGGCGGGCTTATTAATATCTTCATTAGAAGTGTCCAGCGAGATAGCCTTCAGGGGCAAGGCCAGCCACGAGGCGACGATAACGATACTGGCTCTTAAGCGGCGGCATATGGCAAAGGGCGAGTACCCTGAATCTTTAAACGAATTAGTCGCCGCCGGTTTTCTGAAAGAAGCTCCGGATGATCAATTCAGCGCCGGGTCATTGGTCTACAGGCGAGCAGCCGATGACTTTATTCTCTATAGCGTCAGCCACAACTTTACAGATGACGGCGGCGAAGCTACCGGGGACTACAACTGGTCAAACGAAGGAGATCAAATCTTCTGGCCACTGCCGTAATAACAGAACGCTGAAATAGCTAACTCTTCGTTACGTCGCTAACCGCCAGGATGGAGATCATCCTCTTCAGTGCCAGCCGTGCATTGGCTGCGGTTTCGGCGTCGACGGTAACTTTATTTACCACCTTGCCGGCGGCGAGGTTATCCAGCACCCAGGCCAGGTGGCCGGGCGTTATCCGGCCCATCTGCACACACATCGCAGGTGCATCGGACAGCACGCGAATGAACTGATCCGGGTGCCGTTTCGCCAGCCGGTTAACAAGGTTTGATTCGGTACCCACTGCCCACTTGCTGCCCGGCTCGCCTGCTGCGATAGCGCGGATGATCTGTTCGGTACTGCCGGCTGCGTCGGCTGCAGCTACGACCTCTCGCGGGCACTCGGGGTGTACGATCACGCAGATGCCTTCGTGACGAGCCCGGACTGATTCGACGTGTTCGGGTTTGAACAGTTGATGAACGTAGCAGTGGCCCTTCCAGAGAATAAACGTCGCATCGGCCACCGCCTCTGCCGTCAGGCCGCCGTTAGGTAGGTGCGGATCGTAGACAAGGCAGGCTGATTCGTTATAGCCCATAGCCACGGCTGTGTTTCGCCCGAGGTGTTCGTCGGGTACGACGAGAATTTTCTGAGCACCCGCCCCGCCGTCTGCTTCAGCTTTCAGCGCCCACTCGAATACGTTACGCACATTGCTTGACGTGCAGCAGGCTCCGCCGAAATGTCCGGTGATGGCTTTGATCTGCGCGGTGGAATTTACGTAGGTAATCGGGACAACCTTCGCATCGGTCATCTCGCCAAGTTCAGCAAGGGCCGATTCGACGGCCGGGCCGTCGGCCATCTCGGCCATCGCGCATCCGGCCTGGAGATTCGGAAGCACCACCGATTGATTCGCCCCCGACAGGATATCCGCAGATTCTGCCATGAAGTGCACGCCGCAAAATACGATATACTCAGCCGCGTCCAGCTTCCCGGCCAGTTGAGATAGCTTAAGACTGTCGCCGGTCAGGTCGGCATGGCAGATGACAGCATCGCGCTGATAGTGATGGCCGAGTATGCAAAGCCGGTCGCCAAGGGCGGCCTTACACTGAGCGATTTTGGCGGCCAGCTGCTCTGGCGTTGCTTCGATATATTCTTGTGTTAACGCAGGTTGTTTTGACATCGTACTTATATTACTCGCTCGGGCCTGCGGTTTTGTCAGAAATCTTATCGGGTTTGCCTTTTAGCGAGCCGAGCAGTTCGCCCAGTTCATGACAGCGAAGCAGCCAGGCGGTGATAAAGAACCCAGCCAGGCCTGCAAAGATACCGGCGATAACTAGGATTCCGCTATCTGCCCAACTGATTTGTATTTTCGATGCGATTTGTTCCGCAAGCGGGGCAAGGAAGTGGATTGCGGCGATAATTGCTCCTGACATAACCGCAGTTGCCAGTAGAATCTTCAGGCAAGAGTTAACGATCTTTCGCATGCCGATGCGCCCCCACCTCCGGCGGAGAACCCAACTCAGGGCGATTACGTTAGCGGTAGCTGTGACGGCAGTGGCTAGGCCGAAAGCTCTTGAACCAAGCGGAGTAAAGACCAACCCAGCCACAAGGGCCATGTTAGCTGCCGCCATCCAGCAGGAAATTTTTAAAGGTGTCCTTACATCTGCGACGCTGAAAAATGCCCTTAGCAGAATGTGTCTGCTGAAATATGCCCACATGCCCAGGCTGTAGGCCTGGAGAATCCCAGCCGCCCGAGCAACATCGTCAGGGCTGAACTGTCCGTGGCCGTAAATAAGCTGGATTGCGGGCCTGGCCAGTATCACGAGAGCAACTCCCGATGGAATCCCCAGGAACAAACTCAACCTCAAGGCGCGGTTGGTTGCATTTCGCAGGCCTTCGGTATCGCCCCGGCTGGCGTAGCGGGAAAACAGTGGAAATACGGCCGTGGCAAGTGAGATCGCCAGGATGCCCAGCGGGAAGTTATTGAGTCTTTCAGCTGCATACAGGCAGGTAACTACCCCTTCGGTGAGCGGCTTGGCGAAGGTGATGCCCAAAATTGTAAGTTCGCTACTTTCAGGCGTCCCCGACATTATCCAGGCGTAGAGAGAGTCGAATAGCGCGCTGATCTGGGCGACTCCCAGCGGGATGAGCATGGGCATTGTCAAGGCGGCAATCCGCTTAACTTCAGGCAGAACAGGCCCCAGCCTTGGCCTTGCCCACAGCCCAACCCGCGCGAGTAACCACCAAACCCCGGCAAGCTGAACTACCCCCGCGATCACCACAGCTCCTGCGAGGATAAAAAGCCCCGCCTCTTGCTGGTCATCGACAAGCCAATGTGCAGCTACGGCAGCTGCTATAAGGAAAATGTTCAGCACAATAGGGGCGAAGGCTGGATATGCAAACTTGCCCTTACACTGAAGCGCCGCCGATCCCAGCGCCAGCAGGCAAATCGTGAACATGAACGGCATGACCGTCATGGAAAGTTTGATCAGAAGTTGCCGATCCCATCCGCCAGGTTCGAGCAAAATCGCAGTCAGTAAGCAAAGTTCAATAATCACCAGCAGTGACGCCAGGATTATTGCCAGCAACCCCGTGCAATTGGCTAGAATATTTCGTGCCCTTTGGAGCCCTTGTGTCTCGGAAGTTTCGGTAAAAATGGGGATGAACGCAGCGGAGATGGCACCTTCGCCGAAAAGCCTGCGGAATAGGTTTGGTATGCGAAAGGCCGTCCAGAACGCATCCATCATTCGGTTAGCGCCGAGTGAGACAATCGCGATATCACGCACCATGCCCAAAACGCGCGAGCCCATCGTAATTAGCGCGATCAGCTTGGCAGCGCCGAAGAAATGCTCACGCTCGTGATGCGAGTGGCTGGGGTCGGATTGGTCGTTTGGACCGCTCATGCAGTTATTGGTCAGGCCTATTAAAGGGCGACGTAAATCATTTTAAATGCCGGCAAAGCCATCTTGCACGCTGAAAAGATCATCAAGCCGATAAACGCAATCCGCACAGCCTTGAGGGGAAGCGTGTGAGTCAGGTGCCCGCCGAGATAGCTGCCGAGCATCGCCGTCGGAGCCAAACACCCAGCCAGCATAAGACTTCTGGTAACCGTTCCGTCATCGCCAAGCATGACGTTTTTATAAATAGCGCCCAGCCAGGATATCGTTAGGATCGTCGTTGCGCTGGTTGCGATGGCATTGCGAAGCGGCATGGAAAGGATTACCTGCTGGGCAGGTACTGCCAGGGCTCCGCCGCCGATACCGAGCAAGCCCGCCGAAAATCCCATGGGACCGCCGACGGCAATTTTCTTGAGCGGCGACATCATATCAGCTTGGTCGGAGGTGATACCTTCGGAGCTTTTTGCGAATAACTTCCAGATGTTGTAACCGGCTATGTAGCCCATGAAGGCTCCGAAGGCCAACCTGATATAGCTCTGGTTCTCGCCGGTGAAGATGCCAAGCTGGCTGACATATACTCCTGCGAAAATGCCCACCATCGCAGCCGGGGCCAGCCACTTCCAAACTCCGAAGTAGATCGCCTTTGCCTTTCGGTGTCTCATCACAGAAGGCCCGGAAAGCAGGAAGTTTACGATCATCGCCGCAGCCATCCACTGGTGAATGCTTTTTGGCTCCCCTTTCCAGTCTTCAAAGATGAACGCCATGGCCGGGATCATGATTACCGACCCGCCGATACCCAGCAATCCGCCTAATACACCGGCGATGAGCCCCGTAATTGCGAGTAGAATATATTCCATAGTTCCTTCATGAGACATCAAATTGGCAGTAAAATCAATTGCCTGACTTGACGGAGCCCGATCTGTCGGCAAGGATGCATGTAGATATGCGAATCTGTCATGTAATAACTCGTCTTATCCTTGGCGGTGCCCAGGAAAATACGATCCTGACTTGCGAAGGTCTCCACGACCGCGGCCACGAGGTTACACTGATTACCGGGCCGGCCCTTGGCCCCGAGGGCGAACTGCTGACCCGGGCCAGGGCTGGTGGCTATCGAGTTATTGTTATCGACTCGCTCCGACGAGAGATATCACCGTGGCGGGATAGGCGAGCCTTTGGCGAGTTGGTCAGCATTTTCCGGCAGGTCGATCCGCAAATCATGCACTCTCATTCATCCAAGGCTGGGATCATCGCCCGCAAAGCAGCAAAAAAAGCCGGCCCGATGAAAATAGTTCACACCGTTCACGGCCTGGCTTATCACCAATTTGAAAAGTGGTGGCGAAACCGGTTGTATATCAGCCTGGAAAAACGAGCGGCCAGGCGATCGGACGCGATTATCTGTGTAGCAGATGCGATGACCAGCCAGGCCCTCGCTGCCGGCGTAGGCCGGGCCGACCAGTACCAGACCATATACAGCGGGATGGATACCGCGCGGTTTATGAACCGGCCTGAGGCGGCAGATACATTTCGCGAAGAGTTTGGCATACCGGCCGATAGTGTACTCGTGACGCAGGTTTCACGGCTGGCGGAATTGAAGGGCCATGAATATATCATCGAAGCTGCTCGCAAGATCACCGAAAGCCGAGTTCATTTCTGTTTTGTAGGCGACGGCCATCTTCAACAGCAAATTACTCAGCAGATCGAACAGGCGGGGCTTTCGGGGCGGTTTACACTGACTGGTCTCTTACCGGCCCAGCGTATCCCAGAGGTAATGCACGCGACGGATATTCTGGTCCATTGCTCATTGCGTGAGGGCCTGGCCAGGACCTTGCCTCAGGCGATGTTGGCGGGCGTGCCAGTGGTCAGTTTCGATGTAGACGGAGCGCGCGAGGTGGTCGATTCCGATACGGGGATACTGCTGGAGCCTAAAGATACTGCCGGGTTAGTATTGGCTATTTCGACACTGGCTGATACTGGGCGGTTGAGGGACACCCTAGGCCAGGCTGGCAAGCAAAGGTGCCGCGAAATGTTCGATAAGGATCGGATGGTAGAACAGATCGAGCAGGTCTACTGCCGGCTGCTAGAGAAGTCCTTGTAGCAGCTCAATCGAGACTTCCGTCATCGAATTTACGATCCGGTCGGCTTGGCTGAGCATATCGGCTGGGTAAGAACTGGTCACAGCCAATACTTTCATACCAGCGGCGGCTCCGGCAGTTATCCCAGCTGGGGAGTCTTCCAGTACCACGCAATTGGCGTTTGAAAGCGGCTTGCCTGTGATCTCGATCAATCTGCTAAGTGCGAGTTCGTAACCTTGTGGGTCTGGCTTGCCGCGGGTAACTTCACCGGCGGGGACGATCGTCTTGAAACAATCCAGTACGCCTATTCTGGAGCTGGCGAGCTTGATTTCATCTGCCAGCCCGCCCGAACAGATCGCCAACGGCACCCCGGCTGCGAAAGCGGATTTGATCAGCTCTACCGATCCATCCAGGGGCTTGATCGACTCGCCGTAAGCTTTTTTTACAAGGATGCTTTTTGCTGCTGTTAGTTCGGCTATTTGATCTTCACTGACCTCCCGGCCGTTGTCTGCGAATACTGCTGCGAAACAATCGTGGTCGTCAAAACCGAGGTATCGGCTGTAGTATTGCTCGGTTGTAAGGGCGATATCTTCACCGGCGAGGACTTGTGCAAAATACTTCAAGTGAAGCGGTTCTGAATCAACCACCACTCCGTCGAAATCAAAAATCAAAGCATCCAACAAAGTGCACCTGCCTGTTAACGTTCAAAAGCTACTGCAGTCCAAAACGGTCCTTAGATTGGGAATCTTACCGGATTTAACGTCAACAGGTACAGGCAATCTGCATCTGTATGAAATACCGGAAAATAATAAATAAAGGGTTTTTAAGTGTCCTATGGTTTTTGTCGAGAAAAGTTATGGAACTAGGCAGGCTTGAGGTTTGGCTTGGCCCAGGGAAATTGAGGAGTTATTCGCAACAGCACGGGTCTGGTTCTATTGCCGGTTCCAGCCGGTGGCGGTTGCGATTGGGGTTGATTATGACTGACATTATTCTCGAAGTATCAGCTTCATGCGTTTTGTTCGGCCTGGTTGCCTGGCTGTGGGTTGCTTCCAGGCGATCACAGGCCATAGTCTGCGATGGCTGGTATTTAATCTTTGCCGGTTTTGTGTTACTGCTTTTCGGCAGTCTGCTGGATATTACCGACAACTTCCAGTCGTTGAATAAATTCGTAGTTATCGGAGATACTGAGGCAGAGGCATTCGGCGAGAAGATTATCGGCTTTTTGGGCGGCTATTGTTTGCTGGCGATTGGTTTGGTCAAGTGGCTGCCATCTATTACGAACGCAGATAAGTTACGCTTCAGCGAGGCGCAGTTACGCAAGGAGCAGGGGAACCTGATTTCCTTATTCAATGCTGCCCCTGTGGGGATGATACTGGTCGACAGCAATTTTCAAATTAAGCATGTGAACGAAGTTGTTACAAAGTTGATCGACAAGCCCGCGCATCTCTTTGTCAATAAACAGCCGGGAAATGCCCTTGATTGTGTCCATTCCTTTGAGACAGATGAAGGATGCGGGCATGGTGTTTTCTGCCATCTATGTCCTTTTCGCAGTGCTGTGACGAAAGTATTGGAAACCGAGGAGATCGTTTTTGGCCTGGAAGTAGAAACAACTTTAGTGGCTGACTCGCAAGAGGTTGCCGTCTGGCTGGAAGTAAGCGTAGCTCCGGTAATATTAGATAATCAGACACACGCTGTCGTAACCCTGAGCAATATAACCCAGCGCAAACAGGCTGAGGAGCGGCTTCGCCAGACAACAGAGCAAACCGAGATTATTAACTCTCAATTACGAGATGCTACCGACCAGGCTAATTCCCTTGCCGAACAGGCTGCCCAGGCGAATGCGGCCAAGAGTAATTTCCTTGCCAACATGTCTCACGAGATTCGCACTCCAATGAACTCCATAATCGGTTTTAGTGAGTTATTGGCCGAAGGGGATCTGGCCTCCGAGCATAAAGAGTTTGTCGATATTATCCGAAGCTCGGGCCAGAGTTTGTTATCTCTGATAAACGATATTCTGGACTTCGCTAAAATTGAGGCCGGTCATCTTGATGTTGAGTCAGTCGAGTGCTCACTTGGGGATGTGGTTGAATCAGCGGCTTCACTCTTAGAGCCGATCTCATCCAATAAAGGGTTGGATTTCCGCGTCATTTTCTCAGACGACGTGCCCCAGCAAATCCAAAGCGATCCGTTGCGGCTGAGGCAATGCCTGGTCAATCTTATAAGCAATGCCATTAAATTTACAGACGCCGGACATGTCCATCTGAAGGTTTCCCGCCAGTGTCAGACCGATCAGGAGTTTATCCGGTTTGATATTGAAGATACTGGTGTTGGAATTGATCAAGAAGGAATAGAAGTGATATTCGATGCGTTCACGCAGGCCGACGGTTCGACTTCGCGCAAGTATGGCGGAACTGGTTTAGGGTTATCCATTACAAGGCGGCTGGCGGAATTGCTGGGTGGAAGCGTCTCTGTCGTCAGCGAGGTCGGATCCGGCTCGACATTTACCCTTTTGACCCCCGTGTTCGTCCAGCCTGGCAAATTATCTCAGTTGGACCAGACCGACAGCATTGATGATCCGTTTGATGAACAATTAAGATTCTCTGGTTCTGTCCTGGTTGTAGAAGATGATCCAAAAAGTCAGAAGTTAGTTCAGACCCTGCTGGAAAGAAAAGGGCTTGCGGTTACTCTAGCCTCAGACGGAGAGCAGGCTATAAACCTTGCCTCGTCACAGTCATTTGACCTGATTTTAATGGACATTCAGATGCCAAATATCAATGGCTATGAGGCAACGGCAGCGATTAGACGGCAGGGATTGATGGTTCCCATCATTGCAGTGACAGCCAATGTGATAAAGGGGGACGATCTAAAATGCTTTGCCGCAGGTTGTTCGGGTTATCTGCCCAAGCCAATAGAAACAAATGCCCTCTATAGGCTCTTAAACAAATTCCTGCAGACTCATTTGGTCAGTGTATAAAAAACGAGCCACAATGGATCAGATCTCAACTGGCTCGCAAAGATTCATAGATTTTGCCGCTCCCCTGCCGCATATCCTGCAGATGTAATTAGCTCCCTTGGTATATTTTGCTGCACTGGCCAAGTCGCGCTTCCGGACCAGTTCGCACATGTGGTGTTCATGGCCTGTATGAGGGGCACCAAATGGGCTCTTCGATGCGGGCTTGGATGCTTTTTTTACAGCCTTCTTGGTAGCAGTTTTTTTAGCCATTAATCCCTCTCCCATGAGTATAGCTTAACTTCGGCCAACAACATCCCCTCCAAGCATTCTATACAGTCACTCGACACGCACGCCCCCCCAAAGGCAGCCTGCCTGTCTGGCCTGCCAAGGCGAGCAAGCATCCATCAACCCCTGCTGACGCAACTGATGCGCTCAGATGCCGAGTCCCTGGGTAACTTCCATAGACTCCCTGGCTGGGACAAGAGCCCATGCGACCAGGTATGTAACCAGTACCGCTGCTACAAGGGGAGTAAAGCACAGGAACACAGCTAACAGGCGGATCAAAATGGGGTCGACTCCAAGCATGTGGCCGATCCCGCTGCAGACGCCGGCGATCCTTTTATCAGTCGATGAACGATAAATCTGCTTCATGGTCTTTCCCCCACCAAGGGCCAGAAATTAATTTCCTCTGGCGGCTTCAAAAAAATTACCTCTCAGATAATAGTAGGGTCGCTATTTCTTCGGGAGAAGACTTTGGCGAAATCGGTGGATTGTGGATAATTAAAACCCCTCTCAATAAATCGACAAGAGCTTGTATAGTAAGTCGATACGTTTTTTATCCTCGATTACATGTTCGTTTGTCCTTGCCGGGGCTTTCTTGTTTGAACCGGACGAGCAAAATCTTACCAGTTGGCCAAAATCGTCCTATCCGAGGTACCATTAAACGGTTGAAAGTTTTCCCTTGTGGCCTTAAATTAATGGCTGTCTAGCCGGCTGCCGTTGCTTCTGGCTGATGGGCTTGGATCGACGGAGCTAGACCCGGCAGGCGAGAGGTGCCCAGGATGACTTCTGGCAGCTCCAGTGTAGATAAAAAGGTAGAGCGGTATGTCTCTAAGCTGACAAGCGAGGAGCGCATGCTGGTGGTCTTAAAGCGCGAGCTTTACGAGGGCAATTGGTCCGAGATGCTGGAAGATCTCAAGGCCAGGATGGAAGGCAGGCCCTACATCTTCAAGCTGGCCCAACGGATCTCCGATGATCTGGAGCGGATCGCCAAGCTCCAGGACTTTGAGAAGGAAAATGAGATCGATCTGGGCAAGTACGTTGAGATGAACCCTTAGTCAAAAAAGTTAATGGAAGTTAATTGAAGTTTATAAAGCTGAGTCGAAGACGAGAAACTGAAGTTTGCAGATTCTTGACTTTGGGCTTTAGCTTTTTGGTTTTTCAATGGTTCTTTCGGAGCGGTTGATGCGTAATCTAACTAGTTTCCTTATCTCGTCGTTGATCCTTTGTGGTGTGGTTGTATTGGCTGGTTGTGGGGATGGTGACTATATCCAGCCTTTCATTCATCCGGACGTGCTTGAAAGAGCAGGACTGAAGTATTACTGGTCGCTGGATTTACCCCTGCACCCCCAAGAGGTAATCGAGCAAGTCTGGCTGATGGACGAGAATCTCTACTGCCTGAGCAACTTGAACTATCTCTGGGCGGTAGACGCAGCCAGCGGACAGACCAAATGGTATTTCAGGGTTGCCGGTAAGGCGCAGACCGTCTTTAAACCCGCCCATGCAGATGGGGTGGTCCTTGGGGCTTTAACGCCGGGGATCGCCGAAGTTCTCAATCCGGCCCTCGATCAGGCCGAGCCGTTTGATGCCGTCCTCGTTAACACCCTCTCCCAAGTGTTCGTACTGGATAGAAAAGACGGCAGGCAGGTCAGGAAGATTGACCTGAACTTTGCAGCCAATACCGGCGGGGCCAGCGATGGGAAGAATTTCTATGTCGGCTCGACCGACGGACGCTGTCATGCCATAGCATTGCGAGAAGAAGTTTCAATCTGGAAAGTAGCTACATCTTCTCTGCTGACCGCACCGATTGTCGAAGTCGGCGGGCTGGTCTTTATCGCCGGTCATGATAGTTCTGTCACTGCTGCCAGGGCAGGCGCCGAAAGCAATATCATCTGGCGAAGGCATACTGGTGGACCGATAAGTGCCGCCTTTGCAGTTGATGAGCGAGGATGCTTCGTCGGGGATGAGGATAATAAAATATACGCTTTTGGCTCATCTACGGGCCAGAATCTCTGGAAGCCCTTCATCTGTGAGGGGCAAATCCGCACGCCTGTCCAGATCAGCCAAAACAGCGTTTTTGCTTATGCCCAGGATGATCAGTTCTACGCACTGAATCTAGCCAACGGGCGCCTGCGATGGGCCATGCCGGACGGTCGGAAGGTTGTCGCGGTTATGGATGGAAAGGTCTATCTGGTAGGGCTCAGCCAGAGGCTCTTCGTGGTAGATGAAATGCTTGGAACGGTTGCCTTCGGATTGAATCTGTCGGGCATGGAGTTTCTTGCAGCGAATACTAGTGCTCCCGCTATTTATGGCGTAAATTCCGCCGGGCAGGTTCGCTGCATCCGAACAAGCGAGGCTGAATATATCACCGAGGAACTTCTTAAGCAGACCCACCCATAGTTTTTGCCCCTGGCCTTGGTCGCCCTCAGGGCTCGGGCTGGATAATCTTACGGTTCCCCCAACAACCAAGGATTGGATGTCATGGAAAGTACCACTATTCGTCGAGCACTTATCAGCGTCTTTGATAAAACCGGCATCGCCGAATTCGCAGGCAAACTGGCTGAGATGGACATCGAGATCATCTCATCGGGTGGCACGGCCAGGGCTATTGAAGCTGCAGGCATAAAGGTTCGCGACGTTCAGGAGTGGACCGGTTTCCCCGAAATGCTAGGCCATCGGGTCGTTACACTTCACCCGAAGGTCCATGGCGCCCTTCTGGCCCTGCGGGATGATCCGGATCACCAGGCCGATATGGACAAGTACGGTATCGAGCCGATTGACCTTGTTTGCGCGGGCCTTTATCCATTTACAGATGCCATAGCCAAACCCGGCGCTACTCTGGCTGATGCGGTTGAAATGATAGATATTGGTGGGCCGACCATGGTTCGCTCGGCCGCTAAGAACCACCGTTACGTTACGGTTGTTACCAATTGTGACCAGTACGAGACGGTCCTTTCCGAGATGGCCGAGAACAACGGATCGGTAAGCTTCCAAACGCGTCAGAAGCTGGCCCGCGAGGCCTTCGCTTTGACGGCCCAGTACGATACAGCAATTTCAACCTACTTGGCCCAACAGCTAGGCCAGGATCTGCCAGAGAAGGTTACATTTAGCTATAGCAAAGTCTCCGAGCTAAGGTACGGCGAGAACCCCCACCAAAATGCAGGCTTCTACGTCAGTGCTGATCAATCAGAGCCTTCGGTAGCCAACGCAAAGCTAATAGGCGGCAAGGCGATTTCCTACAATAACTTTTTCGATGCCAACGGTGCATTCGAGCTGGTGAAAGATTTTGACGCTCCGGCGGTGGCTGTTATCAAACACGCCAATCCAGCCGGCTGTGCGGTCGACGACGATCTGGTCGAGGCCTATCGCAAGGCCTACTTCGGGGACGTCAATGCTGCTATGGGCGGGATTATCGCACTAAATAGACCTGCCACAGTCGACCTTGGCAGGGCGATCGTCGAGACCTACAAAAGGTGGGGTAAGGCCCGCGGCGCCGGCGGGTTTTACGCAGAGATCGTTATCGCGCCTGGTTTTGAAGATGGGTTTGTCGAGACGATCCAGGCTCGCGAGGGTTGGGGGCCTAACGTTAGGCTTCTCGAATCGCCGCCTCTTACTGGCCAGCGTAATAAAGAAAAGTACCTTAAATATATCGTTGGCGGGATGCTGATCCAGGATCGTGACCAGGCCGGTAAAGATACGTCCAACTGGAAGGTCGTTACAAAGCGTCAGCCCGACCAGCGTGAAATGGACGACCTGAAATTTGCATGGATCGTCTGCAAGCACGTTAAGTCCAACGCGATTGTCCTTGTCAAGGACAAGGCCCTGCTCGGTGCGGGGGCAGGGCAGATGAGCAGGGTTAATTCAGCCAGGTTGGCCTCACAGATTGCCCAGGCCTACGGCGGCGGGTCTGAAGTTGATACGGCAGGTTGTGCATTGGCTTCTGATGCGTTCTTCCCGTTCCCCGATAGCTTGGACTGGGCAGCTGAGGCAGGTGCGACGGCCGTCATCGAGCCAGGTGGAGCCAAGAAGGACCAAGACGTTATCGCCAAGGCCGACGAGCTTGGTTTGGCGATGATCTTCACAGGCGAACGGCACTTTTTCCATTAAGCCAGCAACCCATATTCGATAAGCCAGCCAGAGATCATTACCCCTGGCTGGTTTTTTTCAAAGCTTACTGGTGCTATGGTTAGAGGTTTTGCTTGACCGGTCGGCCTGGCGGGCTGACAATGCCGACTTCTATCGACTGCCGGAGGCGCGAATCCGACAAGCCTTCGGCATGTTATTGGAACGGAGTTAATTCGTTTTTGGAAAAGGGCGGACAAGATCCGTTGTAAGCAATTTCTGCGCATGTCGGATAAGGATGAATCAAAGCGAAAATGATTGGTAAGAATCTCCCGCTCAAGTTTGCGTTTTTGGCGTTGATGGTAGCTACCTGTTTGTGGTCGTTGCATGCAAACGGCCTGAAGATGGGCATCGACATACACGGCGGCCATAGTCTGGTTTTCGAGGTTCGCCCCGAACCGGGCTCGGATGAGCCAACTCATCGCGAAGCAGTCAGCGAAGTCATCACCATCCTCAAAAGGCGAATTGACCCCGATGGTCTGGCCCAGTTGGAGTGGAGGCCTTTGGGTCCGGGGCGGTTTGAGGTCCGCATGCCCTTCGGCAGGGCGGAGACCATCGAGGCCAAGGAATCTTACTTCAGGAAGCTTGAGGATATCACGGCCGACAATATCCGCCGAAGCGACATTCTTCGTGCCTGCAGAGCTTCTGGCCCACAGCGCGCCGCCGAAATTGCGAGACTAGCAGAGCGAGCCCCGCAACAGGTTCCAGCATTAGAAGCAGCCTGCCAGGCCTACGACGCTCTGGGAAATGCCCAAACTACCGTCGATGCCGCACGGGCACAGCTGGGCGGTGCAAATGGCAATGCAGTCGAGCCGGCCCAGCGAGTATTCGATGAGGCCATCAATGCCCTGGTTACAGCCAAGGCCGACTATCGCGCCAAGAAGCAGGCAATTCTCGACGGAAATATTGACAAGCAAAAATTGCGCGTGATCCTGTCGAACTACGTCAGCGGCCGGCAAGCTCAGGCGATAGCCAAGAGACGCGACGGTAAGATTGAAGTAAAACGCCGCAGGCAAGTTCTCGCTTTAGAGCTTAAAAAACTCCGAGACGCACATCCCGCCCGAGCCCAGCAGATCAACGATCTGGAAGCTATCTATTCCAAATGGTCTGAGATGCGTCAGCCGTTGGAAGACCCCGCCGACCTGAAACGCATGATCGCAAAAGCGGGCGTTCTGGAATTTAGAATCGCTCCGAGCCAGCCGGGATCGCCGGCCCAGACCGGGCCTATCAGCCTGAACGACTATGAGCAGGCGATAGCCAGTCTAATAAACGACGGCCCCGAGGGACTGCGTCGCAAGAACGCAAAGCATCTTTGGTTTAAGCTTAAGGGCTCGGCCGATGATTTCGGCTCTGGCCTTGTTACAGGCACCTATGGCGGACAGGACTTCGTCCTTTTATCAAACACTTCTGATTTGATGATCCTGGCGGACAGGTCGGTAACCGGCTGGAAGCTGGACAAAGCCAAGGTCGGCTTCGATCAAAACGGCCTGCCGAATATTGAGTTCGGCCTCGATGAAGGCGGCGGCCGACGAATGAGTCGGATAACCGGCGAAAACATCGACAAGGCCATGGCTATCCTTCTGGATGATGAGGTCTACTCCGCCCCCAATATCAGGGGCAGGATTGCTACCAGGGGGCAAATTGAGGGTAGTTTTTCTCGCGAAGAGGCAGCAGAGCTTTCCCGAACGCTTCAGGCAGGGTCGCTTCCGGCGCGGGTGAATTCCGACCCGGTATCCGAAAATAACTTCGGCCCGTCACTGGGTGAGATGAACAAGCAGCGCGGGATTAGGGCAGCCTATTACGGCATGGTAGGCGTGGCTGTGTTTATGCTGACCTACTACCTGCTGGCAGGGATGATTGCAAATGCCGCATTGGTGTTGAATATCATTTTGGTTCTTGGTGCGATGAGCCTGATGTCGGCGGTGTTTACCCTGCCGGGAATAGCCGGTGTGATTTTGACCATCGGTATAGCAGTTGACGCAAACGTGCTTATTTTCGAGCGACTCCGCGAAGAGCAGGCTCGTGGTCAGTCGGCCCAGATGGCCCTGAAGAACGCTTATAAACGCGCTTTCAGCGCTATTTTCGATGCCAATATCACGACGTTGATTACCTGTTTGATCCTGGCCTGGATCGGCACGGAAGAAGTTCGCGGGTTCGGCATAACCCTTGGCATGGGCGTGGCGTTCAGCCTGTTTACATCCCTGGTCGTAACGCGATGGATCTTCCAGGCCCTTATTGGTATGCGATTGCTGAAAAGACCTGTCCTCATGCTTAAAATCATGAGTGTCCCCAATATCAACTGGATGTCGAAACGATATTATTTCTGGGCTGTTTCGGCATTGCTGATGACGATGGGTATTACTTCGCTCGTCTGGCAGGGTAAGGATTTGCTTGGTATCCAGTTTTCCGCTGGTACTCAGGCGACAATCAGCCTGCGGGACGACGCTCTGATCGACGGCGAGTTGCCCAATGACGGTATTGTCCGCGAAATGTTCGTTGCTGCGGTAACTGAGCTAAGCCAAACCGACAGCAAGTTTGCCAAGCTGGCAGAAACGGCCAGCGTAGTAAAGCAGATAGACCCTGACAGGACAGCTAACTTCCTGGGCGACTATGACTCAGACGACGACGGCCTGGTCTCGCGAGCGGAGTGGGATAAGCTTGGCCTCGACGGAGCATTCTTCGAAATAATCGACACCGAAATCGATGGCAAGCTTACCAGAGAAGAACTCAACGCCAACTTGACTGAACGGTCCTATCAGGTAACTACCACTGAAGAAAATCTTGGCCTGATCCGTCAGGCGACCCGTCAAGCGTTTGGCGTTCTATTAGAGCAAGTCTCTGAAAGGGAGTTCTCTCTGGCAAAGGGCCAGATGAGTGATGAGTTCGGTGTTCCCCTGGCAGGGGACGGCTTGACTGTAATCGGCTCCGGTGAGGACTTGCCCTACCAGGATCTGTTCGAAAATAACCCCGGTGGCGTGTTGATGGTCATCGATAAGGTTGTCCCGCCACTGACTGAGGCGGAGCTTTCAAAGCGTATTCGTGACATGAGGCTGAGGCCTGATTTCGGCTCTCAGCAAGGCGAGGCAACGGTAATTGGCCTGACAAGTGCCGGCAGAGAAGGCTATTCAAAGCTTGCTGTTGTTGTAAGCCCTGCCGATTCGTCGGTCACAGAAGATCAAGATGCCTGGCGGCGATTCGCTGAAGGCGAAAAGGCACTGCTGACGGCATCACTGGCTCGCGGCGAGGCGATGCTGGCGACAAACTTCGACAAGGCCATTGCTGGCGAAGCGGTCGGCCAGGCT
>SDBV01006128.1_pt1 | contig 16742 bp, 21 predicted proteins | sample 2277081 | NCBI WGS metagenome assembly SDBV01 (sample SAMN10402039, study PRJNA504765) | marine sediment metagenome | isolation source: marine sediment core GS10_PC15, 223 cmbsf | place: Arctic Ocean: Southern Knipovich Ridge | collected 2010 | reverse complement strand
CGCGATCGCAGACCGCCGAACGATCAACGCCACCTTCGATGAGATCGCCTTCGAGGACATCGTTGACGCGATCGTCTCGAACGCGAGCAACGACGGGCTGACGGGCGAGAGCATCACCCAGACCGGCGTGGTCGCAGGCGCCGCAATCTCGATCGACTTCCCGACCATCTATGTCGTCGAGGCGTTCAACGATTTGGCGATCGCCGCGGGCGGGTCGTGGTGGAACATCGGGCACGACAAGGATTTGTCGTTCGCTCCACGTACGGCCGTTCCCGCGCCGGGTGATCTGACCGGGGCGAACACGCTGAAGAAAACCGTCAAGGTGCGACCAGTCAAGGAAAAGTATCGCAACGTCGAGATCGTTCTGGCAGGTAAGGACGACTTTCCGATCACGGCGATGTTCGAGGATACTGCGGAGATCACCGCGCGCGGAACGCTCGAAGGAACGTCGGGCCGGTACGAGCACATCGAGGAGCGTCAGGATCTTCTCGACAGCGTACTGGTCGAGGAACTCGCAGAGGATCTGGTCACGCGCTTCGGTCTGGTGACGCTGATGTTCGAGTGCGTCACGCGCGACCCTGGCTACGCTTCGGGTCAGGAGGTCGACGTCACGTTCCCAAACCTGGAGCTGAACGCCGAGACGTTCTTGATCGACTCGGTATCAGCGCAGCTCGTCTATACGAGCGAGGACGGCAGCGACACCGAGGAGATCTGGTACACGATCAGCGCGATTACGGGCGATCCGTTCGGCGGTTGGATGGAGTATTTCCGCAAGCGCCCCGGCTCGTCACAGAAGCGCGACATAGTGCCGGCGCCTGGCGTTACCGTCGAATGCGATCCTGGCGTTGTCGTTCACGATCCGGTGCCGGGTCCCTACGAATGGTTCCAGGCGGCGACGACGGTGCCGACGAAGGCCGCTTCAGCGTTCGGCGTCACCCCGCTCGGCGACCTACTCGTCACGCAGCGCGGCGGCGGGGCCGCTGGAACCGATGGCTGCGGCGGCGGGCTCTTTCCGGGCTTCGGGGGTTCGCCCGCCTGCTTCGCCAACCGGCAGATGATCGCCGAGGTCTACACGATCAACGAGGACAACACAGTCCCGACTACTCCGAGCTTCGGCAACAGCATCGACAGGCCGAACGATGGCACGAACATAAAGGACCAAATCCCCATCTCGCCCGATGGTCGGTTCGCCCTCTTCAACCAGATGAAGACGGCCGGCGTGGACTCGACGATCCTGATCTACGACATCTCGCTCAACCAGTTCCGGGGTACGGTCATCTCGACGATGGCGAATAACGGGAACTGGTCCGAGCCCATCTGGATCGGGAACGTCGTGTACTTCGTCGACGGCTCTGGCTCGACGATCTTCATCTACGACATCAGCGACCCGGATAACCCGACCGAAACTACCTTCGCGTCCTCGGTCACGAATGCACGCTCGATCGTCGCCTCTCCGAACGGCCAAGTTCTGTACGTTCAAGGGACGTCGACGAAGCTGGCAGCGCTCGACATCAGCAGCCCGCTGGCGCCGGTCGAAGATACGATTCTGAATATCATCGGCGGCTACTACTCGCACGACATCCGTCCCGACGGAACGGCGCTCATCATGTTCCGTCGGGTGAACGCGACCACCCTCCGGTGGACGTCGATCACGATGACGCTCAACGACACCGATATTGCCATCTCGACAAACGACGGATCTGTGCCGGGAACAATCTCGACTACGATCATGGACGGTCGCGGGGTTATCTGGCCTGGCGGAGACCTCGCCATCTGCTCCGCCAGCAAGCCTACCTTTCCCGTCAACTCGTTCAAGGCGTACATCTTCGACGCAACAAACATCGACGTCGTGACGTTCGTTGAGGAGCTGTCGTACAACCATCCGGGCGCGAGCAACGCCGGGCCGTTCCGGTCTCTAGAGTCGGCTAAGTTCTACATGTTTTTCGGCGGTGTCACGCAGCAGATGACATACTCCGAACAGACGTTTCCGGTCTGTAAGGACCTCGAAACGCAGTGGCCGGTCGAGGAACGCTTCGGCGGCACCGGGCAGAAGCTGTACGCCGTCGGCGACATCCTCTATGCAGACGGAATCGAATCGCTCGCGCGTCGAGCGATCGGCTCCGAGGGCCAAACCTTGGTTGTGTCCGGCGGCCTACCGGCGTGGGGCAGCCACGAGCACACGGCTGACGAAGTTCTAATCGAGCATCTCGAAGGGCCGCCTCACGCGAGCTACGACAACGCTCAGGACTTCATCAACGTCGGATGGTCGAGCGGCTGGATCAGCGGCGGCGCGCTGACGGATGGCGGTGGAGGCACGGTAGACGTCGCAGCGGGAGCGGGGTTCATCGCCACGGCGGATCACATGAGCGCCCGGGCGATCGAGTCGTTTGATTGGTCCGCGATGAGCACAATCGCGATCGCTGTTGGGACAACCCGCTACATCTTCATGGACTACAACGGCGGCACTCCGGCACTCTCGCTCGAAACGCAGGACGACATCGACGAGCAGGATAAGTTCCGTCTCGGCTGGGTCACAAACGAAGCAGGCACGCTGCACATCATCGACGCGCCTCACCACGGCGGGAACATCCCGTTCATGACGGCGCATGCCATCCGAGAGATTCACGGCATCGCCCGGGCGGACTTCATTGGCGGGTTGCACCTCGGCGAGACGGGCACGCGGAACCCGACGCTGAGTGCAGGGCGTTTCTTCTTCGGGCTGCACGATTTCGACATCTCGGCGATCGACCTATCTGGTGCCGACCGGATGGACACCTACGCGCATGTCGCCGGGGTCTGGACCCGAACGACGGGCGTCGCGCAGTGGCCGAATGAGCAATACGACAACGGCACCGCGCTTCAGACGATGAATAACAATCGGTACGCCGTCGTCTGGTTCTACGTTGACATCGAGGACGGCCCGCTGATCCTACTCTACGGTCAGAACCACTACGTCACGCAGACGCAGGCGGAGGCCGAGGCCCCGTGGGCGAGCCCGCCGGAGCGGGTGACGTCGCATTGCGTGCTCGTCGGTCGCTACGTCTTTCAGAAGTCGGACGCGACGCCGGCGCTGATTCAGTCGGCGTTCGATGTGGCGTTCAACCCGGCTGGCGTCTCGGATCACAATAAGCTAGCGAATCTGCCGGTTGGTGATTTCCACCCGCAGTACATGTTCCATGCGGGACGGAGCGGCGGGCAGATCCTGATCGGCGGGACGGAGGCGGGGGAGAGCCTGACGCTGGTGTCCTCGGATCACGCTACCAAGGGATTTGTCTACTTCGGGGCTGCACAGACGAGTTACTTCAGTGAAGTGGCCGGAAGTCTGTTTCTCACGGGTGGCCTCACCGCCAACGGCGGCTTTGCAAATATCCAGGCGGACGGTGCCTCAGCAAACATCCGTTGTACCAGCTACAGATCGTCGGCGTTTCACGGAAACTTCGTGCCGCGTGCCGCGAGAGGGTCAGTGGCGTCCCCAACATCGGTCACGACTAACGATTTTCTCGGGACGTTCTCGTTCCAGGGATACGACGGCGCGGCGTTCCGCGAGGGCGCTGCGGTTTACGCCAAGGTCACGGGCGTTCCGTCGTCGGACATGCCGACCGACCTCTTGCTGTTGGCGTCAGCGCCGGGGTCAGCGGCGGCGGAAGTTGCGCGGGCGATTGGTGGGGGAAACTTTGGCATAGGAGATACCGCTGGCCCCGCTACTGGCTCGGGAACGCTGACGCTACAAGACGGGACTGTTCCTGCGACCCTGGCAGCCAACACAGCGGGGCTCTACGCCAATGATGTTGGGGGCACCTCGGAACTGTTCGGTATTGACGAAGCAGGTAACTCCGCGCAACTCACCCCGCACAACTTCACCTTGTTCACCCCCGACGACTCAGACCCGTACCCGTGGGCCGAGTGGCACGAGAACAAGTACCTGGGCATCAGGATAGGTGTGAACATGGCCCGCCTGGTGCGCCTGGTGCAGCAAGTGTCGGGTCAGACGCTCTTTTACAAAGAAGACCTTCCGGCGGGGGAGCGGCGTGACTGGGTAGGCGACCAAGAAATCAACATGCGCCGAGCGATGGATGTGTACGAGGCATGGGAGCAGACATCAGACGATCCTGTTTCGCCCCAGCTCCCCGTGCTCAAGCACCCGCCCCAGTGGCTGAAGAAGCGGCTGAAGGCGAAAGGCTATCTTGATGCAGCGAAGGCAACATCCTTACAGGAGGAACTCGACCAATGGGAAGCAGCGAGAAACCTCTAGCGTCGGAGCCGACGGCGGCCGACGACGCCCTGGACAGCGAAGGCGCGCGGCCCGTGGTCGTGCCGATCAACGAGTCGCAGGGCGAAGGATCATCCGCGCCCGCGAAGCCGGAGCCGCGCACCTGGCCGGCGTCCGAGATAGCGGAGCTCGCGAGGGAAGGTGCCCTCGAGGCGATGCAGGCCGCCGAGGTCGCCTACAAGCAAGCCGAGCAACGATTCCAGGAGCGGCTCGGCAAGGCGATGAAACACGACGACGTGCCCCGCGAGGACGAGCCGCCGGTGCGGGGCATCAATCTCGTTGACGGGGAGTGGATCGAGATCATCTAGCGCGGAGTCAGGACCGCGGCAACCAGGGGACCGGGAGGGGCCATGAAGGTGGACGGAGAAACAAAAGCTGAGATCAAGAAAATATGGGACCAGCGCCGCCGTGACAAGATCACTGCAAAGGAGGATGCGGACGACCGGCACGGCGAGGTCATGGGCAAGCTCATCGAGATCAAGTCCGAGATGGTGACGATGAACGGCCGGCTCGACTCGCACGACATCGACCTTGTCCGAATAGCGACGAGGGAAGAGGAGCGCCTGCGCGTCGCGAAACAGACCGGCGACTTCGTTGGCCCAAGCGGCCTACCTGGCGCGCTCGGGAACGCCAAGATGGCGGCCGCCTCTGCCGGCGGGTCGGGCGGCGCGTTCATGCTCATATGGGGCGTCGGCAAGGCGGTCGGGTGGTGGTGAAACTATTGGGAGATACCAGAGGGCTGAACGGAGGTCTGACGACGTGAACCGCCAACTCGACTCACTCGAATCGAACACCTACCAGAAGGCCGTCCGCCTGTTCGCGGCGTTCACTTTGCTGACCGGGCGTGAGCTGTTCATCGTGCGCACGCTCGCGACCTACGCCGAGCAGGACGCACTATTTGCGCAGGGCCGCACGGAGCCTGGCGCGATCGTGACGAACGCGAAGGCCGGTCGGTCGTGGCACAACTTCGGTCGCGCGTTCGACGTCGCGCTGGAAGAAAAGCAGACGCAGAAGCCTACCTGGAGTACGGCCGGCGGGGACTTGGAACTCTGGCGACTGCTCGGCGTCATCGCGAAGTGGGTCGGCCTGGACTGGGGCGGGAACTTCGAGAGCATCAACGACTTCGGTCACTTCCACAATACGGACGGGATGACGATCGAGCGAGCGCGCGCGCAATGGGAGACGAGTAACGCCAGATAGACGCACAACGGCGCCAGCCACGCGTGGTGCGTAGCTGGCGCCGCTGGATACGATTACACTCCTCTCGATCAGACCAGCCGGTCTCGGCTGGTTGGCGGACTGTCTCCACCATTTGTCGGTTGGTATCTGTGGCGTCTCGGAACGATCGCTCGTGGCGCGTCGCCGACGACTCGAACGCCCCCAGAAGAGGCGACGAAGTATCCGATGAGGTAGCCAGACGCGAGCCCGAAGAAAAGCACCCGCCAGATTGGCACCTCGGGGATCGTCCCGAAGAGGACGCGACCCGCGAGCGCGACGACGAAGCTGAGCGCGATGCCGAACAGTACGTCCGCGATTGTGCGCATCATAAGTTCGCTGCCGCCTGCGCTCGCTTCATCGCCAACATCGCGCGTCGACGTCGACGCTGACGAACCTTTGCGCGCGTCGCCTTGAGCCACGCGCGCAGCAGCGGGCTGTCGAACCAGACCGGACCGCAGGCGAGCCGAGCGTCGGGCTGCGGAATCCCATAGTGGTCATGCGCCAACCACATCGAGACGTTCGCGCGCTCGACTCCGACCGCTGCGGCGAGTTCTTGAGCGCCGTACGCTTTCGGTAGTCGTCTCGGAGTCACCAGCCCACCTCCTCTCGCGAGCAAATACCGTACCGCTCCTTGAACTCGACGGCACCCCTCAGGTCACCGGCTTCGATCAGCAGGAGGAACAGCGTCGCTGTCGTCAGGTGGTGGAACGCCGTATCCCAAGCAACGAATACAGTCCCGCCATCGCGGTACGCGACGATTATCTCAGTGCCGACCTGAGCTTGAAACGAAGGGCTGCGCGCCATCTTTTCCAGCTCCTCAAAGTATCCGAGATGCGTGATCATTCTATCCTTCCTTTCTTCGTCCCGCCGCCGTCGTCGACGAGCGGTTTCAGGTTGATGTCATCGCCAGCCATCACGCCCTCGCGAAGCGCGGCGTCGTGACCAGCGCTCGCGTTGACTTCGCACGAGTCGGCGTCAGGGTATTGCTCGTCGCAATACTCACGCGCCTCGCGATCGCGCTGAACTACCAGCGCCTGAACCTGCGGGCGTCGAGCGGCGCGATCCTCCGCGAGGCGTTGCCCGACTCGCTCTACTGCGCCCGCACAGAAGCTGGCCTGCCACTGGTTCGGGTTGACGGACTCGCCCCAGACTTCGAGGTACTCGCGTCGCGACTCGCGCGACAACCGGCACAGCTGATTGGTGAGGAACTCGTACACGGCATCGAGCGCCGCGACGTTGTCCGCCCGACCGATGAAGAACAGCGCCGACTTGCGCTTGTTCGACTCACCGATGCTCCCGCTCATGACCTGGCAGAAGTATGTCTCCGCCAAGTCGAGCGCGAGATGGACCCGCCAGCCGCTCGGCGCACCCTTCGACAGCGGCACGCGCTTCTCGATGATCGCTGCGGCGTCCTGGCCAGCGGCTTCGAGTTCGGCGACCGACAGGTTGTGCTTCTCAAGAAGTCGAGCCAGGTGCGACGCGGCAGCTGCAGCTTCGCCCTCACTCGGCGAGTCGCAGAGCGCGAGCACCTTGGCCAGTTTCGCGATCAGCTTTGCGTTCGGCTTGTCTGGAGTCACCATTCGACGATCCGCATCTTCCCGGTGTTCGACGACGACGGGACGAACGCCAGCGCGCCGTCAGTCGCCATCAGACGCAGCTCGTTGTCTTGGACCTTTGCGTCGATGACGTTACCGTCGCCGAGCTTGAACTCGATCCGCGAACCGTTCGGCAGTCGGATGTTCTCGTCGAGCATCCAGATTTCCGTATCCGTTTCGTGATCGACTTCGCCGGCCATCTCGTTGATCTTGCGCTGACAGTACTCGCGGTCACGTTCCAGCTTGTCGATCAGGTGCTGCGCCCACTTCGGTAGATTCTCGATCTTTCCCATGATGCGTTCCTCCTGTAGGTTGGCTACCATCGTCAGGCCGCCCGCGCCACCGGGCGACGACGCGAGACGACGCGCCCATACTGCGCCGTCTCGCGTTTCGGCTTACGTCCTACTACCTCCTTCCTCTGCTTTGTACAGCGTCGACCAGCGCGCCGGGTCCATCATCGCGCGTCGATACAGACTCTCCCTGACGCGCTTACCGCGGCGTTCCAGCCAGCCGTCGGCAGCCATCTTCGTGACGACTGCATAAACGGCGCTTCTAGTCGCGTGAGCGCCCCGTCGTCGCGCGTACGCGACGATATCCTTGGCGGTTACCTCCAGGCCGGCTTTCTCGTGCAGCATCGACCCGATTATCGCCTCGTAATGACCGGCTGGCATCACGACTTTGCGCCTTCTAGGACTGCGACGCGACGTCGGCTTTGGTTTCTTCGCCTCCTTTCCGGTGGGGTGCTTCAGCTCGAAGGGCGTCTGGCCTGTCAGTACGTCCAGGGCCGCTTCCAGCTTTTTGAGTTCGAGGCGCTTCTCGGTAACCTTCCGCTTCATCTCGCCGATGAGTTCCGTCATATACATTCGCTTAGAACTCGATCTGCATCACGTGACCAGCAGCGCGATCCAGCTGATGCCGCTGGTCCGCGTACGGAGAGGCCTGCGACGCGCGCGTCAGGCCCTGGACGATTCCCCACTGGGTGTCGGGAGCGCCGTCAACATCCGGGACGGTCGCATCGTACCCAGCTTCGAGGGCCTTGCGCGTCAGGCCCTTGGCACGCAGCTGCGCGAACAGCGCATCAATCACTTCGTCTCGCGACTTGGCGATCTGATACGTCCGCGCCTTCTTGATCATCGCCTCGTCGTCGCTCACGCTGGCGTCCATGTACCGCTTGACGATCAGCTGAGTTTCGGCGAGCTTGTCGCGGATGCTTCCGACGTGCGGGATGCGAACGTCAACAACTTCGCTCGCTCCCCAGACGATGTGGTTCCCGCACATGTAGCGGTACAGGAACGACATCAGCCCGAGACTACCGCCGCCGACCTCGCTGTTGTCGACGATCAGGCCACGCGACAGACCGCCGTCGCTCCCGTCGTCGATCAGACGATCGGGCGCGATGAGGAACGCGAACATGTCGTGATCGCTCGCGTACAGGTCCGGCGTGTTGCTCGTCGCGTCCGAGGTGATGATGTACCTCGGATCGGGCATCGCCGGTTTCCAGCCGGCATCTTCGAGCGCGAGCAGGTGATCACAGACCTCGTAATTCCAGACGCGCTCGTACACCTTGCCTGTCGCTGCCCGCAGCAATAGGTCGCCGTTGTTCCGATGGAACAGCAGCTGCGCTTCGCGCTCGTCCGAGCGATTGGCCAGCCCGTAGTTGATGTTCTGGGCTGCGAGCGTTGAGGACAGCGTGCGGATATACTTCGCCGGCGCGCCAGCGCGCTCCGACAGCTGCCCCATCGCCCAGTGCGAGACGGTCGCGGGGACGTTCGACTTCCCGATGAGCCGCAGGTCATCGCCTACGGCTTCGACTCGCAGCTGGTTCCACTTCGCGGGAGCGACGGCAGCGTGCTCGGCGTACTCGAAGCACTGAGCGCGCATGTCAGCGACGCTCGCGAAGCGTTCGTCCTCGGGACGTTTCGCCCACTGGTAATGGGCTCTGAACAGTTCCATACCTACCTCCTGGTTTACGGTCGGCACGACGTGCGTCCGAACCGCGCAGTGGCGACGTTGCCACCCTCGCAGCGCCGACTCGCGTCGACGCTGCTGAGTTGACTGCGTCACTCCTCTCGTTTCTTGACTGCGCGCGCGGCGTCCCTCGCCTCGCGCTTCGTCTTGAATCCGTCGACTGGCAGGCCCTGGATTCCACCCTGCAGGATCCTGCGCCACTGCCAGCCGCCCTTCGGCGATCGCTCGACGAGGTAGCCTCGCATCAGTCCAGCTCGGACGCGAGTTTCACCGCGGCGTGCAACTTTCGGTAGCCCCTCACCGGCCAGGGAACTTCGGGCCTGTAATGGGCCCAGTTTGAATCGACGGCCTGAAGTCGACGACTCAGCACGATGAGAGCGTCCTTTGCGCAGGCGGTCTGCTCGCGCAATCCTTCGAGTTCGTCCATTGCTTCCTCCTCTGATGGTCCTCATGTAGTTGTCGTGGCTAGTCTCATCAGCGCCCCGGAGCCACCGGGACGGACGCTCGCGACGCGCGCGAGCGTTTCGACTTTTACTTGGCGGCGATCGCTTCGCGAATTTCAACGTCTAGGTTGCTGCCCTCAAATCCGTAGCAGCCAAGTCCAACAACCGCTACGACTGGGCGTCCTATCTGACGCTCGGCGGACCGACTGTAAAATTCCACCAACGCCTGAAAATCTTCGTCACTTACTTGGATGCTAATGGCTTTCATCGTGTTCCTCCTGGTTACGTTTGGCTGCTCGTCAGGACCGAGCCGCCACGCTCGATCGACGAGACGCGACCAGCGCGCCTCGTTTCGCTTTATCTATTCGACGTCGGTGCAACCGCGAGCGACTTCTAAATCCCGCCCGCTTTCGCGTCCAGCCCGCCGCTACTAAATCTCAGCTTGCGGTTCCAACTTCGAGATCGCTAACGATCGAAGCGCGACGCAGAGTCTGACTCGTACTCGACGCGCTCCATGAGATCGCTCGCGAACCCGAAACCGGTTTCCGCTGAGATCGTTCGTCTGTGAAAGAACCGAATACGACCGATCCGACAATCGCGATCGCGACAGCTACCGCCGCCGCGTTCCGTATCGTTTCGTTATGTCGTATTTTAATCATGTGAACATTCTATAGATTACAGATGGTAAAGTCTACCCGTGTCGTAAAAATACTTAAACATTGTTTTTCTTTGTTCATCAATACTTACGGCGGCGCGTGTAAAAGATATTGCCCGTCGCGCACGAAAGACTAGTATTCTGTACCGATGACGACGACGAGGAAGCCAGCACCTATCTTTGCGCCGCAACGGCTTCGAGCGCTGCGCGAGCGCCGGGATGTGACGCGCGATGCGCTGGCCGAGCTGGTCGGCTGTACACGGCAGACGATCCGCAACTGGGAGGACGGTCTCACGCTTCCCGGAAGCGACTACCTGATGAAGGTCGCCGACGCTCTACACGTCTCGATCGGAGAGCTGTTCGACTACCGATGAGAAGAACCAAGCGCGTGAAGATTTACGGTATGTTCGTCGACGACGAATACCGATACGTCGGCGCCGTGCTGCGTATTCTTGACGACGCCCCGCCGAGTCAAGCGGGCGCTGTCGAGCTGAGATGGATCAAGCGTATGTGGCGCGACGGCCACCGACTCATCAACGAACGGCTCACTCCATGGCGGGCGCCGTAAGCAAAGGAGACACAAATGTCGGACCGTAGCAGCGACGAAGTTTCACTGGCGACGATCAAGGGCGGCGCCGCTGTCGAGAAGTTCAACCACGCGCTCAGTCAGGTGCTGGAGAACATCGACGATCCGAACACGGACGCGGACGCCGAGCGCTCCATCAGTCTCGTCGTCAAGATGAAGCCGTCGCCCGATCGCGCGGAAGTCGCATACACTATCCAAGTCAAACCGAAGTTCGCGCCGCCGACGGCTGACGGCGGTCTGATGTACGTCGGCAGGCGACATGGCGGGCTCGTCGCAGTCGACTTCAATCCGCAGCAGCCCGATATGTTCGACCCCGACCGCGGCGTGGATATTCAGCCTCTGCGCGCCGCGTCGTCGAGTGTCGAGGAAGGTGACGGTTGATGGATGGCGAGGCAGTACGCGCAGTAATCGACCTGGCTCAGCAGGCAGCTGAGCCCGTCGAGATAGACGGGCAGCATTTCGTCCCGTGCGGAATGCAGCAGATCGTCGAGCAGGTGTTCCAGCCCGACGCGCTGTCGGTTCTTTCGCTGACGGGTCTCATCGGCTACATCGAAGCGAACCGCGACGAGCTGAAGCTGGACTCGCTGATCGCTCACGTCGTGTCGCCGACTCGCGTCGAACTGATCGGTCCGACCGAGCCGATCCGTCAGCAGCGCTCGACCCACCTGGTGGCGAAGGCCGACCCGAAGGACATCTGCGTCGGCTGGCAACTTCCGGACGAGTTCACCATCATGGTGACGACGAGCTGCGTGCCCGGCAACGGCGACGACCTCGACGTCCTGGTCAAGCTGGTCGGGAACGTCAGGCGAGAGCAGAGCGTCGAGTTGAAGGACGACGGGATGTCGCAGTCGGTCCAGCAGCGCGCAGGCGTTGCGATCGTCGAACGCGAGGACGTTCCGAACCCGTTGATCCTGGCGCCGTATCGTTCCTTCCGCGAAGTCGATCAGGTGGAGTCACCTTTTCTGGTTCGCTTCCAGGAGGGACACCCATACGGCGAGACGCAGGCAGTGGCCTGCCAGCTGTTCGAGTGCGACGGTGGCGCGTGGCAGAACGAAGCGCGCGAGCGCGTCGCGACCTATCTGCGCGGCGAGTTGCCCGACGGCGTTGTGGTGATCGCCTAACAACCCTGGGGACCGGGAGGCAGCCGAACGGGACGTCCGAGGCTCGAACGCTCGGGCGTTCCGTTCTCAACAAGGAGGAACGAACGATGAAGGACTATCGACTGGAGCGACTGACGCTCCGAAACTTCAAGGGCGTTACAGACTTCTCGATCGACGCTCGCGCGGACGATCGCGAAGTCCGTGGCGACAACGCGACCGGCAAGACGACGCTCCGTGATGCGATCTTTTGGTTGGCGACCGGCAAGGACAGCGCCGGCCGCGCCAACTTCGAGGTCAAGACGCTGGAGGCGAACGGCGAGGCGAAGCACGGGATGGAGCACGAAGTGGTTGGCGTGTTCGTCGACGTCGAAGGCGGCAGGCTGCAGCTTCAGAGGACGTACCACGAGGACTGGCGCAAGAAGCGCGGCCAGCACGAGAAGGAGTTCACCGGACACACGACCGAGTACGTGATCAACGACGTGCCGGTTCAGAAGAAAGAATTTGACGCTGTCGTCGCCGAGACGTTGGGCGGCGAGCGCGAGCTGCGCCTGCTCATGGATCCCGAATACTTTAGCGACGCGCTCGCGTGGAAAGACCGACGCTCGCTGCTGCTCGAAGTCTGCGGCGACGTCAGCGATGACGACGTGATCGCGTCGAACGATGCGCTGTCGGACCTCGGTCCGTTGCTCGACGAGGTGTCGCCCGAAGCTGTACGCGCAGCCGGCGGCGATCGCTGCGACGCGCTCAGGCGACAGCTCGCTGCAGCGAAGAGCAAGACGAACAAGACGCTGGAGCAGATCCCGGTGCGGATCGACGAGGTGACCCGCGAGCTGAGCACGTTCGAGGACGTCGACGTCGCAGCGCTGACGACTCGCGACAACGAACTGAAGGCGGAACTCGAAGCGCTTCAGGAGGAGCGGCAGCAGATCGCGTTCGGCGGCGCGGTCTCAGGAGCGCGCTCGACTCTCAGCGACGCCGAGTCGGCGCTTCAGATCGCGACGACCGCGGCGCGTGGCGAGCGCGACAACGCGGCGCAAGAAGTCTACGTGAAGCTGGCCGGAGCGCGCGCGTTGTTCGACGCCGCAGAACGCAAGGTCGAGCTGCGCGAAGGATCGCTCAGGGACCATACCGGCGCCGCCGATCTGACGCGCGAGCAGATCGCGTCGATGGGGGTCGAGCGTCTCAGGATCGAAGCTGGCAAGCACGAGGGCGACACGAACTGCTACGCCTGCGGCGAGCCTCTGAAGCCCGAGAAGCTGGAAGCCGCGCAGCGGAAGTTCAACGAGCAGCAGGCCGCGAGCTTGCGCGAAGTCGACGAGCAGCTGGAGCGCGAGCGCATCGCGCTCGTCGCAATCAAGGAGTCGATCATCGAGGCCACGGAGAGCGTCGTCAAAGCGAAGCGCGCGCGCGACGACGCGAGCGAGAGCAAGGTGGCGTTGGCAATCGAGCACGACGAGGCGAGCGCAAAGGAGTACGTGGTTCCAGCCGAACTCCAGACCGCGGTCGACGAAGCAGCGTCGGCGCTCGAAGCTGCTCGTGGTTCAACCGAGGGCGCGCGTACCGACGTCGACTCGAAGATCACTACTGCCAGTGAAGAGCGCGACGCTATCGGGCGCTCGCTGTCGGAGGCGGAGCGTCGCGAGCATACCGCGAGTCGCATCAAGGAACTCGAACGCGAGAAGCAGCGGCTCGGCGCTCAGTACGAGGAGTATGAACGTCAGCTGTACATGACCGAGGAGTTTGTCCGTCAGAAGGTATCGATGCTCGAAGGTCGAATTAACGAGCGCTTCACGATCGCGCACTTCAAGCTGTTCGACGAGCAAGTGCAGGGCGGACTCGTCGAGTGCTGCGAGACTACCGTCGACGGCGTGCCGTTCGGGACGAACCTCAACCATGGCGCGCGAGTCCTCGTCGGGCTCGAAATCATCGACGTCCTGCAGCGGCACTTCGAGAAGCGGCTGCCCGTGTTCGTCGATCAGGCCGAGAGCATCACGACGCTCCCGCCGATGGACTGCCAGATGATTCGGCTCGTCGTCGACGCGAACGCGCGCGAGCTAGCCGTGTCCGAAGTCGTCGAGACTGCGACAAGCTAACCGAGAAGCGGCGCAGAATAAAAGGAAGGTACGTAATGGGAAAAGCGCTTCAGAAGATCGACAAAAACGAACTCGCGCTCATCAAGAAGGACATCGTGGATGTTGTCGCGAACCGAGTCAACGAGATGGTCGGCAGCGGCCAGCTTCAGCTGCCGGAGAATTACGCTGCCGGCAACGCGATCGCTTCCTGGTGGCTCGCGCTTCAGGCGTGCGTCGACAAGCAAGGGAACGACGCGCTGGCGATCTGTACGAAAGACAGCGTGGCCAACGCGACGCTCGACATGGTTGTTCAGGGGCTGACGCCCGCGAAGCAGCAGTGCTATCCGATCGTCTACGGCAAGACGCTCGCGTGCCAGCGGTCGTACTTCGGAGACGAAGCCGTACTGAAGCGCGTGTTCGGTCAGGCGACGCGAGTCTATACCGAGATCGAATGGGCTGGCGATGAGGTCGTGTTCGAGATCGCCGGCGGCCGGCGCTCCGTCAAGTCGCACGAGCAGGCGACGAAGAACATCACCGGCAAGCTGAAGGACGTCGCTGGCTGCTACGTCGTGATCGAGTTCCCGCCCGAGCTGAAGCGCCCGGCCGAGTGCGAGTACATGACCATCGAGCAGATCAAGACGAGCTGGAAGAAAAGCAAAACGTACAAGGGCCCGAGCAGCTCGTCGCCACATACTGATGCGCCGGATCAGTTCTGCAAGCGGACTGTTATCCGTCGCGCGTGTAAGCGTCTGATCAACACGTCGGACGATCACTACCTCATCGCTGCGGTTCGTCGTCAGGAGATGACGATGGCCGAAGCGGAGGCCGATGAGCTGGCGATCGAAGCCACCGAGTCGGGCGAGCTGATCGACCTGGGCGAAGTGCAGCGCGGGCTCGACAAGAAGCGCGCTGCCGCAGCCGCAGCCGACGCGCAGGTGGCCGCCGACGAGCAGGCCGAGCAGGACTCACGAGAGGAGCCTGACGCCACACCGGTATCCGTCGACGCCGAGACGCTCGAAGTCACGACCGGACCCGAGACCGAGGCGGAGACGCAGGCCGACGTAGAGGAGGAGACTTCGCAGGGAGGCGACGCGAGCGAAACGTCGGAGAGCACTCCTTCTGAAGAGTCCGAATCGCCGTCGGCCTCGTCTTCGTTCTCGCGATTCCAGGATCTGATCGACAAGTACGAATTGAACGCGACGCGCGCGCGAAAGGTACTCGCCGAAGCGCTCAACCTGGCCGACGTTCGCACGCTCAAGAACGCTGATTATGAGTACGCGCTCAAGAACATCGAACTGTTCCTGGGACTCTACAAGGGCAACGGCAAGACGACTGGAGGCGGTGACGGCGCTGCGCTCCCAGGGATGTGATGAGCGACAGTCTGGCACTCGACGCAGCAGTTCGAACCATCAAGACGCACGGGCCCTCTCGCGTCGTGATCAATCACGATGGCGAGGCACTGTCACCACGCCGAGCTCGTGAGCTGCACAGCATCACGCCGGACATCGTGTTCATCAGACACGACGGCTGGACTCTCGGCGCGCCGTACTATCTCGCGCGCGCCGCGTACCTGCTCTGGCGAGACCAGTGGTTCGGCGTGTTCGTGCTGCCGAACGATGAGCCGATGCCGATCGCTGACTGGTTGACCAGCCACAAGGAGGCGGGATGAGCTGCCCGAATGGGGTGACCTGTGAGTGACAGACACGCGACCTACGAAGTCGTCGATGATCTGTCGACGCACTTGGTGATTCGAGATGTCGGATTCCACACGCGGCAGCTGACGATTACGAACGACGCCGAGTGGATCGTGGAGCAGCTCGGCTCGAAGCTGATGCACCCAGAAAGCAAACGTCTGTTCGTATACGACAGCATCGGCGACCTCGACGAGTTCATCTGGGAGGCCATCGAAGTCCAAGCGCGATACGGTACGTACAACAATGCTCTGTTCGTCGCGTTCAGGTACTGCCCGTTGGATCATCATCGGGACCTGCCGGCTTGGCTCGCCGAGCAAGAGGAGGTAGCATGAGTTCGGAAATCCAACGACGCTTCGACGCGCTCCAGGAAAAGAGGCGCGCCGTGTCAATTATCAACGGTAGATTCGAGGGACGCCTCGGCTCGCTCGTCGAGCGCGACGGCAGCATGTGCGTCGTCGAACTCGACGACGACGATGGCCAGGTGCGCGTCAGAGCCGCTCACGTCTACGGGATACTGATTTGAGGTTCGACTCGTTCGCGAGCAGTAGCGCCGGCAACCTGTATACCGTAACGGACGACGACGGGCATCGGCTCGCGATCGAGTGCGGCATGAGTATGGCCCGAATGCGTGAGACGCTCGACTTCAAACTGGCGCAGCTGGACGGCGTGCTCGTCTCGCACAGTCACGACGATCACTGCCGGGCCGCGCGCGACATCATGCGCGCCGGAGGCACGCACGTGTACGCCAGCCATCAGACGCTGAAGGCGATCGAGTCTGGCTACCTCGGGCGAGTCTTGAGCCCTGGAATTGTCGAGCAGATCGGAGCATTTCACGTGCTGCCGTTCGAGACGCACCACGACACGCCTGGCTCGCTCGGCTTCGTCGTGCTGTCGCAAGGCGACGCTCTGCTGTTCGCGATCGACACGAGTCACGTGCCGGTGAACTTCGTCGGCCTGACGCACATCGCTCTTGAGTGCAACTTCGCGCTCGATCTTCTGCGCGAGTCGCACGCAGAGCATCGGACGCGCGTCGTCAAGAATCATCTCGGTCTAGATCGAGTCGTCGAATATTTATCCTCATGCGACCTCAGTAAAGTTCGACAAATACATCTGCTCCATCTATCGGATGCTCATTCGGATG
>SDBV01006127.1_pt1 | contig 16744 bp, 10 predicted proteins | sample 2277081 | NCBI WGS metagenome assembly SDBV01 (sample SAMN10402039, study PRJNA504765) | marine sediment metagenome | isolation source: marine sediment core GS10_PC15, 223 cmbsf | place: Arctic Ocean: Southern Knipovich Ridge | collected 2010 | reverse complement strand
CCGTACAAGACTCAATTCGCAAGGGGGCCGCTGCGCAAATTTGCACGAATTCGTGCTCTAACCGCATATTTCTCGTCTGATTCTGGATGCGGGATACGCCATGCAACAGGAACTAGCCTAGATGGATCTGGCGACCTGCACGCCTTGTGCGATGGCCCGCTTCGCGTCGAGCTCACCCGCCTCATCAGCGCCGCCGATGGTGTGAACCGTGAAGTCACAACCGCGCAGCGGCGCGGCGAGCTCGTCTGCCGACACCTGACCAGCGCAAATGATGACGTTTTCCACGTCGAGGATGCGGGGCTCGCCAGCCACGCTCATGTGCAGCCCCTCGTCGTCAATGCGGTGATACGTACAAGAGGCCAGCATCTCCACACCCCTCTTGTTCAACGCTGTTCGATGGATCCAGCCCGTTGTCTTTCCCAGGTTGGCTCCCAATTTGCCCTCGCGCCGCTGGCACAGCGCAATCCGACGCGCGGGCGGCGGAATGGTCGGATCCACGACAGCCCCAGGCGACGCGTGTTTCGGGTCCACGCCCCACTCTGCGAAAAACGCCTGCGGTTCGAGTGACGCCGACGGGTCCTCGTGGATCAGGAACTCCGCCACATCGAAGCCAATGCCACCGGCTCCCATGATCGCCACGGACTGCCCGACATCGGCTCCACCCCTGAGAACATCGACGTACGACAACACCTTTGGATGGTCGATCCCAGGCAAGCGAACCTCACGCGGGTGTACGCCCGTGGCCAAGACCACCACGTCGTATCCGCCCTTTCGCAAATCATCAATTTCGGCCCGATGACCGAGCTCGAGCTTCACGCCGGTGAGTTCGAGCTGGCGCCGAAAATAGCGCAGGGTCTCTTCAAACTCTTCCTTGCCCGGAATTCGCTTGGCCATGTTGAACTGGCCACCGATGGCATCGGCTCCCTCGATGAGGGTGACATCGTGTCCTCGCGCTGCGGCGGTGGTCGCGCAAGACAATCCGGCCGGCCCCGCGCCCACCACCGCGACCCTTCGCGGTTGGCTGGCCGGTCGCACGGCGATCTCCGTCTCTCGGCACGCGAGCGGGTTGACCAGGCATGAGCTGCGTTGATTGCGAAAGATGTGATCGAGGCATGCCTGGTTACAGGCGATGCAGGTGTTGATCTCGTCGTCGCGCCCTTGGTCCGCCTTCTTCACCCAGTCGGGATCCGCCAAGAAGGGACGGGCCATCGAAACCATGTCCGCGTCGCCGCCGGCCAGCACCCGCTCTGCCACGTCCGGCATGTTGATGCGGTTCGACGTGACCAGCGGCACGCCCACCTCTCCCTTGAGCCGAGCGGTCACCCAGGTGAATGCCGCCCGCGGAACCATGGTGGCGATGGTGGGTATACGTGCCTCATGCCAGCCGATGCCGGTGTTGATGATCGACGCTCCCACCTCTTCGATACGTCTTGCCAACGTCACGATCTCGGGCCAGCTGCTGCCATCCTTCACCAGGTCGAGCATCGACAAGCGATAGATGACGAGGAAGTCGGGGCCCACCGCCTCGCGCACGCTGCGCACAATCTCGATCGGGAGCCGAATGCAGTTCTCGTACGAACCACCCCAACCATCGCGACGCTGATTGGTGGGACGGGCGATGAATTGATTGATCAGGTAGCCCTCTGAGCCCATGACCTCCACGCCGTCGTAGCCCGCAGCCTTGGCCTTGCGTGCGCAGCCGACGAAGGCCCTGATGGTTCGGCGGATCCCCGCCGCCGACAACGCCCGGGGCTTGAACCGGCTAATGGGGCTGCGGATCGCCGACGCCGATACCGCGAGTGGGTGGTATGCGTAGCGCCCAGTGTGCAAGATCTGCATGGCGATGCGGCCACCCGCCTCGTGCACGGCGTCGGTGACGTAACGATGCTTGAACACTTCGTAACGGTTGGAGAGCTTGGCGGCGAAGGGCTTGGTCCACCCTTCGCGGTTCGGAGCCACGCCCCCGGTGACGATGAGGCCGACATCTCCCTCGGCCCGCCGCGCCAGGTAAGCGGCCATCTTGCGCAGAGGTCCGCGCTCCTCCTCGAGCCCCACGTGCATCGAGCCCATGAGAACCCGATTCTTGAGAGTGAGGTGCCCAACCTCCAGCGGTTCGAAGAGATGCGGGTAGGTAGCGTGCGGCTTCACGACATTCTCCCTGCATTCCGTGCCACGCCGCCAGCGCTACATGGCAGGGTGACAGCATCGCCGGCGCGCATCATTGCCAGTAGAACGGTTGCGTCCGCCTGTTACCCGTTACCGTCTCGTTCAGGGTCGCAGCATCGTAAAGGCGACCATTCAGCATGACCATGTTCACCTTGTCGGACTGATAGATGTCTTCGACGATGTTGGCATCGAGCACGACCAGATCGGCGAGCTTGCCCGCTTCGAGCGACCCGATGTCCCGGTCGAAACCCAGGCTTCTGGCGGGGGTGAGGGTCGCACTTCGCAGCGCCTCGATCGCTGACATACCACCCTGCGCAAAGCTCCACATCTCCCAGTGGCTTGCCAGGCCCTCCCGCTGCCCGTGCGCACCAATGCTGACGAGGACCCCTCGGTCCGCCAACAGCTTCGCCGTGGCTGCGCTTCTGACGTGATGAAAATCGCCGTCGGGTGCCTTGATCCGCCGCACCGATCTCGGTTGCAATATATGCGGCGGCACGAAATTCGAAAGGATCGGATGCTTCCAGACATCCGTCTCCTGATACCAGTAATCCTCCGCCGTCAGACCGCCGTAGGTCACGACAAGCGTCGGCGTGTAGGCGACGTTCGTCTGCCCCCAAAATTGCAATACATCCTCGTAGAGCATCGACTGCGGCAGGTTGTGCTCGATCGCGCTGTTGCCGTCCGCCACCATGGACAGGTCCATGTGGAAGAGCGACCCACCTTCCGAGACGACCAGCATGCCCTCTTCACGAGCCGCTGTCGTAACCTGCTGCCGTTGCTCGCGCCGTGGCTGGTTGTAGTTCTTGACGCTGATCGCGCCCTGCGCCTTCAACCTGCGCACGTGTTCTCGCGCGTCGTCTAGCGAACTCACATCCGCAAAGTAGGCAGACCTGGCTCCGTACACGATATCGCCGGTAGAAAAGATTCGCGGCCCGAGAATACGGCCCGTCCGCTGCATCTCAGATGCAGCGAATACTTCCGTCGCATTGTTGGGCGGATCGTGAACGGTGGTTACGCCAAGCGCCAGCGTTGCGTAGTTGACCCAATTTTGTTCCGGAATGACGCCGACGCCCTGACTTATATGTGCGTGGGCGTCGATCAGGCCCGGAATGATGGTCTTTCCCGAAACGTCCACCCTCAGCGCACCGTCCGGGATACGGATGCTATCGCTGCTTCCGACCGCGCCGATTCGGTTTCCATGGACGACGATCACGCCATTGTCGATGACGCCGCCCTCTTCGTCGGACATCGTGACGATACGCGCGCCGGTGAGAGCGACCACACTATCGGGCACGTCCGCATCCAGACGAACGGCAAGTGACGCTCCGCGTTCCGGCGCAGCGTAACCACCGGCCTCGTCTCCCTCTGGCATCAGCACGAACAGCTCCTGAACGCCTGCGCTGTATAGCGTCGCACCGAGAGTCCAGTTCAGCGTTGCACCACCCTGGGTCCAGTGCGGATAGTTTCCGCCGTCGCCGCTGGCCTTTGTCATTGCAACGCTGTCCAGGCTGGTCGTGATTTTCAGCGGGCTACCACCCGGCGGCAGGGGCAACGTATAAATCTGGTAGTTCTCACGCACCGCGAAATGCCGGTCGTCTGGTGCTACCTCGAAGCGCAGCAGATACTCGCCGCTCGCATGGGTCCGCGGCGCTTCGCCGTTCAGGTCGATGCTGACCAGGGTCTGGCCCTCAGCTTCTTTGGCGGCGCGGGTGACATACAGCCTGTCATTGCGCGCACCAAAGTGCGGGTTGCTACCGTTCGGCGTGATGCGGCGCGCGTCGCCACCTTTGGCGGGGATGACGAATACGCCCGTCTCGACGGACCAATCCGGCGAAGTCAGATAGCCGCCGCCCGTGGCTTCGTACACGATCGATCGACCATCCGGTGCATAGCGAGGCCCGTGGTAATGGCCCGGGCGATTCGTGAGTCGCTCGCTCCGCCCCCCGCGCGCGGAAACACTGTGAATATGTCCCAGTTCGTCGTCGTCCCAGGTGACGAACGCAATCTTTCGACCGTTGCGTGACCAGGTCGGGTCGTACTCGAAGTGATTGCGCGAGTCCCGCGTCAGGGCCTTCGGCTCACCGTCCGGCAGATCCTTGACGTAGAGCAGGCCCGCACTCTCGTAGACGACTCTCGAGCCATCGGGCGATACCTCGGCATTGCGCACCATTGCAGCCTGGAAGTTCGCCGGCGCAATATCGATTGTCGGGCGCGGAGCGTCGAAAACGGTTCGCGTGTCGGTGACATGAAAATCGATGTCGGAGACTTTCAGGCCCTCGATGTCGATCCGTTTGATCCCGCCACCGGCCCAGAACACGATGCTCTTCGAATCAGGCGTCCAGTCCATGTTCGGATACAACCCTTGCACCCCCCACACTTCCTGCAGATCCTGATCGAGGTTTTCGTATATAGGTTTCTCCGCACCGCTCACCAGATCTTTGAGAAATAATGCGCTCTTTGCGCGGATTCTGCGCACGAACGCCAGGTAACGGCCATCGGGCGACGGTGTCGGGCGCACAGCGCCGCCGGCTCCCGTGACGAAGCTTTCCGTTTTGCCCGTCTGCAGGTCGTGACGGCGAATTTCGAAGATCTGGTCGTTTGAATCCTGGGCGTAGACGAAGGTACTGCCGGAGGTACTGTCCACGCTGAAGTAGATGTAGCGCCCGTCCGGCGAGAATGCTGGCTCGCCCAACTCCTTTTGGTGTTTCTCGCTGGGCTTCTCGATTACCGCGACACCGCCGCCGCCATTGCGGTGGTAGATCCAGATCTCGCCCGTTCCGAGCGAACGCGTGGTCGTAAAATGCTTGCGGGCGGCGACGTACGCGCCGTCCGGTGACCAATAGGGGTTGTTCAGCAGGCGGAAATCCTCTTTCGTCAGCTGCCGCGGTTCGTTGCCGTCGGCCCCCATGATCCAGATGTTGTCTCCGCCTCCTGCATCGCTCGTGTAGGCGATTTCGGATCCATCCGGCGAGAATCTCGGTTGCATCGACCACGCAACGCCGCTCTCGATCGCTGTGGCCTGGCCGCCATCGATCGGCAATAAGTAGATGTCGCCGAGCAGATCGAACGCGATCGTGCGGCCGTTCGGGCTGACGTCGAGACTCATCCACGTACCGGCTCGGGTATCGATCGGTATGGTCCGCGGCGTACCGGGAGGCGCGTTGACATCCCACTCGTCTTCTTGTTCTTTCTCCGCCGCCAGCACGCTGAAACTTAGAAGCACGGAAACCAGTGCAATCGGGATTTTTTTGAGATTCATGCCCTCGGCTCGTTCGGTTGATCGAGGAAGCGATCATAAACGAACCGGGGGGGAAATATCGATCCCGGCTTCAGGCGGTCGAGGTCTGAGAATCGGCGCATCATCTGGATCGTCGAGGGAACCGGGCTGGTGGAAATAGTAGAAAGACTGGGTTTTGGGTACATGGGTGGCCCCCCTGCCCCAATCGGGGCCGGACTCCTACGCCTGGTTCAGCCAAAAAACAAAGCGGGGCACCAAAGCGGGGCACCGGTCGTCGACGCCCATCGGCTTCGCCGAGTTGGCGTGCAGGGCCCAAGAAGGGCTACACCGGAGCAAGTGCGATCCCCCTCAAGCCGGCTGCGCTCGATATTCGATGGACGCCCCAGCTGGATCAACGCCTTGATGGTCTTCTGCGGCTACATGGCGTTCATCTACCTGCCCTGGGATTTCTTCGTCAAGCCGGTGGCCGTCGACCAGGAGGTCTGGTTCGGCATTCTCGTCACCGGTTGGGCGGCCAAGGCCGCAGCAATTCCCCACTGGGCGATCTACGCCGCCGGGACCTTCGGGTTCTGGCGAATGCGTTCGTGGATGTGGCCCTGGGCGGCGGTCTACACCGCGCAGATCGCGGTGGGGATGCTGGTCTGGAGTCTGCGCGAGTTCGAGGGCAGCCGGGCATGGCTTGCCGGCATCGCTTCATGCGTCCCGTTCGCCGCGTTGAGCTACGCGCTTTGGAAGGCCCGACCGCGCTTTCAGCGAAGCGCCTGATGCCCCGCGAGAAAGAGCCCGCGGCCTCGAGTACATTATCCTGACCGCCGGCTGGAACGAGAACAAGGGGAGATACATGGAGCAGAGCAAAATCGACTGGGCGACCTTCGGCACCTGTGTCGCGATCATTCTTCTCGTATGTATTCCCCTTGCCATAACGGCTGACACAGCCGGCGCCCTGCTCGAGACACTGTATGACTACATCGCCAACGAGTTCGGAATCCTTTACCTGCTCGCGAGCGTGGCGGCCATTGGTTTTTTGATTTGGCTCGCCGCGAGCCGGTTTGGCAACGTCAAACTCGGCGAAGCGCATGAAGAGCCCGAGTTTCGCACCATAAGCTGGATTGCGATGTTGTTCTGCGCCGGCGTGGGCGCGGGCCTGATGTACTGGTGCGCAATCGAATGGGCCTACTACTACGACAACCCGCCATTCGGCGTCGCGGCGCGCAGCACCGAGGCTACCGAGTGGGCGTCCACGTACGGCCTGTTCCACTGGGGCTTCACGGCGTGGGCGTTTTATTGCCTGCCCGCGATTGCGATCGGTTATCCGTACTACGTGCGCAAGCTCGACATCCTGCGTTTCAGCACCAGCTGCAACTGGTTTCTCAAGGGCCGCGAGCAAGGGGCGATCGCGCGGACGATCGATTTTTTGTTCATGATCGCGCTGATCGGCGGCGCTTCGACCGGGCTTGGGTTTTCGGCGCCGATGATCGCTGCTTGCCTCGCGTGGCTGGTAGGAATCGAATCCAGCTTCGGACTCGAAGTCGGCGTGATGGGCCTGTGCGTCAGCCTCTTCGTGTTTAGCGTGTGGTTGGGCCTGAGCAGGGGCATCAAGCGCTTGAGTGATATCAACATGTATCTCGCGCTGGGCCTGCTGCTGTTCATACTGCTCGTCGGCCCGACCATCTTCCTCGTCAAGACGAGCCTCAACGGCATTGGCCTGATGGCGCAGAACTTCCTGCGCATGAACTTTTGGACTGATCCTTTCACCGAGTCCGGTTTCGTCGAGTCATGGACGATCTTCTACTGGGCGTGGTGGATCGCTTTCGCGCCGTACGTTGGTTTGTTCATCACGCGCATCTCGCGCGGCCGCACGATTCGCCAGATCATCACCGGCATGCTGATATACGGCTCACTCGGCAGTTGGATTTTTTACATGATCATCGGAAACTACTCGCTGTTTCTGCAGCTCACCGAACAAGTTGATGTCGTCAATATCGTCAACTCTTTTAGCGGCGATGCCGCAATCGTCGCCACGTTGGAGACATTGCCGCTTGCACCTCTTGTGATCGCCGCGTTCGCTGTCGTATCGATCATTTTTGCCGCAACCACCTACGATTCGGCCTCTTACACGCTCGCGTCGGGGGCTACGCTGCACCTGAAAGCCGGCGACGATCCGGCGCGCTGGCATCGCGTCTTCTGGGCATTTGCGCTCGCCGTCATGCCGATCACCCTGATGTTCATCGGCGGTCTCAGGGTCATGCAGGTCACCTTGCTGATCGTCTCGTTGCCGATACTGGTCGTCGGCGTGGTGATGACCGTGTCGCTGGTCAAGTCGTTACAAGCCGATCACCCGGTGCCTCCCGAGGCGAACAACAGCCAACTCCCGTGACACCGTGACTGCCGGGCCCCGCGCCAAAAGTTCAGCTCTCCGGGCCCACGGAAAATCATAAAAACTCCCTGGCGCCGTAGCGCGTGGGCGCAAACAAACATTCACGTCTAACCCGTCAGCCGAGTTCGCCTTCCGCCCCGGGATCAGAGCCTTAGGCGAGCGAACGCTCCAACCCCCTCGATGCGCAGAACGCCTCCCGACACGCGGTCCTTCAGGATGTAGAGCGCATCCTTCGCCACGGCGAGCCGGCAGCGGGAACAGCGCATGAAGTCGAAGCGGGCGTTTTCTCCCGCGTAGCCCACGGTCTCGTTGGTCCCGTAGAAGAGGCCTCCACCCGGATTGAGGACGATGCGCCGCACGGCGCGCCGCGGCTGCGCGTAGAAGACCTCGGCGGGGCGCCCCGCACCTGCGACCTTCCAGACGGCGCCCCCCGCCGCGAAGTAGGCCGTCTTCCCATCGCAGGCCACGTCCGAGATCTGCGCCTCGGTCTCGTAGAGGACCTGGATTCCGCTTGCGCCGGCTCCTGGCCCGAGCAAGGCGACCTGCGAAACCTGTTTGCGCGGGTTGTAGCCCGCGATGCAGATGTCACCGCCGCCCGCCGCCGCCATGCGCCAGGACGAGAAGGGGATCTCGGTCACGGGTGTGAGATGGACCTTCGGCATTCCCTTCGGCGAGTCTTCGAGAGCCTCGAAGCGGCCGAGGACCGCTCCAGAGCGCACCAGCTGGAGATCCCCCAGCCAAAGCAGCTGATCGATCTGCTGGTCCGCCCGAAACAGGATGTTCCTCGTTGGAGCGAAGACCATATCGCCGACGCCGAACCACACCGTTCCCTTCGGATCGACCGAGAAAGAAACATCGGCGCCCCGCTCTCCCTCGGAAGGCTCGATGACCCATCGGGCCGACATTGCCTCGGAAAGCGCGAGTTCGGGAACGCCAGCACCGAGGATGGCGGGAGACAGAATGAGAAGGAGCACGACGGCTGCCCTCATCGGAACACCGCCAGAAAATCGTCGAAAGTCTTGTTGGCGTCGCCCAGGCCCAACTCTCCCGCGATGAAGCCCCGGCTCTCTTTCTGGAAATCACCGGTCGCCTTATTCTGCCTGCGGAGATCTCTGTGGAAGGCCTCCATGCAGCCCGGGTCATCCGTGCCGAGGAAGCAGACCGTGGCCTCAGCCTGGCCGAAGGCGGCCGAGAGGGTCTCCTTGGCGTAGTTCTGGAGGATGTCGCGGGTCTTGGCCGCCCGAACAGCAGCCCTGCCGTTCGCACCCAGGCTGTTGAGGTACTCCTCTCCCTTCTCTCTGGCCTTGCCGCTCGCCTCTCCGTAGAGGTACTCCGCGAGCCTGGCGCGCATACCGCCGAGGCCGTCGGCCGGCTGGCGGGCACCGCCGAGCAGCTCCGAGAGCCGCGCGTCATTTCGGAGGAGCCGGGCCACCTCGGCCGGATCCCCGAAGGAGGCCACGCGCAGAATCCTGGGGCAATCGAGATCCCAGCGCCGCTCGGCCGGCGGCCGCCGACACTCGGCGATGGGATCGCCTCCCATCAGCTTTGGCGTATCGCCCCGGATGCGCACGGCGTCACCCCGGATGACGACTTCGGGAGCGGGCTGGACCAACCCGAGCGGCAGGCCCGCGAGCTCGGAGCTGAGCGCTTCGGCCCGCCGTGCCTTCTCGCGGGCTTTCTCGCTCTCGATCCTCTGGCGAATCGCGTCCACAGATTGCGAGGACCGCTGCTGGGCGGCGTTGACCTGCTGGGCAGCGGCCTTGCTGGCGGCGGCGCCCTGGTTCACGACCCGATTGGTGTCCTGGGCGGCTTGGAACAACGTCTCTTGGAAGCGCTGGAGGACGTCGACCCCGCCGCCGCCCCCGGCTGCGGACCCTCCGGAGGAACCGCAGCCCCAGTTGGAACCCGGGTCGCAGCTCGGCCCGGATGAGGAGTAGGTCCCGCAGCAGCCCTCGCACCAGGAGCGGTAGCGCTGCGCCCAGGCGCCGCCAAAGCCCTGGGGCGGGCTGTTGCAGCTGTCGGCCCGCGCCACCGGCGTGGCGCAAAGCCAGGCCGCCGCCAGAAGCAGCAGCAGCAGCCTGCTAGCGCGAAAGCTGCACATTCTGGTTGGTCGTCGAGACGATGCTGACCGCGTCGCAGACCTCGGTGCACATCAGGCAGCAGTTCGCCGCCAGCCCAAACATGTCCACGCAGTGGAAGCTGGTGTTGTAGGAGTTCCAGACGAAGTCGAGCTCGATCCGGTTGCGCTCGTCGTTGATCCTGCCGTTGACCGGGTGGAGCTGCCCCGGGATCGTGCAATTGTGAGAGCCTCCGTAGGGCTCGCTCTGGACCGAGCCCTCCAGGGTGTCGTTGCTGATGTTCAGCGTGAATGTCCTGCCGCCGCCGAAGATCTCGAGATTGCCCTCTTCGACCGACACCTGATAGCCGGCCCAGTTGCCCGACATGCCGGCGATCTTCTCTGCTTCCTCCTGCGCGATCTTGAACTCGAAAATCCTGTTCTGCGCTTCTTGCGCCTTGGGGCTGGTGGGAGCCGCGTCCACGAAGAGCCGCAGCATCCTCATGGCCTCATTGAACTGCTTCTGCTCGGCGTGCATGAGGCCCAGGTTGTAGTAGCCCTCGGCCCACCAAGGCGCCGCGTCCACCGCAGCGGTCATCTCTTTGAGGACCAGGGATGCGCTGCGCCCCTGCTTGAGCAGGTAGTTCGCGCGCACGACGTGCTCGCGGGCCTTGCTGGGAACGGGCGGGGGCTCGCTCCAGCCCGCCACATACTGGATGATCTCGGCCCGAATTTCCGAGTCGAGGCTGGCGCCCACCTCCCCGCTCAGGTCCCTGGCCCGGCCCAGCGCGTTGGTGTAGAGGACCAGCGCCGAGTCTCGATCGCCGGCGCCGGCGGCCCTCGCCGCCGCGGAAAGCTGTTTTCGGATCAGCCGCCCCTGCGCCTTCTCGAGCGCGCCGACGGCCTCCGCGTGCGTGCCGGCGCGTGCCAGACTCAGGGCCGTGGCACCGGCGCCGTCCTTGCGCTCGACGTCGGCGCCCTGCTCGAGCAGGAGCTGCACGACACCGGCGCGGCCCCCTGCAGCGGCCTCGTGCAACGCCGAGGAGCCCTTGGCGTTGAGCATCCCGATCGAGGCGTTGCGCACGAGCAGTAACTCGGCGGTCTTCTTGTTCGGCGCCGCCATCAGGGCCGTGGCGCCCGAGGGATCCGTCCCATCGACTTCGGCACCCCGCTCCAACAGGAGCCTCACCAAAGACGTGTAGCCTTCCCCGGCGGCCACGTTCAGGATCGGGCGTCCCTGTGCATCCCTGGCATCGGCCCCGGAGCCTCTCTCCAGCAGGAGCTTCGCCACGTCGGGATGGCCCCGCCTGACCGCGAAGACGAGCGGGCTCTCGCCCGCAGCCCCCTTGGCGCGGGGGTCGGCTTTGTGGTCGAGGAGGAGCTTCACCGCTCCGACACGGCCCGCGCAGGCGGCTGCCTGAAGGGGCGTGAGCGCAGCCCCGCTGGGACAATGCTGAGCCCCCCCGCCGACTACGGCCGGGGCATCGAGATCGGCGCCTGGGCGCAGCAGCTCCGCGAGCTTGGCCTCATTGCCGAGCAGTGCAGCGCCAGTCAGCCGCTGCTGGGGGCTGGCGCAGGCAAAGAAGATCATCGAGGCGAGGATCAGAGGTAGAACGGAAAACGGGGACCAGCTCATCATCTTGTTCATGGTTGTCCTCTCGAACGCGTGCTCCGATCCGACCGCGATCGCCTCGACACCGACGAGAGCCGCCTTGGGAAGAGGCGCCACCCCCGCCGCAGCCCGAGCCGAGAACGGTTCCTCGAAGCGCTGCGCGTAGACCTCGTTAACGGCCGCTGACTGGGGGGAGATCGGCCATCTAGACCGCAGCCTTGATCACGTTCTTGAAGCCCCAGTCCGACGGATCGGAACGGATCAGAACTCCACGACCCCTCCCGTGGTCTGTCCCCCTGAGATCGGTCCGGCAGGTATCTTCGGATCTTTGGAAGTGCCCCGGTCTCGTGGACACCGCAGAGGCTAAGATTGAGGCTGCGGAGGAGTCCGGTGAGCGAGCAGCGGTACACGTCAGAATTCAAGAATGAAGCAGTTCGTCAGCTGACCGCGAAGGGAGGGAGAGCATTTTAAAATCCAAATACTTCAATGACTGGCCCTTGTTCTACATGATCGTCGCGGCCAACAGCCTGGCCGTGATTGGATATATGCCAACTCAGGATCTAACTGTGCCGCGGGGATTATCCGAGATGATCCAGTGCACGGTTCGCGTTAGCGTACCGTTGCTCTTCGTGGCCTTTGCGGCATCGTCGATGCCCAAACTGGTTCCGGGCCCATTCCGAAAGTGGCTTCTGCGCAATCGTCGCTTTTTTGGCCTCGGATTCGCTGCCGGGTTCGCGTGGCAGATGGTCTTCATTCTGTGGCTGGCGATCGGACATCCAGAATACTACGCGGAGGAGGTGTTCTCGGGAGTTAGCGATTTCATCATCTATCGACTCGGACCCTACGTATTCCTCGTCGCGATGACGATCACCTCGTTTTTTCCGGTTCGCAGAAAAATGAACCGGAGGGCGTGGCGCGCCCTGCACTGGACGGGCATCTATTACCTATGGTTCGTCGTCGAAGATACGTACTGGTACGAAGTAGCCGTCTATGAAGATCGGCAGATCATCGACTACATCTACGTAACGCTTGGCGGACTCGCCTATCTGGCGCGGGTCGGCGAGTGGATCCGGTTACGGGTAGCGAAGCTGCGAAATTCCCGCGTCCGACAACCTTGATTCGGGGTAAGTAGCGCGAGTCAAGTCCGAGGGGGGGCGGCGGCCTCCGTCTCGACCGCCTGGAACTCGCCGTGCAGCGCCTCCGGCCGAACGAGGAGCACCAGCACCATCGAGATGGCGCCGCCCGCGGCACACACCACGAACGCCCACGCGTAGCTGCCGGTGGTGTCGAAGATCTTGGCGGCCGAGGGTCCGCCAAGGATGACACCGAACGCGAAGCCGGCCATCACCAACCCCTGGATCTTGCCGAACTCGAGATCTCCGAAACAGCGTCCGACCAGAATCGGTAGTACCACCGTACTGGCAGCGATTCCTATCCCCTGCAGGATTCCGAAAGTCCAGATGGGTACATAGTCAATCATGCCGAACCGGATCACCAGGAGATAGAGTGCGAGCGCGCTGCACCCCAGCACCAGCCCTGCGAACGCCATCAGGAACTGAGGCGCAATCCGATCGGTGAGCCATCCAAAAAGGAACCGGCCCGGCACGCTGATGCCGACTGCGATTGCCATGAAGAGCGGGGCGATCAGCGGCGAGTATCCCACCCCTTCGGCAAACGCGGTGGCGTTGACGTTGATCGCCGACATCACGTAGATCTGCAACAGGTATGTGAAGAACAGCAGCCAAAACGCCGCCGAACGAACCGCACGGCCGGCGGGGATGCCGGTGGGGATGTGGGTCTTCTCGGCGCCGGCTGCCGCTCGGCCGTCGGGGATTTCGCCGATGTCGGAGGGCTTGTTCTTCAAGAACAGCAGCACCGGTGGCAAGGTCAGCACCAGAATCGCCAGCGACGCGACGCGATAGGTTTCGCGCCAACCGACTTCCTGAATCAACCACGCGACCAGCGGTGGCAGGGCCATGCCACCCAGACCGATCCCCATCAGGGTGAAGCCCATCGCCTGACCACGGTTTTTGTTGAACCACAGGGTAATGACGGTTTGCGCCGGGACCAGAGTGGTCGCTGCCGCCGTGACGCCCGAGAGCGCAAGCAACACGTGCAGGTGCCACAGCTGGGTGATCGCCGACATCGCCATGTACAGCCCGGTTGCACCGACTGTCGCCGTGACGATGACTTTTCGGATTCCGAACCGTTGAATCCAGGCGCCGACGAAGAAGCCTGAGAAGCCATACATCAAGGCCCACACCGCGGCCGGCACCACGGTCTGGAAGCGGGTCCATCCGAACGCCTCTTCGAACCGTGGAACGAACACCTGGTAGCTGTAGAAACCCATCCCGCCGGAAAAGAACAGGACGTGCAGCATCAAGATCGCGACCCACACACCGTAGAAGACTCCGCTCCCGTGCTCCTGCTGGGTCATCGCGTTCCTCTTCCGACCGCGGACATCGGTCGATCGGCTATCCTACAGCCTCCCGCCGGGGAAGGAATCTGGCTGCACCGCGAATCGGGATCGTGGCCAAGCTTCCCCAGCCTCAGGATCGGTGACGGCTCCCGGCTCTATCCGGCTCCAGATTTGGGCAGATGGGCGCACCCCCCACCCCCGATGGGGGTGGGACTCCTTTGCCTGGTTCAGCCGAAAAACAAAAAGGGGCGCGCAATGCCCGAACACGTGGAACGACCTACTTCAGATGCGCGTCGTACCAGGCGATCCATCGCACCATAAGATCTTCCAGGTAGCTGGGCACCGACGGCCAATGGTACTGCCCTGGATAAATGACCAGCTCCGTTGGGATCCCGAGGCTCCTGAGCGCCATGTACATCTGCTCCGAGTTGATGAGCGGCACGTTGAAGTCCTTTTCCCCGCAAATGAACAGCGTCGGTGTCTGAATGCGGTCCGCGTGGAAGAAAGGGAAAGAGAGTTCGAGGTAGAGAGCCAGGTCCTCTTCGACCCAGGGCTTTCCGACCTCGCTCTCGTAATCGTGGATGTATTGGTCGGTGCCATAGCCGGCCAGGAGGTTGGCGGCTCCGGCGCCGCTCACCGCGGCCCTGAACCTCGTGTCGGTCGCGATGGCGTAGTTGGTGTTGATGCCGCCGTAGCTCCAGCCACCGATGCCCAGTCGCTTCGGGTCGGAGAGTCCCTCGGCGACCAGATAATCCACGACGGCGTGGATGTCCTGGACCCCATCGGCCCACTTCGCGTACAGGGTGCGCGAGAAATCGGCGCCGCGGCCCGAGCTACCGCGATAATTCGGTTGCACGACCAAGTAGCCGGCGGCGGCGAAGGCCTGGGCCATCCAATCGAACTCATAGGCGTCCTGCCCGAACGGGCCGCCGTGGATGAACGCGATCGTTGGCAAGGGCTTGCGGAGCCGTTTTCCGGGGGGCTCGTAGAGCATCGCACCGATGCGCGTTCCATCCTTGCTCGTGACGTCGATGCCCCGCACCTTCGCCCATCTGATCTGCTCGCGCAGGGCGCGGTTGTGGTCACTGAGCGCTAGGCCATCGCCCAAGCGGAAGATTTCCCGTGGATGCGTGGGAGATGTCGCGAGCGCCGCGATGCCCTTACGACCGACTTCGAAGGCGTTGACAATGCTCGTGGCAAGCGCCGACTCGGGGAGCTTGAGGCGCTCGACCTCGCCTCCCACGGCCGGTACGGAGCCAACGAAGCGTTTGCGGTCGTCGTCGAAGCCGAAGAACAGCGTCTGGCCGTCGAGCGACCAGCGAAGATTGCTCACGCTTCGATCGAGCGCCTCGCTGGGGAGCGTTGGGCTCGCGCTGGTGGCTGCTCGGGCGGCGATCGGAAGGACGGCGACTTGAGACGAGCCATAGCCAGCGTATTTCCCGGCCGTCCCCTGGATGTAGGCGATCTTCGTCCCATCGGGGCTCCAGACCGGCTGGGAATCGGCACCCGTCCACTCGGTCAGCTTTCGGGCCTTGGCTCCCTCGCGAGCTTCGAGCAGGTAGATGTCGGTGTCCAGCGTCCGATCGGGGTCGGGCTGCTCCTCGCTCGGACGCTTGCTCGTAAAGGCGATCCACTTGCCGTCGGGTGACCAGGCGGGTTGACTGCTGTCGAAGGCGCCCTCGGTCAGCAGCGTCGCTTTCCTCGTCGCGAGATCGAAGAGATAGAGACGCTCGTAGCGGTCGACCAGATAGCCCTCCCAGTCCCTCTTGAAGTGGTAGCGGTTGACGACGATCGGCTTGGGTGTCGTGGACTTCTTCTCTGGCTTGCTCCCGTCGCCCTCCCCACCGGTCTCTCCACTGGCGTCTTCCGTCTCGACCTCGTCCGGGTCCGGGTCGCCGGACACCAGCACCAGACGCTGCCCACCAGGAGCCCACTCGAAGTCCGACACACCGCCAGGTAGCTCGGTTACCCGTTGCGCCTCACCGCCGGCCCGGTTGAGCAGCCATACCTGGGCCTTGGACTTCGGATCTTTCTCGTCGCCTTCGTCACCACGCGAAGCGATGAAGGCCAGGTACTCGCCGTCGGGACTGAAACGCGGGTGGGCCTCGCTGTGCTTCTCGGTATGCGTGAGTTGCACCCGGGTCTCGCCGTCCCAGCTCACCATGTAGAGGTCGGAGTTGTGGCGATCTTCGTCGATATCGGTCGTCTCAACGCTGTAAGCAACCCAGTCTCCTTCCGGTGAGATCGCCAGGTCGGATACGTCGAAGAGACCATGCACGTCCGCGGGCACGAAGAGGCGGCGAGCCTCGTCCCGAGCGGCGAGCGCCACGGAGTTCCACACGATCAAGCTCGCTGCGATCGAGAGGAGAGCCAGCGAGGGGATCGGAAATTGCTTCGAGCGTTTCGGCATCATGAGTCGGTAATTCCTCATTTCGGTGGGATCCAATGGTGACCCGCGGGCGACGCCCGGCGAGAATCAGGGCGCCTCGTGGAGCCCCGAGCGATTCGTGGGCACGATAACCCAGAATGGTGGAACTCCCAGGACGCTGCTCGAGCGGAACCACGAGCGCGAAATCTCCACTCGAGACCACCCAGGGTGTGAACCGCCCGGCGGCCCACTCAGATTGGGGAGCCGGTTCAAACCGTGCCGCTTGCACACGCGATACACAGTGGCGTCTGAGGTCTTGATGTCGTGGTGCGCTGTAGGTACCAAACGATGCGAATGGGCCCCATGTGATAGGTGCGGCGCAAACGCAGGATCTTCTCAACGACCTCTTCGAGAGTCCTTTTGGGGTGGTTGTGGTGGCAGCCGAATCTCCGACTTTTCAGCCCTTCATCGCCGGATTCACGGTACCGATCCCGCCAGAGATAGAAGG
>SDBV01006126.1_pt1 | contig 16745 bp, 12 predicted proteins | sample 2277081 | NCBI WGS metagenome assembly SDBV01 (sample SAMN10402039, study PRJNA504765) | marine sediment metagenome | isolation source: marine sediment core GS10_PC15, 223 cmbsf | place: Arctic Ocean: Southern Knipovich Ridge | collected 2010 | reverse complement strand
AAATTGTTCATTGTTTAGCAGGTTACTGATGCTTGGTATGGTTGTTTTGATTGGCACATCAGTATGCTCAGCGGAGAGTCCTGACGATGTCGAAGCGATGCGTCAGGAAATTAAAGAATTGAGACAGATGGTTGAAGGGCTAACCAAAGAAGTTAGCAGTTCCAAAGAGGCAAAAGACCAGAAGAGCAGCCAGCAAGCCCAATATCAACAGGAACTTGATGAGCTTCGTGCAGATGTGACAAAGCTTAACGAGTCACCAATGGTTGGATTGGCTGACACTTTGGGCAAAGTAAAACTTGGCGGCTATGGTGAAATACATGGCAACTTTACCGAGGGCACCGAATCAGATAAGGTTGATTTCCACAGACTTGTCCTGTACTTAGGTTATGATTTTGCCGACTGGATTAAGTTGCACACAGAAACAGAGTTGGAACATGCCTTTGTTAATGATGGAGATGGCGAAATTTCGCTTGAGCAGGCATATGTGGATTTCCTGCTTTCTGATAAGTTTAATATTAGAGCCGGTCGACTCCTCACCCCGGTAGGGATTATCAATCAGCACCATGAGCCTACACTATTCAACGGTGTTGAAAGACCCAACTTTTCAAAATATATTATTCCAACCACATGGTCTTCCGACGGCATCGGTTTCTTTGGCAGCCTTAACCGGTCACTAAGCTACGAAGCATATGTAGTAGCCGGGCTTAATGGTGATTCATTTTCATCAAGCGGTATTAGAGGCGGCCGTATCAAATCTGAGCAGAGTCTTAATGAAGTTGCATTTACAGGCAGATTGGATTATCGCCCCTTTGAAGAAGCCTTTGCCAATTCGAATCAATCCTTGCGATTAGGTCTTTCCGGCTACTTTGGTGGTCTGGATAATACAGATGGCGGCGGTGGCACCGGCAAGGATGGAGAGATTGCTTTGACTTCTGCTGATTTCGAGTACTCCATATCAAAGTTTGATTTTCGTGGAGTAATCGCCAATACCAATATCGATGGCGCACGTAATTTTGGCGGAGGTGTAGCCGAGGAAATGTTTGGCTGGTATCTTGAAGGTGCATATCATTTCTGGCCAGAGGCATGGAAAACTGGCAAGCTTAAAAAATCAGATGCGACCGTTTTTGTGCGTTACGAGGAGTATGACACGCAGTACAAAATGCCTTCTGGTATCGCAAAAGATAAGTCTAAAGACATAGACGAACTGATTTTTGGTGTCAATTTCTATCTGACGCCTAATTTTGTTGTAAAAGCTGATTACCAGATTCGCGACAATGCCAGTGGAAGCGGCATGGATGATCTGTTTAATGTGGGTTTAGGCTGGACTTTCTAAACCATTATGAAAAGGAGAGTTAAATATGGCTAAGATATCAATCAGGCTGATAAAGTTTACGATAGTAGTTGTGAGCTTAACTACGCTAACTATAATGTCAAGTTGCGTTCCATCCACATCTTCCTTTCCTGATGATCGTGAAATGGCAGCAGTGCGTCAGTTTTTTCCCTCCGCGGTTGATATAGTAGAAATGGAAATAAGTCAGGGCGCCCAGATTTCCGGGCGCCCTGATGAGGCTAAAATCAGCGAAATCAAAGGCAATTCAGGTCTCTTAGGCTATTGCGTTGAATCTAAAGTTGTAAGCCGTTCAGGCCCGTTTAGAATCCGCGTATTACTTGATAAGCAGCTTTATGTAAAACAAGCAACCGTAATTTCATATCCATGGGATCGCGGTAGGGACGTTTGTAAGCGTACTTTCACCGACCAATTTAAGGGAAAAGGTCCAAGTGATCCAATCAAACTTGGAAAAGACATTGACGCAATGACAGGAGCGACAATTTCGTCTCGTGTTATGGCCGAAGGTGTTCATGATATTATTAAACTCCTCAAGCTTGTAAAAGCAAAACAGCTTGAGAAGCAAACTGGCAAATCAACAAGCTCAAACCAGCAACAACATACAGAAGAACAATTCGAGCAACAGACCAATGAGCTAAAAATCATTAAAACTATAGCTACACATAACAAAGAAATGAATAGTGGTGAGGTCTTGTATCGCAAAAATTGTTCATCGTGCCATTCTCTAATTGAACCTGGCCGATTCAACAGAGAAAAATGGAACATGTATGTCAAGAAATATGGGAAGAAACTGAACCTTGAAGATAAAGAACTTCTCTTGGGTTATTTAACTGGATACGAGTAGACCGAAAGCACACTTGTAATGAGGTGAAATATTACCGAGCGAATTCAATTGGTACTGCTTGGGCGCCAAAGGAGATATTTAAGTGGCTAAAGTGAATATTTTAATTAGCATTACAATGCTAATGAGTTTAGCAGGAACTTCTCAGGCCGAGTATAATGATATCTGGTATCGCGAAACCCTTGCAGGTGATTTATATGGATCGCGTTCCTGGTTAAACGAGCTAGGGATCAATCTTGAAATGACCTACAAAGGAGAATCTTTCAGTAATTTGCGTGGAGGCTTGAACACCAGTGGCGCATCTGAATACAGAGATCTCTTTGATATAATACTCACCGCCGATGCTGAAAAATTTGGATTGGGGCCTGGCAGCATATTCGTCAATGGTCAAATTGGCAATGGCGCGGGCATCACAGATGAGCACGTTGGCGATGCACAAACTTTGAGCAATCTCGACTCATGCGATTTCTTCCAGATCAGTGAATATTGGATAGAGCAGTTCTTTTTCGATAGGCAGTTACGTGTCAAGGTTGGCAAACAGGACAGCAACGTCGACTTTGTGGCTGTCGATTATGGTGAGGTTTTCATCGGCTCTTCCTTTGCTGTGATACCGACCATTCCTATGCCGACATTTTGCGATCCTGGGTTGGGAGTGGCGGCATTTTGGGAACCGGAAGATTGGATTTCGTTAGGTATCGGCTATTATGAAGGATCCCCAAAAGGCAGTACCAGTGGTTTTAATACCGCTTTTGGCAACCATGGTGGCTCATTTACTATTGGTGAATTGGCTCTGAAGACTTCGTTTGGTGCGCAAAAAGACCTGCCGGGAACTTATCGGTTTGGCGGCTGGTATCACAGTTCTGACTTCGAAGAGGTCGGTGACGAGGCCGACACCGATGTTTTTGCAGGCAATCATGGATTCTATCTTGCTTTTGACCAAATGCTGTATCATGAACAGAACGACAGTGACCAGGGATTGGGCACATTCTTCCAGTTCGGCTAGGCTCCTGAGAACCGTAATGAAATAGACCGCTACTTTGGTATTGGGCTATCTTATGTTGGTCTTCTTCCAGGACGCGACGAGGACATTACAGGCATAGGGCTGGCTCAGGCTCTTTGGAGTAATCGGATGGACGATGTCACCAGAGAAACTGCAATAGAGTTATTCTACAAAGCACAGTTGACCGAGTTTATGTCCATACAGCCGGATATTCAATATATCGCCAATCCCAGCGGCAACGGCGATGATGCTTTAGTTTTTGGCATTAGATTTGAGGTTGTTTTCTAAGCTTAAGTTTAGAATGCGATTTTGATAAAATCATTTTGAAACCTGAAAGAAATTGTGGTAAAGAAAAGAATAAATGAGCGGATTTCATAAACATAATTACCGCACTAATTAGAATGATCATAAGAGCCATACTCTCCGCAGCCGATTCTAACCATGCAAATACTGGCTGTAGGATTTTTGGTGTTGTTTGCTAAGTTTTCGGGTCCGATAACAGTATCGGGGGCTTGTTTTGATATTAATATACTCTGATTATTTGTCGATATACACAAAAGCAGAATGGAAATAAATGATTTTTATCAACAGGATTATGCACAAAAGTCGGCATGAAAGGTTTATTATGACAATTAATATACTCAAAAAATCGCGTAAGAAAAAATCGAAGAACTCTACATTTCATTTGTTCCACTACTTTTATCTGGTTGCTATAGGAGCAATTGTGATAATACTCATCGTGGCAGGCTTGGGACTAAGGCATATCCTCAGAGATTTTGCCATACACGCAGCCGAGCATACTGCTATTCATATTTCGTCTGCACTAACCGACAATCAATCAGAGCTGCTTATGAGTTCGAGACGAAATGAGAGACAACTTTTGTCTATTTCTCAGGAAGAACTACCGAAGTTGGATCGTGCTATGCGTAAGTTTCTTCTTTCTTTTGAGGTTGTAAAAGTTAAAATTTATGATGCTGAAAAACGAATTATCTATAGCACAGACCCTAAAATCATTGGCAAGATAGATTCTGATAATGACATGTTGGCAACGGCCTTGAATGGGACGGCCATATCAAAATATGATAGAGAAGACACTTTATGGGACCTCGAAGGCGAACAACGTTACAAGGTTCAAATTGTTGAAACCTATGTTCCTATTCACAGCTCAGATGGGAAAATTATCGGCAGCTTTGAAATCTATAAAGATATTACTAACCACCTGAATATGATGCAGAAGCACCTTATTTTTGCGTGGGCAACCCTCTGTATAACAGTATTGATTGTTTTCACTACACTCATGATCATAATAAATCGTGCTTCTAAAGCAATCAATTCCCATACCAATGATCTAATGGCAGCTAATAAGAGTCTGGAGTTCGAAATCATTAACCGTGAAAAGATAGAGAAGGAAAAAACAACTCTGGAAACCCAACTTCATCAGGGACAAAAAATGCAAGCTATTGGGACATTAGCTGGTGGTATTGCCCATGATTTCAATAATATCCTGACGGCTATGGTCGGATATGCAGACCTGGCCCTTGATGATGTCCGGGAGGAGAAAACTATAATTCGAACTAATCTTGAACAGGTGCTTATTGCTGGAAATCGCGCAAAAGAACTTGTAAAACAAATTCTGACTTTCAGCCGCAAGACAGACCAGGAGCAAAAGCCTATAGAAATCGCGTCTATTGTCAAAGAGGTTCTTAAAATGCTCAGATCTTCAATGTCAACAACCATTGAGATTAGGCAAAATATCGAAGCTGATTCCTCTGTGATTATGGCCAATCCAACACAAATTCATCAGGTTTTGGTAAATCTTTGCACCAATGCTGCACACGCAATGAGTAGTAAAAATGGTTTGCTGGAAGTGAGCCTGGCTGACATTGATGTAGAATCAGATATTGTGACCAATTATGGAGATTTGCAGAAAGGTAAGCATCTAAAGCTCACTGTTAAAGATACTGGCTGCGGCATGGACAGTCAGGTTGTGGAGCGGATTTTCGAACCATTTTTCACCACAAAAGAGCTTGGCAGTGGCACTGGTATGGGCCTTTCAGTAGTACATGGAATCATCACAGATCATGGAGGAGCAATCACTGTTGATAGTACGCCCGGTGAGGGAACTACTTTTAATATATTTTTCCCAAAAATAGACAGTGCCCAAATGCAGGAAGTTGAGTCATTCGAAGTGGTTTCCGGACAGGGCGAGTTGATACTTTTGGTCGATGATGAAAAGCCAATAGTTGACATGATGACTCAGATGCTGGAGCGTCTGGAATATACCGTTGTTGGCAAAACCAACAGTATCGATGCTTTGGAAACTTTCCGGGCTGAACCAGATAAATTTGATCTGGTCATCACCGATTATGCGATGCCTGATATGACGGGCAAAGAGTTGGCTAAGGAACTTATGAGCATCAGAGCTGATATTCCAGTGATTCTTTGCACCGGGTTCAGCGAGGATATCGATTCGGAAGAAGCCAGAAGTATGGGAATAAAAGAGTTTGTGTTGAAACCTGTTGCCAGAGAAAAGCTGTCTGTAATTATTCGGAACATATTGGATAAGAAGGAGATAACAGTATGAAAAGCATTCTTGTTATAGATGATGATATTCAAGTACGGCAACTGCTAAGGCAGATACTTGAGCGGGAAGGATATCACGTGTTAGATGCACCCGATGGCAACAAAGGATTGAAACTCTACCGACAATCCCCAACCGATTTGATAATCACAGATATTATTATGCCGGAGAAAGAGGGCATAGAGACTATTATGGAACTTAAGCGTGATTTTCCTAACGTTAAGATCATTGCCATCTCCGGTGGTGGGCGTATCAATTCGAAGCATTATCTTGACATAGCCGAGAGGTGCCATGTTGCCCACACTTTTAGCAAACCTTTCGATCGTAAAGAAATGCTTGGGGTGATACGAGAACTGTTAAGAAATGCTCCAGTGTCTTAAATCGCTATATCTGTTTGTATTGCTTCTTGATATTTTTTTAAAAGCAGTTACAGTTTATCACGGTATTGCCATAATAGTGAAAAGTTGAAGCCTTTCTTCCAATTTTTATCGTTCAATTGCTGTCTGAACTTATGAGCACAATATACGAGTAACTTTCATAAACATAATCATCAAGCACATCAGAATAATTATAAGAGCCATACTTTGAATCGGCTTGGGTGGTCTTTGGGAATCACTGTTGCAGTAATGGCTGTTGAATTTATTGGGGGTTGGCTATCCGGCAGTATCGCTCTTATCAGCGATGCGGTACACATGCTTACTCATGTAATTGCTTTAGGAATAAGCGTCTCTGGAATTCTTATAGCTCGCAGGCCTGCCTGCCACCATCGTACATTCGGACTTTTGCGAGCGGAAGTTGTTGCAGCTTTTGTTAACGGCCTATTTCTATTGGCCGCAACGGTCTGGATAGTTGTAGAGTCGATAGACAGAATACTTCATCCTCAGCCTATATTGACCGTACAAATGCTGGCGGTAGCAATTTTAGGCCTGATAGTTAACATTGTTAGTATCTTTTTGCTCGAAGGTAGCCGTAAAGGTGACATGAACGTCCATTCTATTTTTCTTCATATGGTTAGTGATGCCGCTTCGTCGGTGGCAATAGTAATCGCCGCTATTGTAATTCGGTTTACAAACTGGATATGGCTCGACCCCGCGGTGAGTATCGGCATAGCCCTGTTGATAGTGTTCTGGGCAGGCGGTCTTCTGCGTGATTCGCTGCGGGTTTTACTGGAAATGGCACCCAAAGGACATGACATTAAGAGCGTTACCGAGGCAATGAAGAAGCAGTTTCCTCAAATTATCAACACAGAAAACGAGCACATTTGGACTATAACACCCTCTGTAATTGTTTTTACCGCCCATCTGGTGGTTGATACCCAACAGATTAAAAACAATCAGATTAACGATTGGCTTATAGAGATAGAGCAGTGGCTGAAAAAAACCTTCGATATCAGCGAGTCAACTTTGCAAATACAAGTGTCGTGAATTGAAGATCAGGATAGATATTTGATGTCTCTGATAAGATGTTTTTAAAAGGATTCACGTGAGCCTACTGCACCAAAGACACTACAAATGCCGAAAGGCCTCAGCCTGTAATACATAAATAATAACAAGCAAGATTGTTATTATCGAAAAAGAACAAAATGCAAATAGCATGTTGTTTTACTATCGAAATTGATAGCTAATACTTTAATTGGAGTTTTTAGTTTTGGAAAACATTAACTTGCAAAAACCTCATTTTTATGCTAATAAGGCATAAAATGAAATTAGGATGACTTTTGAGGCGCTTCTAAGACAGCAAATTGAAACTATCTTACGGTGCATTTTTAGTCATAAAATGTGTTTGGCCGTTAGAAGCCAGATATGGAGCTTATAACGAAAGCTTTATTTATGAACCGTTAGCAGTTATGGTAAGAACAGGAAGCATCGGACAGATTATCCGAAGGTGTTTTTTTGTCATCAGATCAGGCCAGCCAGGCGGCTTTTGCAGCCTTTCACAGAATTTCACTCTTTTGAGTGTTCGTCAAAAAATTCGTCAGTGAGCAGTGGATACTGGGTCGTTAACAGCTATTGGTTAATATGTGAACGACTTGAGAACCACTTTTTTGGCCCAAAAAACGCATATAACCCCTTGACTTACAATGAGTTACAGCATGAGCATCTGACTGAAAATCCGTGTGTCGGCGGTTCATGATGCGATAGCTGAAAATAAGACGCTTCAAGGATTTGAAGCAACGTATATGATAAGATAAGATACAATATTTAATCAGCAACTTTACGGCAATTAAAACACATAAACCCCCGTTTGCTGTTAAAAAATAACAGTTATAAAGAGTATCGGACAATCCGAAATCTTCATATATATGGTTGTGACCGCACTTACTGATGTAATGCGATCAAAGACCGCTACACTTCTGATTTACACTTTCGTGAGGGCATTTGAGGGTATTTAACAGGTTCTATTGTATTCGGAATTCTCCGAAGTTGCTATAGAACGTTGATAAACACGATAGACCTCCCCAAGGTCGTCTGGTCTGCGCAGGAGGTCTTCAGTTTTGGGATAGTCTGACCTTACGTATTTGTGGAGTACATCCATCGATTAATGACACTTCTGAAAACATAATTGATTCAAAGCTGGCATATCTTCCGTAGTGTCAAGGGGCGCCCAAAATAGGTCAGTGATGGGCGCCGTTCACACCGCAATGTGTTCTCGTGCAGCAGCATTGTATAGCAAGTATGGTTTTACAGAGTGCGAAGCATACTTCCTACGGAGGATTTTGTGATACTCTTGTTCTTGATAACACTTCTAATGGATCGGTTTTACCAGTCGTTCAAGTGCCGGTGTGTGCCAAAGTGCGTGCCAAGCTCGCTCCTTTGACGTTCATCCGGTGTTCACTTGTGTTTCGCTCGTCGTCATAAGTCTTTTATTAACAGTCATTAGTCGTTTATCCATAAGCACTTACAAAAGCGAGTTTCAGACTGTCGATCCGAAGGTTGAGGGTTCGAGTCCCTTCGGGATATACCGGGATATTTCAAAAGTCAACCCCCCCTCAAAACCGCATCATTTTCGCGCACTTTGGGCGCATTTAGGCGCATTTGGGTCACTCTTGAACATGTAGTCTCAGGTCCATAATTCCCGCCTCCCGCACCACCAAATCCCCCTAACTCCGCCCCCCACATACACTTACAGGCAACTCGCCGCCGCCCCGTCTTTCATTGTCCTATTATCTAAGTGTCCAGGTCGAGCCGAAATTATATCTACATCCGAACCAACATTGTCAAAGCTCCGGAATTCACTTGACCGATTCGGGCTCGATGTGCCTGAGCAACAATGCCAGCACAGCCGCTGCGATACAGGCGATGGCTGCGATGATAAAGGCCCACTTGAACGTGCCCATGTTGTCCCAGACTTTGCCAGCCATGACTGGGCCGAGGATACCGCCGACACCGTAGGAGGTAAAGATCGCCCCGTAATTGGCGCCGAGGTTTTTGGGGCCGAAGTTTTCCAGGGTAAGCAGCGGAAACAGTGCGAAGTTACCGCCGAAGTTAAAGCCCAGCCAACATGCCGCCACAGCCAGTGTGGCCTTGCTATTGCCCATCTTCAGCAGGACGAACATCATGGCAGCCTGGAGCAGGCACATTAGCACGACGGCGTATTTTGCCGTCAGCTTGTGCGACAGGGTTCCCCATACGACCCGGCCCAGTCCGTTGAACAATGCCAGGAGTCCAAGGGCAGAGCCTGCGACGGCGGCGCTTAATTCGCCTTCAAGTTGGCCGAAGTTTTTGAGGCACTTAATGACCATCAGGCCGCATCCGGCGCTGAACACGAAGGCAAGCCAGATCATCCAGAACCGGATTGTCCGCACTGCCTGGCCTTGGGTGAGGTTGGCTATCTGGCTGACAGGGGCACCTGTTTTCGCTTCCGGCGGATTCCAACCGGCGGGCTTCCAGCCGGCAGGCGGATTCGACAACAGAAGTGCGCCGATACTCACGAAGACCGTGAAGATAATTCCAAAGATAAGAAACGTTCCGTTGACACCGCGGGCGGCGATAAGCCAGGGATCAGCCAGCTTGACGAAGATGAAGGCGCCGGCACCGAATCCTGCCACAGCAAGGCCGGTGATAAGCCCTTTAAGGTCGGGGAACCACTTTACACACGCCGCAATCGGGCAAACATAGCCCAGCCCGATACCCGCTCCACCGACGATACCGATGAAGACCAGCATCAGTGGAAACGATACCCCCGTAAGGCCTGCCGCGATATAGCCGGCACCAAGTACGCTGCCGCCAATCAATGCGATGGTGCGCGGACCGTATTTGTCCTGCAGACGGCCGGCCAGGATCATCACGAGTGCAAACGATGCAAGCCCTGCGGAAAATATCCATGACGTCTGCACCGCGGTGTACTTGTACATCCCCTCCGGGTTCTGCAAGGCGGTGGTAAAGGCCCCCCATGCGTAGATTGCCCCGAGACACAACTGGATCAGAAGCGCACCAACCACGACCAGCCAGCGATTCATAACCTTTTGTTCCGACATGATCAATCCTTTTCAAAAAGTCAGGCCGAGCGCATCTCTTTTCATGCGCCCGGCCCAGACAATGTCAATTTCAAAATCGGCAATTATCCCTCTTTGCCACAGATTACTGGCCTCGTCCCTGGATGAGCTTTTCGACTACGCCTGGGTCCGCCAGAGTCGAGATGTCACCGAGGTTGTCAGTGGACTTCTCGGCGATCTTTCGCAGGATACGGCGCATGATCTTGCCCGAACGAGTCTTGGGCAGAGCCGGTGCGAACTGAATCGCCTCCGGTGCCGCGATCGGGCCGATTTCCTTACGGACGTGCAGGATGAGTTCCTTCTTAAGCTCGTCGCTTTCGGCGACACCTTCTATAAGCGTCACATAGGCATACAGGCCCTGTCCCTTGATTTCGTGCGGGACAGGCGTCACTGCGGCCTCTGCGACCTTGTCGTGGCTCACCAGTGCGCTCTCGACCTCAGCGGTACCGATACGATGCCCTGATACGTTTACCACGTCGTCGATACGGCCCATCAGCCAGTAGTCCCCGTCGGCATCGACGCGGCAGCCGTCGCCGGTGAAATACACATTGTCGAACATCGTGAAATAGGTATCGATGAAGCGGTCATGGTCGCCCCACATGGTACGCATCATTCCGGGCCAGGGCTTGCGGATGCACAGCTTGCCGCCTTCGTTGACGTCGCAAACCGACGCGTCATCACGCAGTACGGCAGTGTCAACACCATAGAATGCCCTGGCGGCGCTGCCGGGCTTGAGTGTATGGGCACCGGGCAGCGGGCTAATCATAAATCCGCCCGTCTCGGTCTGCCACCATGTATCGACGATCGGGCACTTGCTCCGGCCGACCTTTTCGTAGTACCACATCCACGCCTCCGGGTTGATCGGCTCGCCGACCGAACCGAGAATCCGCAGTGAGTCAAGCTTGTACTTCATGACCCACTCCTCGCCAAGACGCATCAGTGCGCGGATGGCTGTCGGTGCGGTGTAGAAGACGGTAATTTTGAATTTGTCGCAGATATGCCAGAACCTGCCGGCGTCCGGATATGTCGGGACGCCCTCGAACATCACCGAGGTTGCTCCGTTGGCCAGCGGGCCGTACACGATATAGCTGTGCCCGGTCACCCAGCCGATGTCAGCGGTGCACCAGTAAACATCGTCTTCGTGAATGTTGAAGATGAGTTTGTGTGTCAGCGACGTGTGCAGCAGGTAGCCGCCTGTGGTGTGTACCACGCCCTTGGGCGTGCCCGTCGAGCCGGAGGTATAAAGGATAAATAACGGGTCTTCGGCATTCATGTGTTCAGCTTCGCACTGGTCACTGGCCGTCGCCATCTCGTCGTGGTACCACGTGTCGCGACCAGTCTGCATGTTGCAGGATTCGTTGTTGACTTCGGTGACGATGACGCTCTTGATGGTGGGACAAGCTGCCAGAGCCTCGTCGGAGATATCCTTAAGATGGATGTGTTTGCCTGCACGGAGTGACACGTTGGACGTAATCAGCATCTTGCAGTCCGAATCGTTCACCCGCCCCTTGATGGCGTCGGCACTGAAGCCGCCGAAGATGATCGAATGGATGGCCCCGATACGGGTACATGCCAGCATCACGATTGAAAGTTCCGGAACCATGGGCATGTAGATGGCGACACGGTCGCCCCTGCCGATGCCCTTGGACTTCATGACGTTTGCAAACTTGCAGACCTCTTTATGAAGCTCTTTGTAGGTGTACTTCTTAACGTCGTCTTCGTTTTCACCCTGCCAGAGGATGGCAACCTTGTTTTCGACGGGTGTGCCCAGGTGCCTGTCCAGACAATTGTAGGACACGTTCAGTGTGCCATCGGCAAACCACGTATGCTCAATCTTGCGGGCCTTGGTATCCCATGTGTACTCCAGACCCTTGGTCGGCTCCTTGAACCATGTCAGCGATTTGGCCTGTTCAAGCCAGAAGGCATCCGGATCGCTGATGGACTTTTCCCACATCTTCTTATACTCTTGCTCGTCGTTGATCCATGAATTTGCCCGGATCGAAGCGGGCGGCGGAAATGTTCGGCCCTCGGCCATTAATGACTGCATACCCTTCTTTTCTTTTTCTGACACGCTAATACACCTCTTCTTTACTAAACTTCGATTAAATTGATGCGTTATGTGCCCTCGTAATATAAGCAGGACATCCCCGAGAAACAAGCACACCCTATCAATACCGGCGACGGTTTCAACCAAAAAAACCGATTTTTGTGATATTTTGCCTCAGAATGTCCCTTCATCGGACACAAAAAAACATTATATGCCGCTGGCGATTAAGAATTCCCGTTTGTGCGAGGGTAAGTAGCCTAACAGTAACTATTAATTAAAAATCCTATCCACGGCCCGCGGGAATTTACTACCCTCAAGGGTATAACCCTTTCTTGTCATTCCTGCGACAATTTGTCATTCCTGCGAAGGCAGGAATCCATAACCCCGAAGGGGTTAAACAACAATAGCCACGAATCCCCAAGCCCCGAAGGGCCGAAAGAAATCACCCTCCAATTATACTGCGGATCAAAATCAATGTTTCTGCAACGCCCGTGGTTTTTCAGACGTCTCAACAGTCCCTTGACTTGAATCGCCGGAACTGGTAATCTCTGTGGACTTTACAGGCCTTGTACGGGGCTCTGTCACGATCCGGACAAAACCGAATGAAAATCGAAATAAAGGGAGACCGATTTGAGGATACTTTCAGGGATACAGCCCTCGGGCAAGCTGCACATCGGCAATTACTTCGGCGCGATACGGCAGCATCTGGCACTGCAGGCTGAAAACGAGGGGTTTTATTTCATCGCCGATTACCATGCGCTGACGACAACTCCCGGCGCAGAAGATATGCGTCGCAGGGTACTGGATGTGACTATGGACTACATGGCCCTTGGGCTCGACACCGAAAAGACCGTTTTCTGGCGTCAGTCGGATGTGCCGGAGGTGACCGAGTTGGCCTGGATATTGTCATGTATAACGCCGATGGGCCTGCTGCAGCGATGTACGAGTTACAAGGACAAGGTTGCCCAGGGGCTCAGTCCCAACCAAGGCCTGTTTGCCTATCCGGTACTTCAGGCAGCCGACATCCTGGCGTTTGACAGTGAAGTTGTGCCCGTCGGAGCCGACCAGAAGCAGCATATCGAGGTAACTCGCGACATCGCACAGCGGTTCAACAATCTCTACGGCGAGGTGTTTGTGATTCCGAAGGACTACATCCTCGAATCGGTGGCGGTGGTGCCGGGGCTGGATGGCCGAAAGATGAGCAAGAGCTATGATAATACGATAGAAATTTTCGAGCCGGAAAAAACCGTCAAGAAGAAGGTTATGCGTATCGTTACCGACTCGACGCCGGTCGAAGAGCCGAAAGACCCGGACAAATGCAGCATCTTTGCACTCCTGAAACTGGTAGCCTGTGAAGACGAAGTCAAGCAGTGGCGTCAGAGGTACCAGGCTGGCGGCATCGGCTACGGCACCGTCAAGAAACGTCTCGTCGAATTGCTGCATGATTATTTTCGGCCCTATCGTGAGAAAAGGGCAAATTTGGAAAATGACATTGGTACGGTAAAGGATGTATTGGCCGCTGGCGCGCAAAGGGCCCGCGCCGTTGCCCGCAAAACACTGGATCGGGCTCGTCTGGCCGCTGGATTGGGAGCGTAATCCTGGATTAGGAGCGTAATCGTGGAAGAAAACCATCACATCGAGGACAAACTTGTAACCATCGCCGAGTTCGAGCAGGACTACGAAGCGGAGATGGCCCGCGTCACGCTGGAAGAGGCGGGGATCGAATCCGTCGTGCTCGGCGGTACTCTGTTGGCGAACATGCCAGCCTTTTCTATAATCAGGATTCAGATTCAGGTCTTCGAGTGTAACGTCGTCAGGGCACAGGAAGTTCTACAGGCCCAAAATGACCAGGCCCAGAATGGCCAGACCCAGGATGACCAGGCTCAGGATGACCAGTTCGGGGAGGGGCAGTAGTCTTGTCTGAATACAGGGTTAATCTCGACGTCTTCGCAGGTCCGCTCGATTTGCTTTTGTATCTTGTCCGCAAGGAAGAGGTGGACATCTACGACATCCCGATTGCGCGTGTTACCGAACAATATGTAAAATATATCGAGATTCTCAGCCAGCTCGATATCGAGTTGGCAGGCGATTTTCTGGTGATGGCTGCCACCCTGATGGAGATCAAGTCCGCCATGCTGTTGCCTTCGTGTCAGGAAGAGGAGCAGGGTCTGGACGAAATGATCGATCCGCGAAGCGAGCTTGTTCGCCAGTTGCTGGAGTACAAAAAGTTCAAGGACGCCGCCAACCTGCTCAGCTCTGCCGCTAAGGACAGGAGTTGTCGCCATACGCGTCCCGATTCGGTTGTCGCCAGTCTGGAACCCGAAAGACAGCCGGAGCTGGACATTGACCAGGTCAATGTCTGGATGCTGCTCGAAGCATTCGACAATATCATGCAGTCCGTCGGTCAATACCAGAACTTTGAACACATCTATGACGACACGCCGATCGATTTCTACCAGATACTGATGCTGCACAGACTGCAGAGCGAGGGGGCCATGGCGATCAAGGACATTTTTGCCGATGCCGACAATCGAATGGTTCTGATAGGTATGTTCCTTGCGCTGTTGGAGTTGGTCCGTGACCAGCTTGTCTTTGCCGAGCAGCCCGACCTTACCGGTGCCATTCTCATTCGTGCACTGACTGACGAACCCGCCGAACAGGCCGTCCAGAATACCATCTACGCCAGAATGACAATGGAAGATTCCCAGCTCTCTGCCGAACAGTCGCAGCGGGCCGACGGTTTGCGAATCGTCGAGGGCGACCGGGAGGCGGCCGGCGGGGAGCTGGCGCCGCCGATTCCGATAATGGAATTACCCTCGAAAGAGAGACCCTCCGGTGATGGCAAGGATTCCGTTGCCGGGACCGCTTCACGATTTCGACCCATCGAGGATAGCTGAACGGTTTATCCGTCGCAAGCTTCTCCGGTCACATCGTCATTACCGGACGGGTTTCGGGAACTTCTTAATTTTCAGATTTCACCTTACAGCACACTCGTTAGGGTACAGCCGTCATCGTCGAATAGCCCCGGCAAGGCCGGAGGGGTAACACTTAGCCAAATAGGACAGTAAGGGCCGGGGCGGCGGCGATTTGTCTGTAAGTGCCTGCGAAAAATGGCGCAAGAGCGCATAGCCGGGGGCATAAACCCCTGGAAAACCTTTTCTGACTGATATACTGCTCACGATTGCCAATTCCCGTTTGTGCGCGGCTAAGTGGCCTTATAACAGTAACAGTGGCTAAAGCCCCACTCGCGGGAATTTACTACCCCCAAGGGTATAATAAAGATTTGACTACCCAGCCCCAATGGCTCATAATACCAGCCATGAAGGAATCGTTAGCACATTTACCGTCGCTCAAGGCCAACAAACTGGAACTTATCGCCATGAACATCCGCTCACTTTGCGATGATGTACACATGGTGGTTCTGTTCGGCAGCTATGCCCGCGGCGACTGGAAGAACGGCCCGCACGAGCAGGGCATCATCCTATATGACTCCGGCAGGTTCAAACTGGCCCGAAGCAAGAAATTAAAACCGGCTGAACTAAAACGACTCGCCCAGCAATGCTTCGATGAACCATTCACAAGCGCAACAGAGTTTTACATTGATTTCGATAACGCCTTCAAAAGAGGAAGCTATAAAAAAGCCGCCTTTGAACTTCACCAAGCCACCGAATTTGCATCCAAGACCGTCCTATTAGTTTTTGGCAGTGAGTGCCCACAAGAGCATCATCTGGACATATTAGGCGACTTAGCCGCCGGTTACCGCCCCGAACCGGCGGGCATACTCCCAAGAGAGACCGACGAGGAAAAGGAACAGTTTGAATTACTGGATTACGCCTACATCGGCGCCCGCTACGACATGCACTATAAGATAACAAAGCAGCAGTTAGAACAGCTAAGTCCATGTGTAAAAAAACTCCATGAAGCAACAGAGAGGCTATGCGTAGCGAAAATAGAGTCGTTTAATGTTTAGCCCCCCAAATTTATTTTGGGGGGTTGTTAAACCGTTACTCGCCACAGACTTGTCCCCGCAAAGCCGCAAAGGCGCAAAGCCAGATAGCCTGGCCCGTGCCCACGCCATCTCTATTACGATCATCCGCTGGGACGGCATCCATCAGCACGTTCCATACTTTATCACGATGCCGTGCGAATAATCCGCTACCATCAAAGCCGAAATCAGCAGGCCAGGGCGTCACACATGAAGCAAACAATGAGGTAACTTCGCAATATGGGTATCGAAGTCGCCAGACTACCTTGTTGTATACCCTGTAATATTAATTCTACTTACATTTGGTCGCCGCCGGCGCCGATGAGTTTATCGGCAACCGACGGCGACCTGGTTTCAGGCGCGGCTATCGGCGTAGCCGAAGCCTCGCTCGATGTTCAACGACATCATTCTGCTATAATGTCGTCAATGTCCTGCTCACTCAGCGCAA
>SDBV01006125.1_pt1 | contig 16746 bp, 13 predicted proteins | sample 2277081 | NCBI WGS metagenome assembly SDBV01 (sample SAMN10402039, study PRJNA504765) | marine sediment metagenome | isolation source: marine sediment core GS10_PC15, 223 cmbsf | place: Arctic Ocean: Southern Knipovich Ridge | collected 2010 | reverse complement strand
CAACCCCTCTGGATCACATATGCCATTGAGCGAAATCGGCCGTTTACCGATGGAAGGTATTTACTGGATGCTCACAAACCCGATGAAAATGTTCCTCGAATTTCCAAATGGGAAGAGCTGAAGAAGATTTTAAAATGAGAAATTGAGGAATTAAGACAAAACAATTAATCGAAGAACTGAGGGATTTAAAAGTCGATATCATCCATTAGTTAGTGTCCGTCCACAAATGGTAGATTTTGGTTCAGAGCAAGGCTTGAGCGATTTTGAAACCGCAGGCATAGCGGGCTATGTCGAGGATTTCAAAAGAGCGAAAACGCCGCTCTGGGCCAAAATTTACCATTTGTGGACGGACACTAGTTACCTAATTTCTTGCAGGGATGCATGCTTTTGCCTTTCCATCCTTTTACCGGAAAGAGAAAAAAGTTCTTACTCTGTGTACTCTGTGAAAGAATAACAAACAATCCGTGCCATCCGTTAAATCCACATCCTATTAAATCCGGAACTTCAAACCCGAAACCGGTTTCCTTTTACCCACTTTTCACAAACAGCTCTAAAAATTGAGCGTATCCTTGATTTTCGAGATTTTCAACCGGGATAAATTTCATAGATGCCGAGTTGATGCAATACCGGAGTTTGGTCGGCGGTGGTCCATCCGGAAATAAATGACCCAAATGGGAATCTGCTTTTTTACTCCGGACTTCGGTCCGAACCATGAAAAGACTCCGATCTTTTTTTTCCACGATATTTTGAGGCACCAGGGGTTTGGTAAAACTTGGCCAGCCGGTGTTGGATTTGAACTTGTCGGTTGATGAAAAAAGAGGTTCGCCGGATACGATGTCCATATAGATTCCCGCCTCCTTATTGTCCCAGTAAGTATTGTCAAAGGGTGGTTCTGTGGCGTCGTTTTGAGTCACCTCATATTGCAGTGGGGTTAATTTGCTTTTGAGGGCGGATGTTTTATTTTTTTCCGACTTCCAGGTCTTATTTAAAAACTGGTCCCGTCCGGACCCATACCGGTATACCTTGTATCGGATTGGATTTTTTTTATAATAATCCTGGTGGTATTCTTCCGCCGGATAAAATGTTTCCAGTTTCACGATTTCCGTCACTACCGGCTTGTCGAAACGGCCGGATTGATCGAGGGCTTTTTTGGAAGCTTCGGCCAGTTTTTTCTGAAGGTCATCGTGATAAAAAATAGCACTCCGGTACTGGGATCCCCGATCGGCAAATTGGCCGCCCGGATCAATGGGATTGACATGCCGCCAGAAGATTTCGAGCAGGGCTTCATAAGAAACCTTTTTGGAATCATAATATACTTTGACTGCCTCGGTGTGTCCGGTTATGCCGGAGGAAACCTGTTGATAGTTTGGATCTTTTTGGTGTCCGCCGGTATATCCGGAAATAACCTCGGTCACACCGTCTATTTTTTCAAAATCCGATTCCGTACACCAGAAACATCCCCCGGCAAAAACGGCGGATTTTAAGTCTTTCTTTTGTTGGTTCATATTCTCACCTGTATACGCCGGCGATGAAAATGAAAACAGAAAAAGACCCAACCCTATCCAGGTGGCGAATCGTTTCATGTTATATGCTTTCATCATATCACCTATATATTTTTATGACTTTTTATGCGGGTTAATCACGCATGATATACCTTATCATTGAATAAACATGATTTTAGAAAAGTCAAAGTTAGAAAATGTCACAATTAGGGCATTTTTTTGGGGTTTGAGAAGGCTTCAAAATTTTTGCCGCAAAAGAGCGGTTGTTAGAGTGCGATGGGTTCTTTTGAGAAAAAGAGGACGCTTGAAATTATGGGAAAAATGAATGGTTTAAAGACTCAAGAAATAAAAAGTGTCCATCCATAGATGGCCTTTTTTGCATCGGCTCGGCGTTTATGAGCCGGTTTTCGGTCACGGCATACAACATGTACGCCCTCCTGTCTCGTTTTGCGGGGTTTTATCACTGAAATAGTAAAACTATCCTTTGTCTTCTTTATCGTTTTCTTCCTTTCGTCCAAAGTTCTTGAGTCCTTCGGCAAGCGTTCGTAATTTTTTGTCCACCAATTGATTGATGGTTCCATCTGCATAAGATCCATCGTCGGCTATTTTTCCAGCCGGTGTTCCGGTTAGAATTTCAATACCCTCATCAATGGTTTCGACTGCGTAGATGTGGAATTTTCCATCTTCCACCGCTTGAACCACATCTTTTCGGAGCATCAGGTCTTTGACATTGCTCTTGGGGATCATGACACCCTGGGTCCCGGTGAAATTGACTTTATGGCAACAGTCATAGAACCCCTCTATTTTATGGTTCACTCCGCCGATGGCCTGTACTTCGCCATTCTGGTTTACAGATCCGGTGACAGCAACCGATTGATTGATGGGGAGGCCGGAGAGGCTGGATAAAAGCGCATAAATCTCGGTAGAGGAGGCGCTGTCTCCATCCACGCCGCTGTAAGACTGTTCAAAAGCGATGCTGGCGCTTATGGTGAGCGGTTTGTCCTGGGCGTATTTTTTTCTCAGGTATCCACTTAAAATGAAGATACCTTTGTTATGTGAGTTGCCGGACATATCTGATTCGCGTTCGATATTAATCAGCCCGGCACGGCCCATGGATGTCGATGCCGTAATCCGTGAAGGTTTGCCGAACGCAAAATCCCCCAGAGAATAGACCGCCAGGCCGTTGACCTGGCCGACTCGATCTCCCTTCACGTCGATCATGAGTGTGCCGCGGTCGATCATGTCCTGGATGTGTTCCTCCATCATGTTGGATCGGAATAGTTTGGCGTTAAGTGCCCGGTCTACGGATTCGGCGTCCACCACGGGTTTGCTTTCCTGCCCGGCCCAGTAGTCGGCATCCAAAATTTTCTCTTTGATGACGGGAAAACTACTGGATAGTTTTTCCTGGCGGCCGGTCATCCGAACGGCTTCTTCCACCAGCGATGCCACGGCAGTGCGATCAAAAGGTTTCAATCCTTCCTCATCGGTGGTGGTTTTGATAAACTGGGCAAACCGGCGGATGTTTTCATCGGATTTATCCATAGTCGAGTCAAAGTCAGCCCTGACTTTAAAAATTTTCCGGGCATCTTCGTCATAGTACTGAAGCATGTGAAACAGATGGGAGTCGGCGATCATGACCACCTTAACGTCCAATCCGATAGGATCGGGTTTCAAACCGCTGGCAGCGAACAGGTTAAACGGATCGTAAGTATGAAATTCCAATTTTTTGCTCTTTAGCGCCCGTTTAAGCGCATGCCAAACACCCGGCTCCGCCATGGCATCCTTTAAATAAAATACGAGATAACCCCCGTTTGCGTGGATCAGAGATCCGGCTTTAATTTTCGAAAAATCGGTACGCCAAACACCGCTGCGGTCAACGATCCGATCGACACTCCCAAAAATATTTTTATACATGGGATATTCTTCGATGATTACCGGCGGTCCATCCTGTTGCCCGTTGTCCACCAAAAGGTTGACCTCGTAGGCCTGAAATCGATCTGTTTGCGGAACCACCGGCATCATCCCCATGGCCGGGGCTTGGGGCTGGGATTGAAACATGGAGAGGTTGTCAGCCATATCTTCCAGTATGGCTTTGAAAAACGCATGTGCTTTTGGAGTATCGTATTTGTCCACAAAAGGGTCCGCCAGAGAAGTGGCGGTTTTCATAAAAGCGGTGCGGTCCATCTTTTCCACATTAGACCGGATTTCTTTTTGAAGTTCCCTCAGCTCTCGGAAGATATTATTGATCTGCTCTTTGAGCTCATCGTACTTTTCTCTCAATTTCAGATATTCGTCCCTGGGATATCTCTCTTTTTCAGCCATCTCTTCCACCTGGTCGATGTGGATCGGCTTTCCGTCCACCAAGGGCATTAATTCCGGCTTCTTAACTTGACCGACTTGAATGTCCACCAGCGCAAATCCTTCATCTTTGACTTTTTGATCCAGGCCTTTGAAGAAGTTTTTGGCTTTTCGTTCCGAGGTCTCTCCGATTTCCTTTTTGGCGTTGATATACTCCTCACTCTCAAACAGTGCGGGGATTTCTTTTTTGACACTATCGATAAAATGCTTGATATCGTTTTTAAAGGATGTTCCCTGTCCGGCCTTGAGGCGAATGAGAATGGGAAATTCCTGATTTTTGAAATTGTTGACATAGCACAGATCGTCCGGAACCCCGTTCTTTTTAACCAGTTCTTCCAGCATCCGCTTTACGGTCGCTTTTCGTCCGGATCCCGCCTGTCCCGTTACAATAATGTTATATCCGGATTTTTTCATCTGGATACCGAAACGAAAGGCTTCAACACCGCGTTTCTGTCCCACAATTTCTATTAAAGGATCAAGTTCCTGGGTGGTCTCAAAAGAAAAAATTTGAGGATCCAGTCGCCACCTGAGTTGTTTAACGGGAACTTTTAGATGGGTGATACTTTCGTTCATTAGACCGCCTCTCAAAGTTTGGTTTGATTGGAGTGTTTTGCCTTTGGCCGAGGGTCAGTTGCTGAGATTAAGCCGGATAACTCTTAGCACCTGATTCATATTGCTTTTAACAATCCCTTGTCCTGTTTTTTTACGATATTTAATTTTTAAAGGGGTGCTATGGATTACTTGATTTCGAGCCGGATGGTCCGGGCAATCGATCGGCCGCATTTGGGCATGACAATTTTTAAAATACTGTTTTTGTAGGTGGCTTTGATGGTTTCAACTTCTACCCGACAAGGCAGGGTGAGTCTGCGCTTGAAAGAACTGACCTGTTTTTCGATCCGACGGAACTGATCCCCTTCTGATACGGTTTCCTTTTCGATACGGGCACTGATGAGAAGACTGTTTTCCGTAACGGAAATATCGATATCTTCCGGATCGGCATCAGGAATTTCGACACTTAAAATAAGCGTATCTTCCGTTTCTGAAATATCCAGAATATTATCGGAAAAAGCGGGTATATCGAGGTTTTGGCAGTGTCGATGGAACATATCCGCCAAATCTCTCCGGATACGGTTGATCTCTCTGTTTTTCCATAAAGTCAGTTCTTGCATCCGAAAACCTCTCAGTCAGAGTGTGGGTGGACACTAAATAAGATTACACTCCCTATTTTAATAATCACAGGCTTCAGTGTCAACCGTAAAGGGCGGATGAATGTTTACCTGCAGGCAATGCCAAGGGCTCGGGATTCAATTCCGATTGTCAAAGCAGTGAAGCAGGCCCTCCGGTGCTTCCAGCAAAATATCGGCACCGGAATTCAGCAACTCATCATGGCTGCCGTAGCCCCATAGAGCGCCGATACAGAAGCAGTTGAGCGCTTTTCCGGCGATCATATCAAAAGACCTGTCGCCTACCATGGCCATTTCAAGATCATGATGTTCTTCTTCCCGGATCATTTTGAGCAGTTCCTGCTTTTCACGCTTCAGGCCACACCCCAAAATCGCTTTAAAAAGCGATGTGAGATCAAAATAATCAATGATGGCTTTGGCGATTTGGGGTTGCTTGGCCGTGGCGACGTATAGGCAATGCCCATCAGTTTTTAAACGCGTGAGCGTGGTTTTTATTTCAGGATACAGGATATTTTCTTTATAACCGGTTCGAAAATACTGCTCCCGGTAGAGTGCAATGGCCTGATCAATATCCTGATTTTTTAAGCCCTGAAGTAATTCTTGAAAAATATACTCCAAAGGTGGCCCGATATACTTTGTCAGCCGGTCCGTACGCTGCTCCGGTAAACCCAACCGGTTTAACGCATAATTGAGAGATGACGTCATGCCCAGCGCAGGGTCGCTGAGGGTACCGTCCAAGTCGAAAACAATAATCATTTCAAGATCAAACCCTTTTTTTTCGTATGTCGATAAAAGATTCAATTGATGGTTTTTGGTGGATCGAATTCCATTGTCTTTTATTAACACAGAAACCTTTCTTTGGAAAACCATGAATTGTTGCGGGACGGAGGTGTTTCGACAACGTATTCCGATTTCACTTTAACCGTATGTTTAATAAGCCCTTTAATATAGTTGGTGCCCATCCATAAACGGCATCTTTTGGCCCAGAGCGGCGTTTTCGCTCTTTTGAAATCCTCGACATAGCCCGCCATGCCTGCGGTTTCAAAATTGCTCAAGCCTTGCTCTGAACCAAAATCTACCATTTGTGGACAGACACTAGTTGACAGGTCTATTTTCTAAATATATAAATTGATACCGATAGTAAAAAACAGAGCCCTTTCCGTAGCGATAGAAAACATATTCAATTTATGATTATTATCAAACGAAACATCCCTAAACTTGATGGTCTCGCAAAAAGTCGAAAAATGATTTTGTAACCACACCATGTAGTGCTTATATGCATCTCGGTATACCACATATTGTGGCTTCATTTGTTTCTTCGGACTTTTTGCGAGTTCATCAAACTTATTAAAGGAGATAAGTACCCATGAATAGTAAAGGTGATCGTGTAAAGGAATTCGCTGAACACACCTACGGCACCTGGAACCGGCAAAAGGCATGGACCGCACCACTTCTCATCACCGATGCGGAAGGGGTGTACATGTATGATCAAAAGGGAAAACCGTATCTGGATTTCTCCTCTCAACTGATGTGTTCGAATTTGGGTCACAAGAATCAAGCGATCATCGCCGCCATTGTCGAACAGGCAAAGAAATTACCGTATGTGGCGCCCGGGTTTGTAAACGAGGCATCCATGGATGCTGTGGAAGCCCTTCGATCGATCATGCCCAAAGGATTGGACCGGTTTTTCTTTTCAACCAGCGGTACGGAAGCCAACGAAGCGGCCATAAAAATGGTCCGGCAGTCCAAAGCACCCGCCTACAAATTGATTTCACGCTACCATTCCTATCATGGCGCCACACCGACCGGCGCTGCATTAACCGGGGATCCCAGGCGATGGTTATCGGAACAGGCGCGGTGCGTCACCGAAGGCGTCCGATTTGCTCCCGATCATTATTGCTATCGCTGCCCTTTTGGACAGACCTATCCGGAGTGCCGGGTTCAGTGCGCTCGGTATTTGGATTATATGATCAAAGAAGAGGGAAATGTAGCTGCACTGGTGGTGGAGCCGGTGGTAGGGACTAACGGCAGAATCGTACCGCCTCCGGAGTACTTTCCCATGGTGCGGAAAATCTGTGATGAAAACAACGTACTGCTAGTGGCCGATGAGGTGATGAGCGGATGGTTTAGGACCGGTCCCGCGTTTGCCATGGAAAACTGGGGTGTAACACCGGACATCATCACCACGGCAAAAGGAGCGACAGGCGCCTACACACCGGCAGGAATTACCGCCACCAATGAGACCGTTGCCGAATATTTTGAAGAAGAACTGTTTTGCCACGGACACACTTACGCCTATCATCCCCTTGTTGCATCCGCCATTCCGGCTGCTGTGGCGGAATATAAGAAATTGCTGGCTTCAGGCCTGATGAAGAAAACCAGTGAACACCTCAAAAAAAGTCTTTATAAACTGGCTGATAAACATGTCTGCATTGGAGATGTCCGTGGCATCGGTCATTTCTGGGCACTGGAAATCGTTAAAAATCGAAAGACAAAAGAGCCTTTTGATGTGAAAGCGGATAAATTGAGTGGAAAAGCGCTCATGACCGGAAAAATCGCTGCCGATTCAATGGCAAACGGGGTTTATATGGCTGCCTGGTATGATACCCTGGTCATCGTGCCACCGCTTATTATTACTGAAGAAGAGATTGACGAAGGGATTGCTGTTTTAGATAAATCCTTAAAAATCGGAGATGCAGAAGCCGTGGACACCGGTATTGCAGCTTCCCGGAGTTCGGAGTTCGCCGGGTGAAGTGATCTAAACAAAAGAAAATTAAAATGCCTGAAGTGATCTAAGCTGATTCAAGGTTGCGGACCCACCTCCGGCGACGGTCACTTTAAACTTAAACCGTTTTTGATGTCAGGCACTTTTACCCAAATTAAGTGAAAGTTGGGGGTGTAATGATTTTCCCGGCAGTGGGATCTGCACTTCACTAGGACCAGACGTTCCATTAAATCGCATTTGGCTTCCCTATAAATCGGGACTGTATCATGCCCATGCAATATGAAAACCTGGTAAAAGCCTTTAAAGAAATCAACCCTGAACTTTCTCCTCAAGAGGCTGTTGTGGAAGCCTCCCGATGCCTCAAATGCCGGGATGCGCCTTGTGCCAAGGGGTGTCCGGCAGAGATCGATGTATCCAAATTTATCCGTCAGATTGCTTCCAAAAACTTTCGTGGCGCCATTCGTGTGATCAAGGAAGACAATATACTGGCCGGCATCTGCGCCAGAGTTTGTCCCCAGAGTCATCTGTGTGAGGCCGAGTGCAGTTCTTCTGAACTGGCCGAGCCGATACAAATCGGAAGACTACAACGATTCGCTGCGGACCAGGAGCTGCAAAAAAGTCCCAAACCCCTCCGATCGCTCCCAGACAACGGGATTTCCATGGCTGTTATCGGTTCCGGTCCGGCGGGACTCTCGGCCGCCGCTTTTTTAAAGCGATTGGGATACACAGTGGATCTTTATGATGCCAATGCCCACCCCGGCGGCGTTTTAATGTCCGGAATTCCAGCCTATCGGCTGCCCAAGGACATTGTTAAACAGGAAGTGGAATATATCCGATCCCTGGGGGTTCGCTTTTTTCCCAACCAATCGATGAAAGACCCAGTTGCTCTTTTAAAGCAATACCGGGCTGTTTTTCTGGGTACCGGTGTGAGCCGTCCCCTTCGGCTTAACATCGCGGGAGAAGAGCTGTATGGGGTTATTCAGGCGATGGATTTATTGAAAGACGTCAATGCCGCTCTCATTCAGGCCCAAAACATGAAAAACGGTGTGGGGGAGAAAGTTCTGGTTATCGGTGGTGGTAATGCTGCGATGGATGCCGCGGTAACGGCATGTAAACTGGGCGCAAACGAGGTCACCCTGGTTTATCGCCGGTCTGAAGCGGAAATGCCGTCGTGGCATGAAGAAATTGCGTTTGCTGAAAAGCAGGGTGTTGTCATTTCAACCCTGACCGGACCCCTACAATTCATCGGTGAAAAGAATCGGCTTTCAGCCCTAAAATGTATTAAAATGGAACTGGGGTCTGTGGATGACTCCGGCCGAAAACGTCCTGTGCCCGTGCCGGGCACCGAGCATGATCTGGAGTGCGACACCGCGATTGTTGCCATCGGCATGGTTCCGATGGCCGCGTTTGACGATTTGGAAAAGCAGTCAAACGGTCTGGTAAAAGTTGACGATGAAACGTCGATGACATCGATTCCGGGTATTTTTGCAGGTGGTGATCTGATCCGCGGAAGCGACATGGCGGTGAAGGCCGTGGGCGACGGCAAGCGGGCGGCTTTTGCTATGGACAAGTGGAGTCAATCCGTGTCACATAGGAGAACCGTCTCACCCGGATAAAACAAAATCCGGTGGACGGGTTCGAATTATACTAGTTGGTTTTCATCTATAAATGGCCCTTTTTGCCTGTTCGGCGTTCTGGTGTGGATATTAACACGTATGCTTCACCGAAAACCTTTGTACGGCCCACGCAAAAAAAATGCGGGATTTCGTCTTTGATTTTTATAAGCTGTACTCAACCTGTTCATGACAAAAACCGGCGCATTTTTGAATTGGGCACCTCTATTATTTATTTTAAAGTCATGAATGGGCACTCGTTGGATTATACTAGTCTAAGTATACTAGGAGGTATTTTTAATGAAAATTGGTGGAGAAATCGATCTAAGTGTGGATTTTTGTGGAATCTCTTTTAAAAATCCATTTATTTTGTCTTCAGCGCCCCCGACAACCACAGGGGAGATGATCGGCCGGGCATTTGAGGCCGGATGGGGAGGGGCCGTTACCAAGACATTGATAAAAGATGCCGAGAACATTGTCAACGTGACGCCAAGGTTGGCAAGCCTCAGTTTTCCGGGATCGGCGAATGAACCCAAAAAACTGTATGCATTTGAAAATATCGAACTGGTCACGGACCGCGAGTTATCGATCTGGCTGCAGGAAATCGAAATGCTCAGGAAAAAATATCCGGATCACGTGGTCATCGCGAGCATCATGGATGATATCAGCAACCCGGACGGATGGCATTATGTGGCCAAAAAATGCGAGGAAGCCGGCGCGCAAGTGATTGAGATCAACATGTCCTGCCCCCACGGCATGCCTGAGATGGGCATGGGCGCCGCCATCGGCCAGAATTCGGAACTGGCTGGAAAGGTCTGCCGATGGGTTGTTGAAGCGGTAAGTATTCCCGTGATTGCCAAAATGACACCCAATGTTACGGATGTGGGGAACGTGGCAAAAACATGTATTGATGCCGGCGCTGACGCCATTTCGGCTATCAATACCGTTGCAGCCATTATGGGGGTCAATCTCGAGTCTCTGGTACCGAAACCGGATGTCGGAGGATATTCCGCCCATGGCGGGCTCTCCGGACCCGCCGTCAAACCGATCGCACTCAAAGCCGTCGCATCCATTGCCCAGGCTGTCAACGCTCCCATTTCAGGCATCGGTGGTATCGGCAACTGGGAAGATGCCGCTGAATTTTTGCTTCTGGGCGCTTCCACACTCCAGGTCTGCAGTTCGGTTATGGCTAGTGGATACGGAATCATCACGGATATTCTGGATGGACTCGAAAATTATATGGAAGATATGGGGTTTGATGCGGTTTCGGATATGGTGGGGCTGTCCCTTGAAAAACTAGTGAGTCATTCTGAGCTGAGTCGTAAGGTCAAGGTGGCCTCGTCCATCAATGAAGCAATTTGTGTCAAGTGTGATTTGTGTTATGTGAGTTGTATGGATTCGGGATATCAGGCCATTAGTCTCAAAGAAGACCGGATGCCGGTGGTGGATCGGGAAAAGTGTACCGGTTGTTCTTTGTGCCGGCACATTTGTCCGGTTTGGGATTGTATTTGCATGACACCCCTTTGATTTTATTGAGTGCCTCAACGAAAACCGTTTTTTTTTTGCCTATATCGGCCTTGGATATAAAAAGGGAGTCCCTAAAAACAGGCATATGCCCTGGGATGAAAATATGAATCCGCCTTGATCTGAATAAAAAAATCCGAGGTTTCTTTTCAGATACTATTTATCGGTTGGACAAAAAGAGTGAAGCGGCCTCTCAAAATACCCAAAATTTTATAGCCAATATTAAGCCTGATATCACATTATTAGAGTTGACTTTAGTGGAGGAGGATAAAATGGACTGTAAAATTATTAATGGAACCGTCGTGACGGCAACCGACACCTATCGGGCGGAGGTGGGGATTGTCGGCGAAAAAGTGGTCCAAATCGCCAAAAAGGTCCAAGGGACTGCAGAAAAAGTAGTGGATGCCAAAGGGTGTTATGTCATGCCGGGTGGTATCGATATCCACACACATCTGGATATGCCGTTTGGAGGGACTGTCTCCTCGGATGATTTTGAAACCGGTACTATGGCGGCCGCCTTTGGCGGCACCACAACCCTTGTGGACTTCGCCATTCAGGGGAAACGGATGTCTTTGAAAAGAGCGTTGAGCATCTGGATGAAAAAGGCCCGGGGCAAAGCGGTTATCGATTACGGGTTTCATGTGGCCATTTGCCATTTGACCCCGAAAATCCTAAATGAAATTCCTCAAATGGTCAAAGCCGGTGTGCCCAGTTTTAAATGCTTTCTGGCATACAAAGGGGCCCTGATGATCGATGACGGCGCGCTTTATCAGGTTCTGCGCAAGTCCAAACAAGCCGGTGCTTTGGTCATGATCCATGCGGAAAACGGCGACGTCCTGGACGTGCTCATAAAAGATATGCTGGCAAAGGGAAAAACCGCACCCAAATACCATGCGTTGAGCCGACCGCCGGAAGCAGAAGGGGAGGCGACGGGGCGGGGCATCGCCATAGCACAGATGGCGCAAGCCCCTATTTATATTGTTCATCTGTCCTGCAAAGAGGCTCTGGACAAAGTAAAGGCGGCCCGGGCGTCCGGGTTTCCGGTTTTTGCCGAAACCTGTCCGCAATATTTGCTAAAATCCTATGACAACTATCTCGAACGGGGCTTTAACGGAGCCAAATACGTTATGTCACCGCCGCTGAGGGATAAATCCAACTGGGATCTCCTCTGGAAGGGGCTCGGTTCCGGTGACCTTCAAGTGGTATCCACGGATCATTGCCCGTTTAATTTTAAAGGACAAAAGAGCATGGGAAAGAAAAGCTTTGCCGCTATTCCCAACGGAGCTCCGGGGGTTGAGCACCGACTCATGCTCATGTTCAGCGAGGGCGTCGGTAAAAAACGCTTTAGTATTAACAAGTTTGTGGAACTGGTTTCCACCGCACCGGCCAAACTATTCGGGTTGTATCCGGAGAAAGGAACCATCGCCATTGGAAGCCATGCAGATCTGATTTTGTTGGATCCCAAGGCGTCTTTCACAATCACCGCCAAGACCCATCACCAGAATGTCGACTACACACCCTATGAAGGTTTTAAAGGCAAAGGCGTGCTGAAAACTGTTTTTTCAAGGGGCCGGATGGTTATCGAAGACGGCCAATTTAAAGGCCGGCCCGGCGCCGGCCAATTTATTAAAAGAAGACCGTTTCAGCCAACCGGGTAATTGGATAGGGTTTGTTTAATCCGTATCGAAAGATGCCATGTTCTTTCGGTGTCAACAGAAAGGAGGGAAAACCAGCCAACTTTTAACAATCAAACAGGGTAATTTTATCAACTTCACAATTTAGCCGTTCCGGTATCGGGGCAATTAAAGGAGGGGTAAAATGACCGCGGAAAAAAAGTGGATGGTTACGCATCTCATTTTAAAATAGCGAAAACAGGTTTAAATGATCGGTTTAATCGGATTTCGAACGTGTAGGTTCCAACGCTTTGTTCAAATTCCAATGAAAAACAGCTTGTGAGAAGCTAATTATTGTTCTTCATTTGAATGGACCTTGATTTGGAGTGTTCAAAACCGAAAACTGAGAAGTTAAATGAAAAATTGAATCGTTCGGTTGCAGTTGCCGAAAAACATTCAAACAAAAATGCCTGTTCTGTCAGCCAAAAAAAAGGAGAGCAAATATGAACGAGCAACAGACATCTGACGAAAAAAAGCACTGGATCGTTTATCCCATTGGCAGCAAGCCGAAATGGGGTCTGGCAATACTGCTGGGTATTCAGCAGTATCTGACCATGTTCGGCGCTACGGTGCTGATTCCTTTTATCGTGGGCGGTGCCATGGGATTGCCTATGGAGCAATTGGCCTTGTTGATCTCCACTATCTTTTTTACATCCGGTATATGTACGCTGATTCAGCAGTCGCCTTTAGGAAACAAGTTGCCGGTGATCCAAGGAGGAACCTTCTCCTTTTTACCACCCACGTTTGCCATCATTTTCCTGCTGACCGCCGAAAAGGCCTCGGCCGTGGGTATCCCCCTCTGGCAGCTTCGAATCCAGGAGGTTTCGGGTGCGATTATGATCGCTTCCGTGGTGGAGATCGTACTGGGGTATACGGGCATCATGGGGCATGTGAGAAAGCTTATCAGCCCTATCGTTATCGGGCCCACCATTGCCATGATCGGATTGGCTCTTTTCGGCATCGGCGCCCCCTGGATGGCCACCAATTGGATCATTTCGCTGATTACCCTGGTGGCTCTGATTGTCTATTCCCAGGTTTTTTCAGTAAAATCACGTGTTTTTATGCTCTTTCCGGTTCTACTGGCGATCGCAACCGGCTGGGTGGCCTCCTTTCTTGGAACCGTAATCGGTTTGATACCGTTGGATAATGCCGCCAATCTGAGCGGAAAACTGGGGTTGGTCAGTGCGGCCAGCTGGATCAGTTTTCAACCCATGGTCCCTTTCAAATGGGGATTTCCAAATCTCGGCAGTGCAACGCTGTGGGCCGGCGTTTTTGGCATGCTGGCCGGATATCTTGCTTCCATGATCGAATCTATCGGTGACTACTATGCCTGCGCCCGCATTTCCGAAGCGCCGGTACCTACCGGGCGTATGATCTCCAGAGGGTTGGGTGCGGAAGGACTCGGCTGTTTTATCGCCGGCGTCTTACAAACCTGTAACGGTACCACGACCTACTCGGAAAATATCGGCTCCATCGGTCTAACACGGGTAGCCAGCCGACGGGTAGTTCGATGTGGTGCGGTGGCCATGTTGCTTATTCCGATTATCGGTAAGTTCGGAGCCATAATGGCCACCCTCCCCACGCCTGTTGTGGGGGCCATGTTCGTCGGCCTGTTTGGTATGATTGCGTCCGTGGGCCTTTCCAATCTTCAAATCGTCAATCTCAACAACTCCCGTAATCTCTTTATCATCGGCCTTTCGTTTTTTGCGGGCCTGAGTGTTCCTTTCTGGTTTACACCCCATTTTGATGTGGCCACCCAAAAAATCGTGAGCGGTGCGATTGCTTGGGGAGATCCGGGCAGTTTTATCAATGTGGTCGGGGGTATTTTTCAGGCCTTATTAAGTACCGGTATGGCCGTAACGGCAATTATTGGAATTACTTTGGACAATCTCCTGCCCGGTGCCACCCGGGCCGAGCGGGGGCTTGAAGTTTGGGAAAAAGATGCGTCCGATGAGGCCTGGGAAAAAGCTGAAGCGGCATGGGATGCACTGCCTGAAGGTGAAATGAGGCCGGTTTAAACAGTAGGTCTGAAAAATTGTAGCAAAACGAGAAATGGTTTTGCGTTATTGCATATCCCCAACGGGATAGAAGCCAAAACGGAATTTTAAACACTAAAATCAGCAGCGGCTTTTGCAGTGAAACAACTCAAAAGCCGCTGTCGGTTTTGTCCGGGAGTCAATCTTTTGCCAAGACCCGTACTCTACTTGATCTATGCGTTAATGGTTGTGATCGGTTTTGTGGCGATATACTCTCTGCTTAACACAGGTCATCCCGACAGCCTGCTTCGCACCTTTTTTCCGGATCCCCAAGATGATTTCTACGTGGCGATCGTGTCGTCGGTGCTGGTTTTTATCCTGGGATTTTTTGTTTTTTATTCAAAGGACAGCGAAGGATTTGAGCATCTGCTGCAAATGAACGCCCAGCAAATCCGAAAATCTAGAAAAAAAGGGATGAGCGATACGAAAATCGCCGATTCCATCCTCTCCGCCATGGGAAGTGTGAGCGGATACCGGCATCGTCTGAGCCGAAAAAAATTGATCATCTATTTGTCACAGTTTAAATAAATTCGTGCATGTTTACGAATGCAATATGGGCAGGCACTTTGTGGAATGCAAACAACCGGGCATGGTGTCGCCCGAGGATAAACAATCAGTCTCAATATTAAGGCGGCGGATCTTCATATGATGGAACTGTTAAAAACGCAGCAGTGGGTGGTAATTGCAATCGTATTTTTCGGGATCATGGCGTATATTGTCACCATCCGCCGGCGGGATCGAAAATGGATTGAAACTCGATTTGGAGGAGATACCATTCTCGCCGTCAGTTTCGGTGTAAATTATTTCGGACAAGCAACAGCTCCGGGAACCCCTAAACAGAGCAGTGGATTTTTGCTGCTGTTACGAGACAGGTTGTTTTACCGAAGCAGACTGAAAAAAATTGAGTTGGAAATTCCCGCCAAATCTATAAAAAGAGTCTATCATGGCCGCCGGTTCAAAGGCGCGGAAATGCACCAGTCTCTGGTGAAGGTGGACTTTATCAATGAAAAGCGGGAAAAAGATACCGCTGCATTTAAAGTCCCTTATCCGCCCCAATGGATCCGCGCCATCGAAAACAACCTGTTGAAATCATAATCAAACGGTTCTGAAATCGTATCTTAAAAAAACGGAAAAATTCCCTTTAAAAGCAAGACATCCTCCTGGAAAAAGCGATGTGCCGGTGGATGTTCGTCTAAAGACCGGCCGGTTCCCATTATGACCGGTGCACACTTATTTGGTGCCGAAAATTTTATCTCCCGCATCCCCCAGCCCGGGTAAAATATAACCGATGTCGTTCAGTTTCTCATCTACCGCTGCCGCGTAAATGTCTACGTCCGGATGGGCTTTCTCCACCCGTGCCATGCCCTCGGGAGCGGCCACCACGAAAATGCCCCGGATCGTTTTGCATCCCGCTTCTTTTAAAAGATCGATGGTGGCGAGTAGGGTTCCACCGGTGGCCAGCATGGGATCTAAAATCATGGCGATACGATCCGGAATATGGCTGGTCATTTTAACATAATAACGAACCGGTTGGAGCGTTTTTTCGTTACGGTAAAGGCCCACGACACTGACCTTGGCCGAAGGGATGAGGTCCAGGACGCCGCCCATCATGCCAAGACCTGCCCGTAGTATCGGTACCACCGTAATTTTTTTACCTTTGATTTTTTCCACTTCGACATCACCGGCCCAACCCTGAATGGTCAGTTTTTCGGTTTCAAGGTCTTTGGTGGCCTCATAGGTCAAAAGTCCGGCCACCTCGGATGCCAGATCACGAAAATCTTTTACACTCACGTCATATTGACGCATCAATGCCAGCTTATGTTTGATCAACGGGTGATTGACGATATGTATGGACATGGCAACCTCCTTAGTTTGAAATGTATCTGATTAAAATCTTTATTTCCGTACTTGCAATCGGGAAGGCTTATAAGGGATTTACAAGGCGATGTCAAGCAGGTGTCGGAGGGCGGGTGCCAGGTTTCAGGGGTCGGGTTTCAGGGGTCGGGGGCCAGGTGCAAGGGGGCAGAGGGCAGGTGCCGGGTTTTGGGTTCCGGGTTCAGGGGGTCGTGAAATTATGGGTAATTTCCAGGAAATAAAAGCCCGTGGGGGAAGAATTATTGTCATTTCATCA
>SDBV01006124.1_pt1 | contig 16749 bp, 13 predicted proteins | sample 2277081 | NCBI WGS metagenome assembly SDBV01 (sample SAMN10402039, study PRJNA504765) | marine sediment metagenome | isolation source: marine sediment core GS10_PC15, 223 cmbsf | place: Arctic Ocean: Southern Knipovich Ridge | collected 2010 | reverse complement strand
AGCAGGTGATAAAGGACGACCCCACTCTCACACCGGAATTGGCCGCGATCGAGTTTGAGAAAAGGAGTGCCGAGGAAGGCACTGAGGTATCCGCCGCCGGCGAGAACATCGTGCCGCCGGCATTTTTCTGGTACTACCACTGCGGCTACGACAAGATCTGGAACAAGCGCGAGTGGGGCGATCCAATGATGACCCGACCGTTCGACGACTACTTTCAAGAGGCGGTGGACGAGGGCTGGTGGGGCATTATGCCCGAGTTGGCCGAAAGGTCGGAGCCACGGGTGCTGGTCGAGTGCGGTGGCAACATTCTGCGCCGTACCAGAGGCGGTTGCACGATGCTTCTGGAGCATCTGTGGCCAAAGCTGAAGATGATCGCCACCGTCGATATACGTATGTCGATGACCGCAATGTACTCAGACATTGTGCTGCCGGCTGCAAACCACTACGAGAAGATCGGCTTCCACATCCCGACACCGCATCTGATGAACGCAACCTTTTCCGACAAGGCGGTGGAGCCCGCCGGTGAGTCAAAGTCGGAGTGGGAGATCTTCCGACTTCTGGCGGAAAAAGTCAGTGAGCGTGCCGCCCAAAGGGGAGAGGACGAGTACCGCAACTGGAGAGGCACCAAGCTTCGGCTAACCGAGTTGGGGGATCAGTACTCGCTTGGGGGGGCCCTTGCTGACGAGGAGACCCTCTGGGACGATGTCTTGCGCGACACCACACTTTCGGGCACGCTGCCCGCCGGAATCAGCTTGTCGACGATGCGTGAGGAAGGTTACAAACGCTTCACTGACTGGGGCTTGTCCGGCATGGCGCTGGCTCAGGCATCAGACGTTAAAGCCGATGAGGTCCACGTTCCTTTCCGTCGTCACACGGAGCAGAAACAGCCTTACCCAACGCTGACCCGTCGGGCCCAGTTCTACTTAGACCACGAATGGTTTAAGGAGGCTGATGAGGCATTACCAAGGCACAAGGAGCCACCGAAGATGGGAGGCAACTACCCACTGCGTCTGACCTCCGGCCATATCCGTCACTCGATTCACGCCATGAACATGGCCAACCCGATACTGCTTGAGACGCATCGAGGCCACCCGTTCTGCTTCTTAAATCCGGGTGACGCGTCAGCACGAGGGATTGCCGACGACGATGAGATAAAGGTCTATAACGATTTTGGCACATGTGCGGTTGCGGTCAAGATCGCATCCTCGGTGCGGCCCGGTCAACTCATTCTCTACAACGGATGGGAGTCGTTGATGCACAAGGATTGGCGCGGTGGTAACGAGATAGAGCCCGGAATGGTGAAGTGGCTCCACTTCGTCGGATACGGGCATCTGCGCTTCTGGCCGGCACAGTGGCAGCCGGTGCCGTTCGATCGAGGTGTTTGTGTTGAAGCTGAAAAGATCTGACCCTACAGATGTCGGGTTTCTAAGGTGCTGGAGAGGTGATAGGAATTGACTGACTTGGGCAGTAATAATTCAAGCGAATCGGTAACAGGAGGATCTATGGAGGCCAAGCGGGTTAGCGCAGGTCTGGAGGAGCCCGGAGCTGGAGAGTGGAGTTCAGCAAACCTTGAGAAATTGGAGCTATCGGCAGTCCCGATCGGGGGGCAGCCATCCAACTACATACGCACAGTGTGGGCGGACCGCCCTTACGGTCTGGTACGTGATATATCGGCTCAGGCTGCACATGATGGCGAGAAGTTGTATCTGCGACTTGAGTGGGTCAGCCCTACCAAAGAGGCTTTGAACTCGAACGGCTCCTCGGCCCCAAACCCGGTTGAGGGGCCCGACGCCTTTCCCGACTCCCTCTCGGTCATGATTCCCTCGAATGGGGATGCAAGGCTCGCGAGCATGGGAAGCGATGAAGAACCGGTGGCTCTATGGCAGTGGTCAGCAGACAAAGCAGACAAGATCGATGAGCTGAGTGCAACCGGAATTGGCAGCGTGAGGGCTGCCGAAGGTAGCGGCAGCGTGAACGTAAAGGTCGCAGAAGACGGGGACTCCTGGCAGCTGGTGATTTCTCGCCCACTCAAGGATGCGCCGGAGTTCAGTCCCGGTGGATCTGTAAAAGTGGCGTTTGCCGTCTGGGCAGGTGTCAACCAGGAAAGAGGCGGAATCAAGTCCTCCTCACGCGAGTGGATCGAGTTGAAACTTGAGAAATGATGGTGGCGATCAAACAGGTCGGCAAGCGATGGAAGGACTGTAATGCCCAAGAAAACTGAAACTGCTGCAAAATCAAAAGACGCTGATCAGAAGGCCGACAAACCGTCTAAACAGCTGGCGATGGTGTTCGACTTGAACAAGTGCATCGGCTGCCAGACCTGCTCGGTTGCCTGCAAGGTCTTGTGGACGCGCGATGAGGGAACGGAGCACCAGTGGTGGTGTACGACCAACACCCAGCCGGGCCTTGGAACTCCCAAGGAATGGGAGGAGATGGGGGGCGGCATGCGTGGCGGTGTGCCGGTTCCGGGCCACCTCCCAACACGTGAGGAGTTTGGCGGAGGCTGGGATTTCAACTTTGATGAGCTCTTCTACGGAGGCAAGGGCTCGGCAGAGTCGTTGAAGAAAAAGGAAGGATCACCTGAATGGGGCCCCAACTGGGACGAGGACCAAGGGGCGGGCGAGTATCCGAACAGTTACTACTTTTATCTGCCACGCACCTGCTTTCACTGTACAGACCCGATATGCGTAGAGGCCTGTCCACGGGATGCGATGTTCAAGCGCGACGAGGACGGCATCGTTTTACGCGATGAGGACGACTGCCGCGGCTATCGCTTCTGCATGGAAGCATGCCCGTATAAGAAGATCTACTTCAACCCGGCTCGACAAGTGGCGCAGCAGTGCATCTTCTGCTTTCCGAGAATCGAGCAGGGGGTGGCGCCAGCATGTGCCCGACAGTGTCCGGGCCGTGCAGTTTTTGTAGGGTTCTTAGACGATAAAGATGGCCCTGTCTACAAGCTCGTCAACGACTGGAAGGTGGCGGTCTCGTTGCATCCAGAGTTCGGCACCGGGCCAAACGTCTTCTACGTGCCGCCATTGGCCCCGAATCGCTTGAACGCGGATGGGTCACTTGACGAGAAAGAGCCTCGTATCCCGATCGAGTATTTGGAGAAGCTGTTTGGCCCGCGCGTGCGCGGCGCACTCGAAAAGCTTGAGGAGGAGATGGAAAAGAAACGGTCCGGTGGCTCTTCGGAGATGCTCGATACTTTGATCGCTTACGAGTGGAGCTCGCTGTTTGGCCCATTTACCACCGATCCGGCCACATTGACCCCCACTAAAGGAGAAGGCCTAGATTAGGTGCCGGGCTACGTGAAATACTTGAGACCACTAAGGAGGTGAGCGTCAGATATGTTCGGATTTTCACTTGTTGGGCTTGACGTCAAGGACGCTGGCGTCGATGAGCTCAAAGAGCCGGAAGGCGGGCCAGAAGTTGCTCGCAGCAAGTGCTACGGGATGCTGGCAGCAATATTTAACGTGCCAGACGAAACGCAGTTCAAGGAACTAAACGACGGCACATACAAAGAGAGGTTTGTCGAGGCATGCGAGGAGCTGCCCTTCGAGCTTGATATCGAGCTAGAGGCGCTACCGGAGGAGTGGTCAGCAGATGACTTTCACTCCGAATATCTGAACCTCTTCGATGTCGGAGTAGGCGGTCCGCCTTGCCCACTATACGGTGGTGTCTGGGGCGGAGACCGCATGCAGGTGATGGAGGAGGTTGTGCGTTTTTACAACTACTTTGGGTTAAAAAGCTCAGAGGAGAGGCGTATTCCACCGGACCATCTCTCTACCGAGCTCGAGTTCCTGCACTATCTCACATACCGTGAGGCAGCGGCCCCAATGCCAAATCTGGCGACGCCATACAGGCGTGCGCAGATCGACTTCATCGACAGGCAACCGGGGCGCTGGCTACCAAATCTTGCCAAGAAGCTCGACGAGCTGGATCCCGCGCCTTACTTCACAAGCCTCGTGGCGCTAACCACACAGATGCTCGAGCGTGACAGGAAGCACCTCGATGAGGCCGAGGCGTCCTGACAGGGCTGCGGCCCGTGACAGACCATGCATAGGAAGCCCTGATGGATCAGGCTGAACCGACTATGGATCGCTACCGCGAGCGTCAGAAGTTCGACAAGGTCTCGTGGGGCACGCACTGCGCAAACTGTCTGGCATCCTGTTCTTACCGGGTATATACATCGAACGGTCATGTGACCTACGAGGAGCCGGCGGCAAACCTTAAACAGGTAGAAGACGGCGTTCCCGACATGAACCCGATGAGTTGTCAGAAGGGAGCGGCGTGGAGCCAACAGATATATAGCCCGGACCGACTGCTCCACCCGCTGAGGAGAGTTGGCGAGCGCGGCGAGGGCCGTTGGCAGAGGATCAGCTGGGACGAGGCGTTAACCGAGATCGCCGATGAGTTGATAGACACGATCAAGGAGGAGGGTTGCGAGTCGATCGTGTTTGAAGAGACCACGGAGGGAGGCCTGATCTGCTGGTCGGCGTATCTGCGCTTTGCAACCCAGATCGGTGCGATTACGCTTGACGGAAATGGGTTGATCAATGACTTCCTGATAGGTCAGTACATGACCTTCGGAAAGTTCAGCATGGCCTCATCGGTTGACGACACGTTTCATGCCCGCACAATTCTTATCTGGCACTCCAACCCAGCCTACACTTCGATCCCCTTTTACCACTACATCCCCGAGGCGCGTTACAGCGGTGCCGAGGTCGTCTCGATCTCGCCCGACTACAACGCCTCCGCTCTAGGCTCGGATAAACATTTACCGATAGAACCAGGCACCGATGCCGCACTGGCGCTCGCTATGTGCCAGGTAGTCATAGAAGAAGGACTTGCCGATCTCGAATTCGTCAAAGAGCAGACGGATCTACCGTTTCTACTAAGGGACGATACCTCTACTTTCTTACGCGCCGAGGAAGTCGATCAGGGTCTGCAGGATCAGTTCTACCTATGGGACAAAGAGAAAGGGTTAACGCCTGCAAGTCGTGAGACACTTGCGCTCGATGGCGCAGACCCGGCTTTGGAAGGGAGCTTCGAAGTAGAGATACCCAATGACGAAGAGGGCAAGAAGAAGGTCGGTCTCACTCCGGTCTTTGAGCTTCTGAAGAAGCGTCTCGACAGTGAATACCGGCCAGAACAGGCTGCCGAGGTCTGTGGTGTAAATCCGGAGGTCATCCGCACATTGGCGCGCAGGGTGGCCGAGACACCAACCAAGATGCTGACAGGGTTCAACACCCCGAAGTACTACCACGGCGATCTTATGGAGCGTTCCATGATGTTGCTTTTGGGGCTGACCGGCAACTGGGGCCACAAAGGCACGGGTAGCCAAGGCCTGTGCGTGGCCGGTTTGGACGGTTACTTCCTATCGATGATCAAAAGCAAGGCCGGGCTAGTCGAGACGGAGACGATCGTCAACGGGATCGCTGCCGCGACCGAGGGCTTGAAAGCCGAAGACCCAGGCCAAACGGATGAGATGATCGGCCTCCAACTCCTGCAGGCAGCGACCGCCCAAGGCAGCGCAGCCCCCCCGATCTTCTACTGGTACTACCACTGTGGCTACCGTGATATCTGGAACAACCGTGACTTCAACGACCCCGATATGCCGCGTCCGTTCGATGACTACTTCCGTGAGGCAACTGAGAAGGGTTGGTGGGCAGGCACAGTAAAGCCCGGGCCCGAGTCGGTGCCGCGAGTGCTTTTTGGAGTCGCAACGAACACGCTGCGGCGCACAAGAGGTGGGAAGCGAATGCTTCTAAAGAATCTCTGGCCGAAGCTGCGCATGATCGTCTCGGTGGATTGGCGTATGAGCTCAACGGGTGCTTGGTCAGACATTGTCTTGCCTGCTGCGTGTCAGTTTGAGCGGCCCAACATTCAGTATCCACTAACGCACACGATGCAGGTCGCTTATTCCGAAAAGTGCGTTGAGCCTCAGGGCGAGGCGAAGTCGGAGTGGGAGATCTTTAAACTCCTCTCCGAGAAGGTTGCCGAGCGCGCGATCGAGAGGGATTTCACTGAATTTAAAGACGGCCGCCGTCAAGTCAAACGACTCGACGACATGGGTGATCAGTTCACCTCAGATGGGGCGTTTGCAGATGAGGAAAACGTTCTTGACGAGTGGATCCGCGACTCGGCAGTGACCGGGACGCTGCCGCCGGGGTCGAGTGTCGACAGCTTTAAAGAAGACGGATCGATGCGCTTCACGGGGATGGGCATGTTTGCGATGGGGCTGGGTGCGGCGAGTGACGTCAAGCCCGACGAGACGTTTACCGCGTTCAGTTGGCACGTGGAGAAGAAACTGCCCTATCCAACACTGACCAGGCGAGCGCAGTTCTATATAGACCACCCGTGGTTCATCGAGGCGGATGAGGCTCTGCCGCGCCACAAGGATCCACCGAAGATGGGCGGTGACTACCCGTTGCTCGTGACATCGGGCCACAATCGCCACTCGATCCACTCAACAAACAACTCAAACAAGGTACTGCTCGAGACCCATAGGGGCAGGCCGGTCTGTATTCTCAGCCCCGTCGATGCTCAGCACAGAGGCATCTCAGATATGGATGAAGTAGTAGTTAGCAACGACCTGGGATCCTACCGAGTTGCCGCAAAGGTGTCACCCTCTACCAGGCCGGGGCAGCTCATCCTGTACAACGGCTGGGACCCGTATCAATTTGACGAGTGGAAGAGTGGCAACGAGCTAGAGCCAGGCATGGTCAAGTGGCTGCACCTTGTCTCACGCTACGGCCACCTGCGTTACCTGCCGTTTAACTGGCAGCCGGTTCCCTCGGATCGAGCAGTTTTTGTAGAGGTAGAGCGTGCGAGCGAAAAAGAATCTGAAGATCAACCGAAGGAGGCCTCATGAGTGAGCAGACCACAAAAACTTCCGGTGACGGGTCGAAAGCCACGCCGGCAGTAACCGATGCAGAACGCGGCTCGTTTGAGCGTGCCTTCAAAGAGACGCCAACCTACTTTCAACTTCTATCCACCCTGCGCACCCGGCGCATCGGCATGGGATACCGGTGTGAAACGGGCGAGGCCGAGACTCTTGAATGGTCGAGCGGAAAGACCGTAAAACAGGCAAAGGGACCACTCTCTTTTTTGTCAGAGAAAGAGCCCGTGCCGTTGTCCGAGCTGGAAGAGGCACTCATCGCCTGGGCCGCATGCGGGCCGAATGGCATCAGTCTTGCCGACATTCCCGTACACGGAAATCTATCGAGCTTGATGAGTTGGGCGGGGCGAACGATCCCTGCCGCAGACAGCAACCCATCGCTAGATCTTTTCATAATCAACGACAGAGGAACTCATGTGTACCGTCCTGGCGACGATCGCTCGGCACCGGTAGAGATATCCTCGCCCGACGACTACGGAAAGATCCTCGAGTGGTATCGGTCAGGACTGACGACGGTCTCGGAGTCGCGACCGGATATCGGCTGGCACGCAGCACCCGATGACACGAAATCCGTAGACATGATGAGCCCGGCTCAGTACAACGTCAACCGGCCCGGAAGCACATGGTTTCTGCCGGTCGGTGACGTGGGGCTCGAGTGGCTGAACCTACTCTTTTCATGCTATGAATGGTGGGGAACTTTCTTGGCTGAGCCAGAGGACTTCTCTCCGGCCGGCTGCGATATATGGGTGAAGCCCGGCTTTCTAGAAAACGGATGGCCGCTGCCCGCGTTCGACGAGATGGTCGCAATGCAACACGCAAACCAAGCAGGCTGCGTGGCACAGAACATCAGGCTTGCATCCGAGGCGCTAGGGCTTGGAGCCTGGCGACTTGGCGCCTACTCGAGCGACCTGGTCCTCGGTGGATTCCCAGATATAGCGAAGGGCTTGGGGTTCAACTACATGACGCGCGACAACGAGAAGAACCCGACTGCAACGATGTCATCGACCGGCCTGCCAGGAGTGAAGGACGTCGTGTGCGTTCCATCGGAGAAGTTTCCAACAGCAGCAGACGCGGTCAGCTACGTCAAGGAGCTGCGCTACCGGCCAGGCGGGCCGCTTGCTTTGGAGGACAACTATGCCTTGAAGCATGGCGCGCCGTACAAGCCTGAGGTGATGGAGCAGATCCTCGAGCATCCGCACTCCCACATCTCCACCGAATGGGTCGAGACGGCGGTTTTAGAGACCGTTGAGCACATAGTCGAAAAGTACGGCTGTGCTCCGGCATTCACCAACCCGGTGCACGCGGCACTCTCTATCCAGGTCCACCACGTAGATGTCGACTTCTACCATCGTTATCAGACTGGCGGTGACGGTGACGGCGATCCGTACGCCGTGACCGACCAGGTGCGCGACCACTTCGAAACTTGGCACTCAGACGATACAAAGTAGGAGATGAGCTATGGCAATTGACGTGATCTTAGGCAGTCTGCATGTGATCGGTTTCTCCGTCTACATCGGTGGGCTCTTCTTTATGGAGGCCGTGCTCGCACCTGCCCAGTCCGCGATCTCACCCGCTCAAGCAGGGGTGATAGCTAAAAAGACCGGAGACCGGCAGATGATCGTTGCGTGGTCGGCCTTGGCGCTCATCATTGTGACCGGCATCCTGCGCCTATCCAGAGAGCACATGCTTGATGCTTCAGGCACCCTCTTTCTAGATAGCAACATCGCCTCGTCGGGGTACGGAACCACCATCTTCGTGATGCTCGGGCTCTGGTGCGCACTTGTTGCGCTTGGACTTGTCATGACCTTTGTGCTGCGCCCGATTCTCACCGGAAAGATCTCCCCGACCATGTCAGCCGACGAGCAGAGCAAGCGCCAGGACAAGATGGTATCTGCCGCGCGGTGGATGGGCATCGTCATGCGGGTCGACCTACTGCTCGTTGTGGTGGCTGCGGTGCTGGGTGTCTCTCTGCGCTTCGGTGGCGTTTTCTAGTGAGCACTATCTCATTACAACTAGAACGCCCAGACGGCCTTCTGGAGCTCGATCAGCACGAGCTTGGCCTGTACGCTGAATCGCTTGCACGTTCTTGGAGCCAGCTAGGAGTTAAACCAGGTGACCGCGTGCTGGTCTACGACTACGGTGCCAGCCCGGTTGCATGCCTGGCGTCACAGGCCTTCACTCCATACTTGGAAACGGGAGCTGCCGAGGCCACTTCATCACAGGTGCTCTGTGTAGATGGGCTAACTGACAACGCTAAACGTGTAGCCCATGTGCTTCGCTATTTCAAGCCAGATTGGCTCTTCGCACGGGCCGACACGGTGCCGCTCTTGACCGGCGGCCCAACGGGAGTTCCTAGGCAGGATCGATGTGCCAAACTGATCGTGACCGCAGATGGGGAGGTTCCCGCGTCGATCGATCGTCGCTTATGGGAGAAGGTGTGGAAGGGAGGTGTCGGGATGCTCGTGCGCTGGGACCCGGTTGCCTTCATCGCGCCAGAATGTCCGACCTGTCGACACCTACAGGTACAAGATGATCTCTACAACGCCAAAGTTGATCACGGGCAAAACGGCGAAGATGGATGGGGACTGCTTGAAGTTGAGTCGCGGTTTGTCTCGCATGCACCAGCTTTGACAGAGATAGAGGCGAGGACGGCCGACAGTGCATCCTGCTGCGGCGCAGCGTCGAGGTTTGAGGTCAGATGAACGCAAGTGTTGAAAAAACGGTAATCAACGCGACCGCGATAGAGACCGCGCCGATTGAAGACCTAATGGAGGGCGCCTGGTCACGGCTGGAACAGGTACTGGATCAAGCGGTGGAGCTGCCCTTCTACAAAGAGCAGTTCGACTGGGCGGGAGTCGATCTGTCCGAGTTGAGCGGTTTCGATGATTTCGCACTCCGGGTCCCAAGATTTCGAAAGGTCGATCTGGTCGATGAGATCAAACGTTCGAAAACCTATACGGCGGGTATCGAGGCTTTAACTGACGGATATGCGACAAACGTGGTCCTCACATCAGGCACAACAGGCTTTCCAACCTTCGCCATGCTTGGCGCTGGCGAGTTCGAGCACGGCTCTCCGCGTGAGGTTGCGCGTGAGTTTAAGATGGACGGGATGCGCAAAGGGATGCGGGTCATGTGTCAGTATCCGGCCTGGCACCACCTGAGCATGCTTGATGCAAAAGCGCTGGAGTGGATGGGGGCGGAGTGTCTCGTTCCATGGGGTACGTTCACACCGCGATTCGCAGAAAAGGCGCTTGAGCTGATCATCTCACACAAGCCCGAATACCTTTTGACAACGACGATGATGCTTCACGCGATCGTGGATTTTGCGCAGGCCAACGCTGTAGATCCAGGCCAGGCGTTTGAGTCAGTGCAGTACGCGATGGTCGTTGGAGAGCCGGTGAGCAAGGTACAGCGGCAGCTGCTGAAGGCGCAGCTCGGTCTGGACGATCTCTTTGAGCGCGGCGGCTCGAGCGACGGCCTCTGGGGGGGAGCCGACTGCCCGGCTCACCGTGGCCACCACGTCTGGCTCGACCACCACTATGTGGAGGTTGTCGATCCGGTCACCGGCGAGCCGCTCGGCCCGGGCCAGCGGGGATCGGTCGTGGTGACCAACCTAACCACGGATCGCTCTTTATACATCAGGTTTGACACCGAGGACCTGGGTGAGTTGCTGCCCGGCCCATGTCCGTGTGGGCGCACGCATCCGAGAGTCGAGCTTTACGGAAGGCTTTCAGACTGCATGAGTGTCGGGGACCGCCTGATCGCTCCGTACGATGTGCGAATGCACTTGGACGAGGTCCTTGAGCTGGTAGGTGTGCCGTTGGTGCTTGTGCACAGGAAAGATGAGAAAAACGTTTTGCATGTCCATTTGGACGGCGATGCACGCAAGGATGGCCTGGCAGAGGCTGCGACCGCCCACCTCAAGGCGAAACTGGACCTACCGGTCGAGGTGAGCTGGACGAGGTCCCTGCCAAAGCGATGGAAAGCCCGCATGGCGGTGGAGCGATAGGGCTATGGGCAAGACGATCGCGATCAACCCCTCTTGGTACTGGCCGGACGATGTGCCGCGACTGATCGGCGTACCGCCGTTTTTCTGTGACCACATGTTCGCGGGTCGCTGGGCTAGGCGAACGCCCGACAATGTGGCACTTGCCGATGCGGACGAGAGCCTGACATACGCTGAGTTGTGGAAAAGAGTTGAGGCAGTATCGGCCGGACTGCGTCCACGGCTAGAAGAGGGTGGACGGGTCGCGCTCTGTGGGCCTAGCGGAATAGATGGAGTCATCTCGATTCTCGGTGCGTTGAAGGCTCGTGCACGCCCCTTGCTTCTCGGTGCGGATCTCGGCGCGGAGGAGGCACAGGAGAAGATAGACGCGGTCGTTGCCAAGCTGGCGGTTGTGCAGGGACCTGCTCGGGAGCCGTCCGGGATCGAGGCCGTTGAGCCGGCAGAACTTGAAGAGGCAGGAAAAAATGCCGATCCGGGTGCGGATTCAAACGGAAACGGCCGTGTCAGTAACGTGCACGATAAGGCGATCGACATGATCACGCCCGAAGGCTGGTTGGCCGGGCACTCGCACTACTCGCTGGTCAGCGGCGCTCTTTCGGTGGCAGAATTTCTGCAGATGGAAGATGCAAGGAGCTGGCTCAGTGCCATGCCACTCACCAGCTGGGAGGGCCTGTACAGCGTGTTCGTCCCTCTATACAAAGGGGCAACCGCAGTTGTCGCCGGTGCCGATGGTGCGGACGATGCGATCGCATATTCGGTTGATGACCACAGCGTCGCTTACACGATTCTCCCGTACGAAGAGTCGAAGGACCTGGCTCGCCGCCGCCCCAAGCGACTGGCCGATGCGTTCAAGCGCAATCTTCAGGGTTTGTTGCTCTCTACCAACCGTTCGTTTGCGCCTAACGATCGGCGCAAGATACGGAAAGCCTTGGACACCCCCGTCCTCACAATATTCGGGCTGACCGAGACAGGGCCGATTCTCGCCTCTCATCCAAGTTGGTACGTGGATGAGTCGGTGGGAATACCGGTAACGAACGTAGAGGTGCAGCCGGCAAACCCGCAGACCGGCGAGCCGCTCGATACGATGTGGGAGCTGCTCGACTACGCGACGATGGTGATTCGAGCGCCGCTGGTGATGGCGGGCTACGAGGGAGCGGCCACCGAGGACGAAAAATATAGCTTGCGCTTGGAGGAGGGCTGGTTCAAAACATGGACATTGGCGTCGTTTGACGCCAACGGAATGATGTACTTGGTCGATGGATAAGGAAGTGTTTACTTGAAGAGAAAGGAAGAGCAATTGATCAAGCCTTACACACAGTGTCTCCCTGACACCGAGCGACAGCGAGGCGGAAGGGCCTGGCCCATGGAGAGGAGCGTAAGATGATCAAACTCTGTGTACCTGGAAGGTTCGAGATGGAGCTGCTCGATCATTTGGAGCCGCTGCAGGAAGAGACCGGGCGAATCCATGAGGTGTACGGCTCTATTCCACGCTCGATTCTGGGAAGTGCCAGGCCAACGCGGCGTCTTACCGAGCATGCCGGGAACACAACCTTTGACGATGTGAAACGCTTCACAACTCGAGCTCATTCCGCCGGTATCAATGTCAACTACACGCTTAACGCACTTGTTCTCGATCAGACTGAGTACACACGCAAAGGCCGCGATCAGATTATTGATTACGTGAGCGAGGTTGCGGAGACCGGTGTTGACACGGTGACCATCACCGTCCCATACCTGATCGAGCTGGTGCGGTCCGAGTTTCCGGAGCTCAATGTGAGCGTATCTGTTATAAACGAGGTCGATAGCACGCACAGTCTTCGCATGTTCGAAGAGTACGGGGTTGAACGAATCTTCCTCGCCGAGGAATGCAACAGGGATTTTGAGCAGCTGCGGTTACTTTCCAACACGGCGACAGCTGAGCTGGGACTGCTTCTAAACAACGGTTGTTTACGCTTTTGCCCGTTATGCATCTATCACTTTGCTTTGGCATCTCAGGGTTCACAGTGCAGTAGGCCCGAGGACAGCTACATCGACTACCCGTTACTGAAGTGCTCGGCCAAGCGAGTTCGCCAGCCGGTCGAGATCTTACGCTCGCCGTGGATACGCCCAGAAGATCTGATCTTCTACGAAGAACAGTTCCGTATAGGGCTCTTCAAGATTGTCGGCCGCCAGCTTCCGCTTGAGAGTATTCTGACGATGGCAAACGCCTACGCACACATGAAATATGACGGTAACTTTCTCGATCTGCTGTCAACTCCCACGGCAGCCGATTTCTCGTGTCACCCTACGACCTCAGCGGCTGCCGCTGAACGCGGGCCCGAGCAGTTCCAACCGCCGTCGTTCTACGTCGACAACGCCAAACTGGGAAGGCTGTCCGGCGCTATACAGGCACGTGGAGGTTGCGGAACTCTACGCGACTGCGAGGAGTGCCGTCTCTGCGATGAGATGCTCGACGAAGTCGTTGCGATGGATTCAGAGTCAGAGCGCAACGCCCATGCAAGTGCCTTGGAAGGGTTGATTGACGAGCTTGCCGACGGAACCTTGGTTGCAGATGGCTCGGAAGTTGAAGACCGCGTGCTGGAGGGCGTGAGATGATCAAACTCTGTGTACCTGGAAGATTCGAGATGGAACTGCTCGATAAATTGGAGCCTCTGCAGGAAGAGACCGGGCGAATACATGAGGTCTACGGCTCGCTGTCGCGTTCGATCGTCGGCAGCGGTAGGCCCGCACGTAGACTGGCCCAGCAGGGAGGAGAGCCAACGTTTGACGACGTTCGTAGCTTCACCGAGCGTGCGCACGGCTCCGATATTCGGGTCAACTACCTGCTAAACGCGATCACACTAAACCACAACGAATACACCCATAGCGGCCGACAAGAGCTGGTTGATTACATCTCGCAAGTACAAGATACTGGCGTCGATATGGTGACGATCGCGGTGCCGTATCTGATCGAGCTGGTGCGCGAGAAGTTTCCCGATCTACCGGTCTGCATCTCGGTCGTCTGCGAGATAGCGACCGTCCAAAGCATGCGGCTGTTTGAGGGATACGGTGCAGAGCGGATCCACTTCGCAGAGGAGTGCAATCGCGACTTAGATCTCTTGGGCGAGATGGTAAAAAAGACAGAGAGCGACGTGTCGCTTGTTGTAAACAACGGATGTTTGCGCTTCTGTCCACACCGTGTCTACCACCACTCGCTCTGTACCCAAGGATCACAGAGCGACAAGCCGATGGACGGTTATGTCGACTACCCGCTTCTCAAGTGCTCGATCGAGCGTGCGCGTAATCCGGCCGAGATTCTTCGCTCGCCGTGGATTCGGCCAGAGGACCTGTCATTCTACGAGGGACGATTCGGAATAGAACTTTTCAAGATCGCCGGCCGCCAGCTTCCGTTGGAGTTGAACGTAAACACGATTCAGGCATACGCGCGCCAAGCGTACGAGGGAAACTTCATGGATCTTCTGGCAACGCCTGCGGCTAACTTTGCCAAGCACCCGATGACGGCGGCGATTGCGGCCGAAAGGGGCCCCGAACGCTTTACACCCCCACCATATAACTTCGACAATTCTAAGTTGGGCCAGCTGACCAAGACCCTCCATGCGCGAGGCGGTTGCGGAGCTGTCCGTGACTGCGAGGAGTGTCGTCTCTGTGACGAGCTTTTGCCCGATGTACTGGCTCAAGACCCGGTGGCCGAGCGCATCGAGCACGCCGCTGTGTTGGAGGGGCTTATAGATGAACTTGCTTCGGGAAGTTGGGCAGCCGACAAAGAGCCTGCACCATCTACTCACTGACTGCACTGTTTTTTTTCAAACCTTCACGAATTGATACACATTGTTCAAGCAATAAGCCGTAACCTGGCCACCTGTGCCTGCTAGTGCATGAGGGGATTTGAGAGAGTGTTAAAGACCGTGTATCCTTACTATAAGTGTAAAGTAAGGAGTTGGTTTGGACCTAGCTGCAAAGATGACTTCAAAAGGACAGGTAACGGTGCCGAAACCTGTTAGAGATGCGCTTGATTTGAACGAAGGTGACCCGCTGTTGTTTCGTTTGGACAACGGTCGCGCTGTTCTCGCCAAGACCGAGGACTTCCTTGAACTTGCTGGTTCGGTGGAAGTTGCCCCGTCAAAGAGGGGGACCGCTTGGGATGATGTGGTCAAACAGACAAGAGCAACTCGTGCAAAGGAGCGGCGCTGAGCGCGTTTCTGGATACAAACGTAATCATTCGTCATCTCACCTCCGATCCCCCCGATCTCGGCGCTCGGGCAACGCGGTATCTTGCAAAAGCCGATCAACTACTACTTGCAGATTTAGTCGTTGCCGAGTGTGTTTACGTTCTTGAGTCTTATTACGATCTCGAGCCAAAGAGAGTCGCCGCGTTGATGCGCTCAGCCATCTCCTTGCCGTCCATACATGTAATAGATGTTGTTTTGCTTATGCGATCCTTGGAGTTGTACGAAGTTGCACGGCTCGACTTTGCGGAGGCGTATCTGGTTGCGAGCGCCGAGGCCAGTGGCATCACGGACATTGTGTCGTTTGATGAGGGGATCGATCGAATATCGACAGTCAACCGTGTCGAGCCTTGAGCCAGTCAAGCACTGCCCAGGTTGCCTCAAGGTCCTCGCGGTTGTATAGGAGGATCTCATCCATGATGTTTTGGCGTGCGCCCTCGTCACCGATCTCATCGAGCACGCCGCGGTGTTGGAGTGGTTTGTAGGCGAGCTAGCATCGGAGAGTTGGACAGCTCAATAGGTTAGATATAAGGGCGCATCTATTTATTGGACCGACTAGGCCGATGATTCGCTTATGGCAAGCTAACGTGTGGGATGTAGCAGTTCCAGTGCCTCATCCTCAATTTCTTGTATCAAACGGAAGACGTCTGGTGCATACCAGTCTCTGTAGCTCTGTTTTTCCTTTTTACGTGGTACAAGGATCTTTACGTCCTCGAGCTTATTAAGCGCGTTGGTAACAGCGGGTCGGGATCTTCCTAGGAGGTCTGAGAGCCATGGGGCGCTAACAATAGGGTAGGCACACAAGATCGTGAGGATCTGCAATATTGTCGAGTCTGCCCTGACTTTGCCAATGCGTTTTGGCCAATCATCAACAAGGAGTGAACCAGCCCGCCGCCCCAGCTCGTTGGCTTTTTCGATCGCCTGATCGACCACCACCTGGAAATATAAAAACCATTCCGTACTGCGGTTGAGTCTGAAGTTAGTAAGTCCCGAGATGTAGTCGGTTCGGTCCGCACTCATAATAAGGCTGATCGGAGGGACGTAGTTTGTAGCTACCTTCTCCTTATGCAAGACCAGATGGATTAGGGCCCGCCCCAGCCGTCCGTTGCCGTCTGCGTATGGGTGGATGGATTCAAACTGGACGTGAGCTATCGCTGCTTTCAGGAGAGGTGACAGGTTACGGTCGTTGATGAAACGTAGGAGATCATCTATGAGTTCGGGCACGTGATTAGCGGGCGGCGCTACGTACTCTGCACCTCTTGGGGATATGCTGCTCGTACCGATCCACATAGGTTCCGTCCTAAGCTTGCTCCTAGCGCTTTCTGGTAGGGAATCCTCCCTCATGAGACGTGAGTGAAGATCGTGTAGATCATCAACAACTACGTCTCTATCTGAGTGTGCGATGCTTAACGCGTGTTCAATGGCGTCGAGGTTTGATCTGACCGATGCAACTCGGTCCCTAACGTCATCGTCTTTTGTGTCAACAAGCTCCTCATAGCTAACTGCAATGCCCTCGAGGCGAGACGAGGCGATCGTTTCGGTATAGAGAAGGGGCAGCGAGAGGTTGCGAAGTATTCCTCTTTTTAACGGGGCGTTTAGTTTTTTTATGCGGCGCT
>SDBV01006123.1_pt1 | contig 16750 bp, 29 predicted proteins | sample 2277081 | NCBI WGS metagenome assembly SDBV01 (sample SAMN10402039, study PRJNA504765) | marine sediment metagenome | isolation source: marine sediment core GS10_PC15, 223 cmbsf | place: Arctic Ocean: Southern Knipovich Ridge | collected 2010 | reverse complement strand
ACCAGGTAACCCGGCAGGATCACCTCGAGCGCCAGACCTGCGTCCTCGTTGACTGCCGGAACTCCCAACAGCGTGATTACTCGTGCCATTGTCTATGTCTCCTCGTGGCCCTTGCGTTCTTGCCGGGTAGGTCAACCGACCGCCGCGGCGGTGGTTGATCAGGCGGCCGGGTTGCGCCGCTTGTCGATCGCCGTCGCCAGACTCGGCGCCGGGTCGACCTTCTCGTCGTTGGCCCCGTTGGCGGTGGCCTGCCGCGGGACGCCCATCCCGCCGTAGTCGATGGGCTCGACATCGGCACCCATCAGGGTGCTGATGTTCTCGAGGTTCTCGAGCGACATCGCCTCGAGCGCGGCCTTGTCGTACACCTTCTGCTCGCCCTCGAGCTGGGTGACGAGCGTGGCCTTGCGCTTGGCCTTGGCCGCACGCATCTGCTCGATATCGTTGCGGATGTCAGGCGGCGCCTGAGCCAGCCAGGCCGCGTTGCGCTCGGCCTCGGTCGGCTCGGCATCGCCGTCGCCGGCGTCGTCGTCCTTGGCCTTGCGTTTGGTGTCGCCGGCGTCATCACCGGCGTCATCACCGGCATCGCCGCCGGCATCGTCGCCGGCGCCGCCATCGACATCGCCGCCGGCATCACCGGCGTCGCCCTTGTCGGTCGCCTCGAGGTACTCGATCGTGGCGTCGGACATCGCCGTCAGGCCCTCGGTGTCCTCGTCGGTGAACTTGTTGCACTCTGCCGCGATCAGAGCCGCGACGCGTTTCGCCTTGTCCATCTCGATCTCTCCTTGGTCGCCGGCGTGCTGGCACGCGGCTGGATTGTCGCAGCCGCATGCACTGGCCTTGACGGCGTTGGTGGGTACGAACTTCGTCTCGATCTCGAGCGTGCCCTCGACGGCCTCGCCGAACGTGACTGCGCCGTCGTCGGAGATCTCGAACGGTCGCTGGAACAGTTGGAATGAACCGTCGACGCCGGTCTCGTACACGACCAGGCCCTCGTCTGGGAACACCTCAGTGATGCTCAGAAACGCCGGCTCGGTGCTGAACAGCGCGGTGCTCAGTAGGCTGCGAACGTCGCTGTCGCTCTTGGTGTCTTGACCGCTGCGCAGTATGCCCAGACCGCGCACGCGCTCGAGCAGCTTGGTGAGGATGCCCGGCTCGTTCACCTCTGGCCCCTTGTCAGAGTCGTGAGTGTCGGCCTCGTCCGCTGCTGCTGTCGGTGCGCACAGTAAACCATCGGCCGACAGTGCGTGCAATAGACCAGCGCGACTCGCAGTCGCCGGCGACTGGCCCGGCGCGACCTCGTAGCTGACGATACGCTCCACCTCGCGGCGCTCGTTTCCCACAGTGACCGCGTCTCCGTTGAGGGTGTAGTCGCGCTCGAATAGATCCTCGTCGGCCGTCTCGTCGTTGCGTGCGCTGTAGATCACGGTGTCGACGAAAACCGCCTCGATCCACAGCCACTTGACCGCGGTTTCTAGCTCGGTCAGCGCCTCGCGCAAAAGGTCGCGGACGTCGTTGTCACTGAGGCCATCGGCCGCAGCTTTGATCGAGCCACCCTGCATTCTGTACGACATCGCCACACGCGGCGCACCGCAGCCCATCTCATTACTGCACGCGCCGATGGTGCCCTCCGGCAGCAGCGCGAGGTGATCTGGGTAGATCTCGCGCCAGATGGCGTTGAATTTCACACCGTTATGCGTGCCGATGGCCTCCTCGGCGATGACGAACGCGCCCACGGAGACCTCGATCATCTCGCCGGCCTCGACGCGCCGCACCAGGTCGGCCGCCTCGCCGCCCATCTCGAGCGCGCGGGCCTTGTCGATCCAGGCCTCGACGTGCAGCTTTTTGTCGCGGACCTTGGCGTTGAACAACGTGCCGACCGCGAACTTGGCGAGAATGGTCGGGTCGTTGGCGCTGACGCGCTGCGCCTCCTCGCCGACGATGATGGTCGGGTGATCCCACACCGCCGGCTCGCCGTTCCACGCACTCGCGACCTCGGCGAGCTCGCGCTCGAGCACCAGCTCCGGCGTCTCGGCGTTGATGGGGAATATGACGCCCTCGACGAGTGCAATCACCGGCACGACAAGATGCTCGCGTTGCTCTGACGGCGCCCCTGGCGCGTGTGTGGCCGTCCGCAGCTCGCCGGCGGTCTGTAGCAGTCGGAACCCGCGATACAGTCGTTTCGATGGCATGTCGTCGCTCCCTCGTTTGGTGTTGTTACGCGTCCTCGACCGACGTGTCGGCGATCGTCGGTCCCATGACGGCCTCGATCAGATCCAGCTCGATGTCAGGGTCGACCGCCAGGCTGGCGTCGATCTCGAGCGCCGCCGCCAGCGCCGCGGCGTAGTCAACCGGGCCGCCGGGGAAATCACCGACGTCCTCGAGCGACACGCCGCGCTCCTCGGCAAGTGCTTCCAGCTCGGCGATCCTGTCGGCGATGTTAGCCATTGATGATCACTCTCTCGATCCACTCGGCGATGCGCGGGTACTGCGTGCGGAACTCGGCGGCCGTCATCTGGGTTCCGGTGGCGAGGCCGCCGGTGTCGCCGGTGAAGTATAGACGCATCGCTTCGGCGAACCCCTCGGTCGGCTTTTTCGCTCCATAGCTGAACCGGCTGTCGGCGATGGCGCCGGCGTGCGGTTTGACCAGTGGCCGGCCGAACCCGTCGGCAAACCGCGGGTCTAGTGTCTTGATCACGTCGGCCTTTCCGCCCCAGTAGCCGTCCTGCCACCAGACCGTTTGCATGTCGTCGGCGTTCCACAGCTTCGTCAGCCCGTACCAGTTTTCTCTACTCGTGCCGGCAACCACGTCGATGCCGTGCGACAGCTCGTGCACGATCACCTCGGCAACCTCGTCCTTGTTCGCCAGGCGCCAGACCTCCGGCCGTGGGTTTGCTGCCCGCCACACCTCAAGCGCCTCCTGAAACGCGGCGTTGTCTGCGATCTCGCCGCTCGCGAACTGGCCGCGAAACGCCTTGAACTCGTCGGCCTGTTTCTTGATCCAGCCCGTGTACGCCTCGTTGCGCCGCGACAGTTGTAGCTGTAACTGGCGCGGCATCGGACCCTGCCCAGTGCTCGCCGACCGAGGTGTGATTACCGATTTCATCCGCCCCCACGCGCCCAGCGTGTCGGTCGATGGCGTTGCGACCTTCCACTTGAAATCCAACTGCTCGAGCACCTCGATGTACCGCTGCCGGAGCCTTGGCGGCAGCGAGTCGAGCGCCTGGTTGAGCGCGCCGTCGAGCAGCTCGCGTCGTTCCAGTGCCCGCGGCCGCGTTGCACCGAAATCCGTGAACGAGTAGCGCCGGCCTGGCGTCGCCAACGGCCCCGGCCGTGGCCCGATATCGACAACAGTCGCGCCGCCTCCTGGCCGTGGCGCTGCTGCCGGTGGCGGTGGCTCGGCGACGGGCGGCCTCGGCGACGGCGTCCTCCTCGGTCGGCCTCGAGGTCCTCGAGGGCGAGTGCCGCGCCGTCGTGGCGCGGTCGTTGGGTTCGTGCCGGTGCCGGCCTTGCGCGTGATGCCGGCCGCGCACCTGCATGACGGGTGCGCCGGCGGCCCGATGACGAAATCGCCGTTGCCGGTGACGAACATCTCAGTGATGCCGCGGACCTGCCCGCGCATCGGCTGGCAGATCGAACACAGCCGCGTGTCTGGCGTGATGATCCACTCGCGCTTGACGTCGAGCGGCAGGTCGCCGTTGCGCTGCGCCTGCGCCCAGAGCTGACGCTGCCCCTCGTTGCTCGACATCAGCGTCTCGGTCCTGGCGATGTTGTTCGCCCGCCATCGGTTCAACCTCTTGGCGTAGCGGTTGACGCGTGCGTCGACCAGGGCCGACGGCATGCCGCGCGGCGGCACTTTCCACTTCATCTTGCCGCTGAACGCTCTGACCGTCTTGCCGCGATTGGCCGGGTCGAGCAGCCGGGCGCGCAGGTTCCTGACCGCGCGCTGATGGTTCCACGTGAGCCCGACGAGCGGCCTGATCTGACGCGCCAGTTTGAGCGGCGGTATGCCGAGCCTGAACCCGTCCTCGATGATGCCGTTGATCATCGCGCGCACGGCGCGCCGCGTCTCGGCCGCGGTGAGCTGGATCATGGTCGAGCTGCGGTTCGCTGCCCATGCCTGCGCCGCCGGGTTCGTGCGATCGAACCCCAGCTCGAAAATGTTCTGCGCCGCCCTCACGCCGGGCTCAGGCACCGGCAACACCTCGATGCCTCGGATGTCGTTGCCGTCCTCGCCGATCGGGAACGGGTCGATCGGCAGCAGTTCGGCCGGGATCTCCTGCTCGATGGGCTCGTCGTGCGCGAGGCTGCCGCGGCGCCTGGCGGCCTCGAGCTGCGCATCGGCGCCATCGTGGAGGACCTCGAGGTGCTTCGCCGGCATGTCGCGCTCGAGGACCTGGTCGATGCGGTCAGCAGCACGCAGCGCGATGTCGATCGCTTTCCAGGTGCTGCCCGACGCGATGGCGGCCGCTAGATCGCTGAGTCTGATTTGCCTCTGAGCAGCGCGAAACGCTCGAGCCACGATGGCGGCCGTGCTGGCAACTTGACGATCTGCGGCGTCATGAACCGCCACCCAATCGGGTTCGTCTTTAGTACCTTTTTCCGAGCCCAGATCGCCGACCGCGGCGTGCCTGCTTTTTTTTTACCACCGGCGGCCGCGGCGATCGGCAGCACGTCGCCGCCCTCGTCGTCGATGTCGACATCGCCGGCGGTGTCCTCGTCGTCCTCGAGGTCGGTGTCGTCCGGCAGGTCCTCTACCTCGGACAGCGGCGGCAGGTCGAGCACGCCGGTGCGGATCTCGTCGACCGTGACCACTGTCGTGCCGGCGGCTTTGTTGACGTTCGCCAGGCCCTCAGCGACCTCGGCCTTTTCGCTCTCGTCGAGGTTCTTGATCTCCGGCCACTTGACCGCGTACTGATTCTCGAACGGCGCCGGCAGCGCGCCGATCGTGATCATCAGGTCGACGAACGGCCGCACAACCTGCGCCTCTGCGAACCCCTCACGTCTGTCGGCGATGCGTTCGTTCCAGTTGTTTTTATCCTGACTCGATGCCAGCTCGCCGCGCTCCGACCCGGTCAGGATGCGGTGCGGGATACCAGTCGCCGCCGAGATCTGCATGACAATCGCGTCGGCCGACTCGTGGAACTCAGCGACGTCGGATCCCAGCACCGACGTTTTCGCGCCGCGCTGTGCGATGTTGCGCGTGATGCGGTTCACGAACGCGTCCATCTGGTCATTCAGGTCCTGCATGTCCTCCGGTTTCATCTTGAGATCTTTGTCGAACTCGGTGACGTAACCCTGGTGCGCCCGGTTCCAGAACGCCTCGGCCCCGCCGCCGATGACCTTGTCGAGATCCTCGAGGTGGTTCCAGATGCGGCGCAGCCTCGGCCGGCCGTGGATGGCGTCGTCGAGTATGCCGTCGGCCACGTGGATGACGCGCGACCAGTGCACGATCTGCTCTTTACCGGACACGGAGCCTCTGACAGTGGTCGTCCTGCTGCGGCTCGTGGTCTCTTTGGGCTCGCCAATGCGGCTGAACGTATACAGCTCCGGCAAACCGAACCGGGCATCCTCGGTCTCAGATACCAACGACTTGACGCTGACGTCGATCTGGCTGTATGGCGTGACGTACACGATCTGCTCGGCGCTCACGTGCTCGAGTGGCTCCTCGAACTTGCCAGGAGCGCCGATCAACAGCACGGCGTAGTCGCCGAGGCCAGCGAGGATGTCGGTGCGGTTGAACGCCGGCCACAGCTTGAGCCGCTCCTCGAGCGCCAGCCAGGCCAGCTCGAACGCGGTGTCATTGTCCGGGTCCATGTCGTCGGTGACGAGGCCGCCGCCGCGCCACGTCTGGTTCGGGTATGCGTCAACGATGCGCCCGGCGATGCCGCCTCGGTCGTACCTGTTGCGGTACTGCTCGAGGCTGATGTCCTTCGGATATCCGAGCGCATCCCAGACCTGGCGCAGGCCGCCGAACGTGTTGCCGGCCGCGTTGGCGAGCCCGGCGCGTTGCACGAGCGTCGACGCTAGCGAGCGCATCCAGGCCAGCGTGCCGACGTCGACGCTGTCCTCGGCCTCCGGTGTCTGCTGCTCGTCCGACATGGCCGCGAGGGTAGCACGCAAAAACGCCGGCGGCCCATCGAGCCCGCCGGCGTCCTGCTGTCTGGCACCTCCCGGTTAGCTGTGGTTGCCCTCCTCGTCGTCGATCGCGGTGACGTTCATCGCCCGCACGCCGGATGCTGCCGCCTCGGTGGCGCCCTCGGCGTTGTACATCCTGGCGAGCAGCTCGAGGAACTTGTCGCCGTCGATCATGACGTCGCCGCTGAACCGCACCGTCGCAACGTCCTCCCAGTCGTCGCCGTACAGATCGGCGAGCTGGGCCTTGCACATCGCGCTGACGTTCTTGCGGTGCTCGGTGTACGCCTCGTCCGCGGCGCGCTGCGCCGGCGCGTACCAGCGCCACGCTTTGCTGCGGCCGTAGCCGGTGCGCTGCACGCGGTCGACATCGGTCAGCGACTTGAGCGACATCGCGACCCAGCGGCCCGGCAGCAGGAGCGCGACCGCGATCTGGTCACGGCCGAGGTCGCCGCCGCGGCGCTCGAGATACTCCTCGACCAGACCGTCGACGCCGACGCGATCGACACGGCCGGCCGGCTTGAACTCGCCGGCGAACTCGCACCGCTGAGCGAACACGCGGCGCACCGCGGACCAGACGTGCTCGGCGGTGTAGAGGTGGTATCGGTAGCCGGTGTTCTCGTGCGTCTCGTCGATGTGGCACAGCCGCGCGGCCGCGAGCATCAGGCCCTCGCGGTTGGCGCCGGCGACCGGGTCGTTGTCGCGGCTGTCGGACTCGACCAGGCCGACCAGGGTGTTGACCGCGCGATTGAACCGGGCCGTGCGCTCCTCGCCGACCATCGAGCGCAGCCGGTCGATCTCGACGCGCAAGTCGCGGCGCTCCTCGCGGTTCGGGTCCTCGTAGCGGTGGTGAGCCGTGGGGAACTCGGCCAGCCTGATGCTCAGTTCGTCGGCCGTCGCTTCGTTGTTCATCATCTCGGTGCGTGTCATCTGCTTGCCCTCCGTTGTGTGTCGTTGTTCATATGGGAATTATGCCCCGCTGGTATACACCAGGTCAACACCCAACAGGCACAAACATGGCCCGAACGGAGGATGCGAAATTCAGGGTGCTGGCCTGGTCTAGGCGCCCGTCTCGTTGGTCTCGGCGAGGTTGATAACCGCGAGAGTAAGATTGCCGAGTTGTTCGACGATCCAGAGGTCCTCGATCGCGGTGCGTTCGCCGCTGCGGCAACCGTCGGTGGTGGCGATCGTCGCAGCCCTGATGGCGTCGCGCTCGATGTCGCGGGGGTTCGGTGGCGGTGGCATGACAGATCCTCCCATCGCCGGCCGACGCGGGTCGCGCCGTGGGTGCGCCGGCGCGGCGTGATATGAGCCTCGAGTCTAATGGCTGTCGCTGCGAGTGTCGCCGCAGTCATGCTTCGCGAGCAGCGCGAGATCATCGTCACTGCCCGGCCTGCCCCAGTGCCATTCCTCGGCGAGCACGTGCGGCCGCGGCCCCGATGTCATGCTGTCGTGCTCGGCCTTGTCCATCATCTTGTGCAGTGCACGCGTCGCCGCGGCTTTACCCTTTCGCGAGCCGACTGGGTCGAGCAGGATCGCGTACTGCTGGTCGATGTCCGCGACCGGCGGCAGGCCGAGCACCTCGCACCAGCGACGCACGACGTGCTCGCCCTCGAGCCACGAGCGAATCGAGTTGTCGAGCTGGGTCATTGCTGGCGCGCCTGGCGTCTGCGCTCGGCGTCGGCCGTCATCACGACACCCTGCACTTGTTCCTTCTCGAGCGTCAACTTGTTGAACGCGCCACTGCTCGCATCGACCTGGTCCATGACGCCGGTCGCGCCGTCGAACCGATGACACTCGACGAGGTAGACATCGTTCCACTCGGCGCGCAGGACATAAACGTTGCCGGCCTCAGCCTGCGCCGAGTAGTTGCTGGCGCGCTCGAGTTTCGAGCCACTCGCCGTCTCGGTGTGTACGTTGTAGCCGCGGAGCATCTTGACCGATCGCTGCGCCGACTCCTGGCCGCCGCTGCCCGGCTCCTGCTCGAGCCAGACCTCGACGTTGCCGTAGCGGTCGTGGTCCAGCGCCGCGGTTTGCAGAATCATCTCCTCGCGCTTGAGGTAGCTCCACTGGCCGCGCACGACATCGGCGACGACGATGTCGCCGTTGGCGCGCTCGCCCATCAGGACGCCGGCAGAATGCGCCGACTTTTTCTGGCGGCCCGCAGTTATGATGCCCTTCGGCGTGCCAGCCTTATCCCAATAGCGCACCCAACGCACGACGTCGTTCGGCACCGCGGCCAGCAGATTGAAATCGGCGCGGTCGAACACCAAGCCGGCGTCGGCCTTGACCAGCCAGTTGCCGAGCAGCAGCCGCTCGCGCTCGTAGCGCGGCAGCGCCATCAACGCGCCGAGATAGGCCGGGTCGTTCTCCATCAGGATAACGTTGTCGGACAGCGTCGAGGGTATGAACGTGAACGACCGCGGCGGTACCTCCGGGTGCTGGGCCTCGAGGTCCTCGCGGCTGTCGGCCCAGATCATCTCGTCGTCGATGCGCACGAACCAGCGCAAGATGCCAGAGCGTTCGACGATCGCGAACCCGGTCTCCGGGTTGATCCACCAGCCCAGCAGGTCGTGGAGCCAGCCGCCCGTCTGGTCCTCCGGCGGCACCGGGTTGCAGGTCGCGCGGATGTACGGTCGGAACCCGCACGTCGCCGAGCGGTTGCGGCTGGTCAGATACCAGAACTGGTCGACAGTGAAATGCTCGAGTTGGTCAAACATCAGGATCGGGATCTGCGCACCGTCCCACTGATAGCGGTTGTCGGGATGCTGCATGTGCGCGAACTTGACCTGCATGCCAGACGGGAACTCGTAGAACGTGTCGGTCTTGTTGCTGATGCCGCCAACCGGCGGGTACATCTTGCCGGCCTCGTCCCACAGCGCGCCCTCGGCCATGATCTGCGGATAGGTTCGGCGGAATAGGACGACGCCGGCGTCGGGGTTCTTGATGTGTGCCAGCGTGTCGAGCAGCAGGCCGTACGTCTTGCCGCCGCCGGCAGCGCCGCCGGTGATGGCGATGTGCGCCGAGCACTCGAGGAGCGCGCGCTGCGGTCCCTCCTGAAACGTGAACCGATATACGGGCTCAGTCGAGGACGAGCTGACTGTCGCGGCGTAAGCCATTGTCGGGCAGGATGATCTCGACGCGTGTCGCGTTCACGCCGACGCCGACCTGCACGGGTCGCTCGCGGAACGACGGCCGCCTCTGCTTGAGGACCAGCTCGAGCAGCCGGTCGCTGAATCGTCTGATCGTGCCGACCTCGACAGTGCCAGCGTCTTTGCCTTTGTCGCGCCCGTACTTCGGCTCGAGCCAGCCCTCAAGACCGCGGCGGATCGCTTCGGCCTCGAGCAGGTCGCTGGCCTGCTCGTATGCGTCGTCGAACTGGGCGCCGTAGTGCGGGTATCGCTCGCTGTCCTCGAGCCACTCGTAATGTCGCCGGCGGTCGATGCGCGCCGCGGCGGCCGCGTCGGTGATGATGCCCAGCTCGGCATAGGCCGTGACGAACGCTTTCTGCTGGGCGAGGGTACGCGGTGCCGGCTTGCGCGGTGCCCGCCTGGTCACGCGCGCGCGACGTGTTGCGGTTTTGCGCGTGGCGAGCTGAGCCTGGTGCGCCTTGATGCCGCATGTCTCGAGGCCGTCGACCACCAGCTTACGGCACTGCTTGCCGCCGGCGAGCCGAGCCTTGCACCGTAGTCTGGTGTACCTCTTGCGCGCCATCAGTCGAACCTGACGCCGGTCGGCTGGATCGAGACCGATAGGCCCAGCTCGTCGGGCTCGTCGTCGTCGATCGGGTGCACGTTCCAGTTGGTGACGTAGCCGCTGAACACCCAGTCGCCGCTGTCAGGAAACTGCACACGGAACTGGTTGCCCTCGATCGCGGCCATGCCCTGCTCGATGGTCGGCTCGAAATCGAACTCGAGGTCAATCGGGCCGTGCGCGACGAGGTTCGCCGGCAGGTCCTCGAACTCGCCGGACGTCGGCGGCCCTGGCGTGTAGATGACGCGCTCGATCCGGCCGAGCAGCGCGGCCGGCTTGAACCAGGCGAGGACCTTCGGCAGGAACCCGGTAAGGCCAGCGCCGGCGACGCCAGCACCGAGGCCCAGCAGCTTGCGGCGGTCGATCGTCATCGTGGTATGCCCTCCTGGTCACGGTGGTCGAACCTGTCAGCGTCGTACTCGCAGTATCCGGTGGCGCGCATCTCGACCCTGGTGACGATGCGGCCACGCGAGTCGCCCCACGCCTGCGAGACCAACACCAGGAGCCCGTCGACGCGAGAGCCGAACGCCTCGAGCCGGCATCGCGAGCGTTGCACGATCGGCTGCATCAGCATCTGGATCGGCTCGTCGGTGACATACAGCATCTCGATGTTGGTGCTGCCGCGCAGCCCCGTCGGTACAAACCGCTCGAACCCGTCGTCGAGGTAGCTCGTGACGTCCATCATCTGCTGCGGCTGCTCGACGACCATGACCTCCTCGAGACCCTCCGTCGGCAGCATGACCACCTCGCCGGCATCGAGCGGTTCAGGTGCAACGACATCGGCCTCGAGGAAATCGGCCGCCTTGAGGTCGTACAGCTCGTCGTCGGCAGCTCCTGGCGATGTCGGCAGCATGCCGGCGGCCTTGAACGCCGTCGTGGCGATGCCGAGCGCCTTGATGAACGCGCGCCTATCCATCGTCGACCTCGTTGATCAGGTCGCGGAACGCCTCGGTGATGCGCTCGAGGTACTGGTCGCTGCGCTCGCCGTCTCGAGGTCCGAGTGCGGTCTGATCCCACGGCGCCAGCCGCTCGGATCGGTGCAGCTCGTCCGCGCGCTCGAGCGCCGGCAATCCGAGACGCTCGCGAAACTCGTCCGGCGCGAGCACCGCTATGGGCTCGGCGGTCTCGTGGATGGTGGCGAACGAGCCCTCCGGCAGCAGCGTGCACCTGCACATCGGGTGCTTCGGTGGCTGCAAGTCGATGGTCGTGATCCACTTGCGGCGATACACCGCCGACGTCACGGCCTTGAGCGCCGGCGTGAACTCGTCGCGCAGCTTGATGTTCGCGGTGAGCATGCCGGCGGCCGCGCGCCTGGCCGCCTCGGCGATGCGAGCGAACGCGGCGGCGATGTCGACCCTCGGCAGGAACGGCGCGGCGGCCGCGGCGATGGGTGCGACCAGCAGGCCGCGGAGTATGGTGCGTCGATTCATGCTCAGATCTTACAGCCGATGGCTGATCATGTCCTCGATGTGTTTGTTGAACTCGGCCTCGTTCTCGTCGAGCCAGTCCGGCGTCGCCTCGTAGCCGTACGCGCGCAACTTGCTCGAGATCTCGGCAGCCGTCATGTCGTCGAGTGTGACCTCGCCCTCGTCGATCAGGTCGTTGATGTCCTTGCGTTCCAGTGGTGGGATGTTCATCGCTTGCGGTGCTCCTTAGCATTTGGGCAGGTGGCGAAATGAGTTTGGCGCAGGCGCATCACCTCGCCGGTCTCCTCGTTCATCAGGCCGCCGATCGGCGCGGCGTCGAGCGGGATGCGCTTGCCGGCTTTGGTCTTGCCCCAGACGATATCGGCGCCGCAGCTCGAGCACGTCGCGCCAGGCCGCAGCGCCTCCTGCTCGACCCAGTCGTCTATCTCGCCGACGATCGCTCGAACGGTCTCCGGCCGGGCCTGGTCATAGCCGCCGTGAGCATCACGCCACAGCCGCATGCACATATCTTTCCAGTTTGGCTCGTGCAGGTCGGTCATTGCGCTGGCCCCTTGTGGTGAACGTCGTCGGCCTGGTCCTCGTCGAGAACTGCGCGGACGGGATCTCCGTCTGCCGTGTCAAAGTCGATCACATACCGTCCGATCATCAGTACCTTGTGGTGCGAGGCTTTCGGACCCTCGTAACTCGCCGCGAGCAGTACGCCCTTCAACTTGGCGATGCGGTCGCGGAGCCGGTCGTTCTCAAACCGCAGCTCATCATTACTTTGATCTACCAGTACCTCTATCTCGTCGGCCATACCTTCCAGTTCACCAAGGTCGGGTTCCCGCACACACCCTTCGCCGCCGTCACGTATCCACGCCACGATCACCCGCAACCGATCCGCTAGCGTCGCCTCGTTCATTGGATCGGCCCCTCGTGGTGCACGTCGGCGGCCTTGTCGTCCTCGTAGGTCGCGATGACGTGGTCGACCGCCTTGTGGCCGCGTGCTGTGATCGTCATGTCGCCGACCTGCTTGCGGATGAACGGCTGCTTGTACCAGGAGTCGAACACGGCCCACGTCGCGAACATCGCGAACATCAACACGACGGCCAGCGGCCAGCCCTCGAGACCCATCACAGCGGCAGCCCTTCGGCTGCGGCCTTGACCTCGTCCGGCTGCGGATCGACCGGCAGCATGACCGTCGCCTCCCAGCGACCGCCGCCACAGTCCTCGCACTTTTCGCCGACCTCATGGTCAGCGATTGACCTGCGGTTGAGATGGTTGCTGCACGGGTGCCACGAGCACCGGATGCTGCGCGCGGCCTCGGCGTTGTAGGACGGCAGCGCCTCGCCGGACACGATCAGGAGCACGGGCAGGTCGGTGCCGATCTCCGGCTTGACGTACAGCGTCACGGGCGTGCCGGCGACGATGGTGTACTCGGCGGTGTCGCAGTCCTCTTGAGCGGCCCACTTCTCGCCGGCCTCGTCCGCGTCGCGCGCGTACCAGATGCCCCAGTCGGCGTCGGGGTCGTCGGCGTTGAGCACGAGCCACCTCGGCGCGCACTCGTGAGAGTCGACGAAATCATATTCGCCGCACGTGTCGCAGCGTTCGTAGTTGCTCAATTTATTGTTCCCTCCTCGAGCCCGTCGGCGACCAGGTGCAGCAGCGCCGACAGGTCTGCCTGGCTGGTGTCGCCCATGCCCGGCGGAAAAGATGCGCGGATGTGTTCGGGGATCACCTGTACGTGTAGCCCGTCGCTCGGATGCACGATCTTGCAGGTGATCACCATGATGACCTCGGTGTTGAGCGCGGCGTGCAGTTGTCTGACCAGGTTGTCGACGAGCTGCTGCTGCTGCTTGGTCTCGATCGGCCCGTGTTCGCTCATGCCATCGCCTCGCGGATGATGCGCTGCGTGTCGGTGGGGAACTGCTGGTTGAGCATCCAGCGCAGGTAGTCGCGATGCTCGAGGATCGGCTGGCCCTCGTGCTTGCCGAACCCGAACACCATGCAGCCGGCGGCCGAGATCTTGATGCGGCCGGCGCGATCAACGGCATCCTCATAGCGGCAGAAGTGGTCGAGCCACTCCATGCCCTCGCCGACCAGTTCCGGGTAGCGGCCATCGAGCTGAGCCTCGAGCACCGCGATGGTCGCGCCGACATCGGCGTCAGCGCCGTGCGCGTCCACGTGCTCGCGGCCGAGGTAGAACTGCACCGCGGCGGCCAGGTTGCGCGGCTGCATCTGAACGAAAATCCGGTACGCGTCGATGACGTTCGCCTCGTGCCAGGCAAAACCGAGCCCGCACCGAGCCAGTTCGGCCTCGACGATCGGCAGGTCGTACCGCGTCAGGTTGAACCCGGCGTAGTCGCAGCCCGTCAGCAGGTCGAGGATCGAGCGCGCATAGTGAGCGAACAGTGGGCACTCGGCGACGTCGGCGTCTGTAATACCGTGGATCTCGGTCGACTCCCGTGGTATCGGGATGCCGGGGTTGATCCGGTTCGTCGAGCGGTGCGGCGCCGCCTCGCCGACGACGTACCGCGCGATCGACAGCTCGACGATGCGGTCCTCGGCGGTGTTGACTCCGGTGGCCTCGACATCGAGCACGACCAGCGGCCGTTCGATGGCGATCACGTTGCCACCTCGTTGACGTTGGAGTCGTCGATGGTCGCGAGTATGTCGGCTATCGTGCGGCAGTGGGTGAGCTGCTCGTTGAGGTCCTCAACCAACATGGCCCGCTGCCGGCAGTGATGACACTCGCGCGCTGGGCCGAGGTGTAGCTCGCAAGGTATCGCCAGCGATACGTGAATCAGATCATCCATCGGGTGCCCTCCGTCTGATGATGCAGGAGGTGAGGGGGTCTCTTTTTTTCTACGCGGCAACCTCGATTTTTCTGACCTCGAGCACCTCGAACCAGGTGCGCTTCTCGTCGTAATGCGCGAGTCGGACGCGCGTGCCAGGCGCAACACGGTCACGCCGCTGTAGCGCGGTCAGGAGCTGGCCGTCGGTGATGTCGAACTCATGACCGGATGCAGCGATGAACGTCACGTTGACGCCGCCGATACGCTCGGTCGTTTGCTCACATGCTGGCGTGGTAATCATGTCGCGTAGAATACCACGCGGCACACCACGCGACGCTAGCCCCCCATCCACCAGACGAGGCTCGAGATGATGACGCCCATGATGAACCCGTACACGAGCGCGACGATCACCACGGTAGGCGCGCGGCGGCTGTCCTCCTTGTTGTCGGCCCGCCGAACCTGGCGCCGGCGAGTTGGATCGTAGTCGGCCCATCGGAACGTGCTCACCTTCTGGCGCCGATATCGGCACCGGCAGCAGCTCGCACCGCGACGATGGTCGCCAGCCGGACCTCGCACTCTGGGCAGATGTCGGCATGGTCGAGGATCTCGGCGACCTCGAGTGGGTCGTCCATCTCGCCAGTGACCATCGCGACGAGCGCGTCAGTGTTGCACGTCATCGCTTGCCTCCCTGGCCGCGGCGCTGCCGGCGGTTGTGCGTGCGAGCACGCTCGGCAGCACGGCGTCGCGCTTTCTTGATGCGCTTGCTCGAGCGGTAGACCGTCTCGACCTGCCGGTGCTTGCTGCCGCGGGTGCGGCCACGGCGCCGTCTCTGTTGCTCGGCCTGCGCCTCGACCATTTGCTGCCCGCTGCGCGGCGCCCAGAACCTTGACCATCGGCTCATGCCTCGGCCTCCTCGCGGTGGATCGCATCGTCGACGGTCGACGGCGCCCGGTGTCTGACGGTCTCGAGGATGATCAGCACCGGCAGCAGACAAGTCTCGCAGATGATGACCTCGTCACGCAGCATTGGCGGCTCGTCGATGGCGTTGCCTGAGCCGAGGCCGATGACATCGGCCAGGACCCGGCCCTGCACGCCGCCCCCGAAATAGGTTTCGAGCCCGACGTGTTGCTCGAACCCGTGCTTGTTGATGATCAGACGCTGCACCGTCAGGCGCGCGCCGACCAGTGGCGTGCCGTGGCCGCCGCTGAGGCCACCGCCGCACGCGTCGCATGCCCGTACCTCGTCGTTACGCATCGTCGTCCTCCTCCTCGACGGTCGGGTCGTTGAGGATGGCCTTGCCGACGTTGCGAAACTCGCGGATGCCCTCGCCGACCGATCGGCCGAGCTGCGGCAGCCGCTTGGCGCCAAACAGAATGATGACGATCAGCAGAATAACGCCGATCTCAGTTGCTCCTAGTGAACCAAACATGTGTGACCTCCTATGGTTTGAACCCGACGGCGCGCCGCGGTGGTCGCTCGCGTCGCTCGAGTAAAGCCCGGCGCCCATCTCGAGCGCCGGCGATGGCGGCAGCGGTTAGCACGCGCTGGCTGCGCGGGTGCGGGTCGCCGCCGAGTTTCTTGATGGCCCTGGTGAGCGCCGCGCGTTCGGTGGCGGTCTCGCCGGCCAGAGCGTAGTCGAACGATACCTCGAGCCGCAGCCACGTCAGAGCGGTGACCACGGCCCGGCGTTCGCCCTCCGTCAGAGTCATCGCGGCCGCCCTCCCCGCTCAGCGGTGCGCCGGAGGATCGCGTCGCGCACATCGTCGAGGCTACACACAAACCGGAACCCGGACCCACAGATCACCACGGTGCCGAACCCTTTGTAGCGGTCGACGATCTCGAGCAGCTCCGCGGCTTTATCTCTCTTTGCCATCCTATGCCCTCCGTCTCGGCGCCATGACGCCGTGCCGTGCCGTGCCGCGCGATCAGATGCCGAGCCGGGCGGAACCGCGCCACGCGATGCCAAGGCTGCCAGGACAAGCCAGCTCTTGCGCTGCCAGCTCGAGCCGTGACGAGCCAAGCCGGCCAAGCCGGGCCACGCGATGCCTCGCCGTGCCGAGCCGAGCCGCGCCTAGCCAAGCCTGCCGAGCCATGCCGTGCCGCGCCGAACCATGCCGGGAGTGCCGGGCCAAGACACGTCGATCGTCACGCGGCCGACTCGTCAAGATGCGCCTGCAACAGCTCGGCGAACTTGGCGAAGTGTGCATACCGCGATCGCAGCGCGCGCCAGTCGCGCTCCATTTCCCGGAGCAACAGCGTGCGTTGCAGCGGATCCGTCGCGATCGTCTCGGCGGCCTCGTAAACGAAACCGTCACCGGAGCGCATCGCGTGGAACGCACGCACGTCGCCTTCGCGACCGTCGCCGGCGACGTACTTGACGCGCACCGACTGGATGAGCTCGTGCGCCTGATACCGGCGCCAGCGATTACCGGCGATCCTGTTGTCCCACTCGAACCGCGAGTGCAGCGGATGTTTTTTGTCGCGCGCCTGGTCAAGCACGAGCTCAGGTGTGAGCCTGCCGTGCTGCTCGTGAATCGCCTCGAGCTCCGCGCGTAGGTCTGTCGTTCCCATCGTCGCCGCCTCCTGCTGCTCTTTGTTTGGTTGTCGGGCCGGCCACGCCATGCCAAGCCCGGCCGTGCCTCGCCCAGCCGCGCCATGCCGGGC